>JAEHJW020003267.1_pt1 | contig 11680 bp, 20 predicted proteins | sample 9271431 | NCBI WGS metagenome assembly JAEHJW02
CGTGCGCAAAAATAAAACGCCTGAGATTTCTCCCAGGCGTTTAACTTTGCCCTAGTGTCAGTACCTAAAACGGGTAACATCAAAGCATAGGCACCATTGTTTAGTCTTTTTGTGATAAACTCGGCATAAAATAACAAAATTGCGAACACAAACTGCAAAATAACGAATTTAGTTTCTCGCTGAGAAAAAGTCTGTGCAGTATACTTACAATTAGGCTTATCGCTTAAACAATCGTATATCGAATCTTCAGGGTAGGGGTCTCTTCGCCAGGATTGATGTAAAGTGGGATGCGGTTCGCTTCGTTCTTCAGCGTACCCTGAAGCCAACGCTTGATTTGTCATTCTGCCTTGGCGTCTTTTGCGGAATCGTCAAACGACTCATAGCGGACCTGAGCAGTTATGGTAACCTCAATAGTTTTAATCATACTAGAACCCTTTTTGCAAAATAGTTTTAATCGTACTAGAACCCTGTTATCCAGCGATGCTACCAGTACGGTGTTTCTTCGATCTGCCCGTCGGAGCGTTCAGTAAGATGAGTAAATGTGACCCCCTGGTAACGCTTCTTAGGATCACCCTTAGGATTCGTCTCGAACACAGGCCCCAGATAGCCCTTCGCGACTTTCCCGTTCAGAGGCTTTATCCCGAGAACCACGTTGCCGTTGATGACAAGCACGGCGTCTTTGCGCATATGCTTCAGCACTTCCAGTGCTGCCTCAACGGTCATCGGTTTTTCAATATCGAGTGTTGCTGTATCCATGATTGCAAAGCTTTATGGGTTGATGAGCTTAAACTGCTGCTGTGTAATAAAACTGCTGGTGTGAACTAAGGGCCGATTAGCACTTAGGGCCCCTTTGTACACGCTCTGCGGAAACAATCGCAAACGCTTTGTCCGGTGAGAATGGTGTCATGCCTTGTCTCTCCTCGCCAAAGAGGAAGTAATCCCAGTCCAGTGGCTCTGCATCATGTTCCCAGAGAATAAACAAATCGGTATGAATCTTTGCGGCAAGTGCCTTGAGCGCTTGCTCAGAGACCGTCACATCGAGATCCCCGCTCCAGATGGTCCCGTACTCACGCGTACAGACATTGGCATTGAAGGCAAAGAGGTTGTTGGCATGGGATACCGCATAACCGCTCTTGCTGTTACTCAGCATAGCCCCTACATTACCAAGGGCTTCTCTCGCCGCATCAATCGCGGCCTTGCGATCCAGAGTCTCAGTTGTCGTGTTCGTCATTATTGTAACACCCAAAGTCGCTTTGCGCCGTATTTGTCAGAAAATCCCTTAAGGGACATCACCCCATTCATCGCAACGCTTGCGCTGGCAGTTCGTGCAGGATTCCTGCGTATTAGCCGCCCCACAACGACAATGCCAGGTATCCCCGTTGCGCCAGGGGGTGCCAGCGGGCGCTTGATCACGAGAAAGAGTCTTCGCTTTATCCGCAAATGAGCGCGCATGATCGAGGCCAACCTGATACTCAAAATCAAGGGCTACGCGAAGCGCCTCAAGACGCGTTTCCCGGGATGCCGCTTTAAGGCCCCCCTCAAGCGCTTCGAGTAGTTTCAGGGCGCGCTGTTCGATATTATGAGCTGTAGCGATGCTCATTTCTGGTATGGTTTCTCGCATAGTTTCTGGCATGTGTTCGTCCACGAAAAGGAAGCAAGCTCGACTTTGAAAGCTATTTTAGTTTATCTTACAGTATAGCATTATTTTTCGCGGACGGTGTATTTTTCTTCCCGACGCCGAAGGGCTAGGCAGCGCTTGCACGTTACAATTCGCCACCGGGTATCTCCCGGACCGGTCACAATCGAAGTCACATTACCGGCACTTGCGCAAAAGGTTTCCAGCAACAGGTTCATCGCATGAACTTTTTTAGCTCTAATATTCATGCTAGGTATAAGCATCGAGAAAGCCGCGCTTTCAGCTATTAAAGCTTAGATGACCCAGCCATTTCAGGGGCCGTCTTGCGCTAAAGAAGCCTGTTCGGTACGTTTAAGCCGCTCGTATTCGACCCACACTCGCTCAATCAGCCTTCGCCCATATTGCGTGTGCAGCCCTGGATCCGTTGCGGCCGGCTTTACCGCCGCAAGAGCGGCCAGTAGGCGCGTCTCATCCAAAGACAACCCCGACCCGGCGGAGTCAGCCCCTGGCATGCGCTCATCCTCGCCACACGGGCGCTGGCGCGCCGGCTTCAATGGGGCTTCAGCCTCGGCGCTTTGTACTATGAGCGTCTTGCGCTCTTGTTCGCTCTCCGCGGCTGAGCACAGAGCCTGTGGGACCCCTTTAGCCCCTACGCCGTTCCAATGGGTGATGAGCCCACAGCCGTGGCCTTCAAGTTTGACCCATTGCTGGTGAGCTTTACCCCGATAGCAAAATCGTGCGCCCAGGGGCAGTTCATCGAAAAGCCTCTCTAGTGAGTTCTCGGGATTTGTCACAGCGGACGCTCCTCGTTATCAAGACGAATCGCCTCGGCGAGGATCATCAACGCGGTACGCGTCCGGCCGCTCAGCCCGCCTCCGATCATCGGCACCCGGAAGCGTAATGCGCCCAGGGGCTCTCCCTCGATCGAGACCCACGCGTCCCCATCCTCGCTAAATCCGACCACGAGCTGCTGACTGCGATCCCCCTCGCAATCATCATGCGTTCGGGCGTACTGCTCGTAGGGCGTGATGGAAGGGAGCCAAAAGGGATTCTCCAGAAGATCGCGAACCCGTCGAAGCACTGCTTCAGGATCGCGTGAAAACTCCTCGGAAGGCTCATCGGTAGATTGGTTTGTATCTTGACTCATGCTGTTTAGTTCTACTTCAGTTACGCAAGGGGCCTCAGATCGTAAATCGCTCTTTGAGGCTCTTTATCGATATGTTCCTTGATTCACCGAGCAGTCTCTCGACCCCCAGAACCTGCTCTTGTGCCCGACGAGCAGCCTCAGCGCCGGGTGTGCTTTTAAGCCAGTCTGCTACCCGCCTCGCCGCTGCCTTCGGGTCCATCGATGTCATGAAATCCACCCCAGGCGTACATGTGAAAGCACGAAGTGCCACAACAAAAAGGCCCCCACCAGAGCTGCTGCAAACCTTAGCGCGTACGCGAATACGACAGTGCGGATGTCGAATCCGTTCCGCCACCATCGATATGTTGAGCGTTTTTCTGCTAAAGATGAGCTTTGATTATCCACGCCAGTAGCCCTCTAGCCCTTCGATTTTCACAGGGATACCGCCCAACCTGGGGTAGCTTTGCGCCTCACGCATATAGCCTTCAATGACGAAATACTCATCATTGATCGTTCCGTCGGTATAATAGTTGAAGCTCTCGATCGTCGTCTTCACTGTTCTCCAGAAACACACTTCTTTGTCAAACATGCTGAAAATCTCAGCACCATAAAAATATCCTATCAGAGGGTATTCCCGCTTGACCGCCTCGAAGACCCGTTCATAAACCCTGACATCTTCAATCAGAAAAGCCTCTCGGGTGTCGGTGCAGATACGTCGAGCTTGAATATACGCAACATTTTCAAAGCGGCTGATGTACTTCAAAAGATCCATGAACTCATGCTCGTTGTACCGATTCAGCACGACGCTCACACGTGTGTTGCGGGTTGCCGGAATAATGCGCTCCCAGTCCGGCAGATCCCGTCGGTGCATGATTTTCCAGTTCGTCTCAGGGTCCAGGGAATGAATGGAGTAGCCCACGTTGCGGCGGCACTGGTTGATCACCTCCATGTTCTTATGGGCAAGATATCCATTGGTTCTAAGTCCCACGTCGAACCCGCGCGACTGAACATGCTCGACGAGCTCGCCCAGATAGCGATACATCAAGCTATCGGTATTCTGACCGGTGACATAAATCCGCCGGATGCCCGCCTGTTCGCACTTGAGCAAATATTGCTCGAAATTGACCCACTTTGAAAAGTGTACGGCAAGCTGGTTCTGTTTCTTGAACTCCGTTTCGATATCCTTGCCAAGACAAAAATAGCAGTCCACGTTGCACCGGCCCAGCAGGTTAATATTCGCAAACACAGGGGCTTCGCGCCGCATGTTCTTCTCGAATTCTGACTCATCGAGCGCATTGCGCCAGCGTTCAGGGGCATTCATCTGATCTAGGGCCACTATCAGGCGCTCCTTTGCAACGGACGGCTCTCGTTCGCCTCTGAAAATCTTCTCTTTCCTCTCAGCGTCTCGATCTCCGTGTACACGGACTCAAGATAACAGGCAGCATTAAAAAGACCTAGTTCGTCTTCGCTTTTAGCAAACTCACAACTTTCGCGCAACAAATAGCGCCGCAAAAACTGGGCATGCTTAAGCGCATCTTCGGCTGAGATGCTCTCTTTGTTCTCTTCGCAAAATGCCGCGGCCCGCAAAGTTCCATCGGCCCGCCCGGCAAAACAATAGTTACTGGGCTCGAAGTCAGAAAGCACAGGGATAAAAAGCGCTTTGTAAGCGTGGAAGACGGCAAATACGGCCCCGCACAAACCGACCAAAGCAGCACCGTGTGCTCCGGAGGAATAGGCTGAGTAAGCGGCCCATAAAAAGCAGACAGCCCCGCCAAGCAGGCACAATCCTGCGTTGGTAATGACACAAGAATTTGGGATTGCTATTTTTGCATTGCCGGACATATTTTCTCTTGAAGGATCAAGTTGAGCGAGTCGATCATGCCGGGCAGTGACTTTGAGTATCCCTTGGTCTTGCGACGTAACCACGGCACATATTGACGAAATCTGGAGTTGAGACTCTCCACGAGTGCAGTGGCTGCATTCTTCTCCTGCAGCACCGCGGTCCCTAGCACCTCACCGTACATCGGTGCGCCATCGGAAAAATAATGCCGTGCGGGAGGCAGCAGCGCCAGGAAGCGACGCAGACAGGCCGAGGACGGCTGATCGAGGACTCTTGCGAAGAAGTATCGCTTGCCGAACTCGGTTACACCGATGGCCGTGAACACGTAACAGCGCTGATTCTTTGATCCCACAAAAGTGTAGATTTCATCGAGAATAAGGCTCTCAAACTCAATGAGATCTTCTTTCAAGCGCTGCGAGTAGCGCGCAGCGGCGAGTGCTGCTCTTCGAGCTGCTTTTTTAAAAAGGCCCACACTGCATACCAGCTCGTCTTACCGAGTAGACGCGCGATCGCGCGAATGCCAACGCCCTCGGCGTAGTGCTTGAGGATGAAACGATGATCCTCGGCGGTGAGCCGATTGGGCTCAAACGCTTCAACAAACGCACGGCCGCAACTCTTGCACAGATACATCTGTTTACGCTTACGGTCGTGCCCATTTTTCTTCACGCTCTCTGATCGGCAGTGTCGACAATGCATCGTGGAGACTCCCTTTTTATTCTTGGTGCCCTTTGTATAGGCAATACGTTGATAACAATCCCAGAATTTTTAAATAATTTGAATGACTTCATCGGCACACAGTTGTTACAGCCACTGCAGAGCTTCAAGAACCGCCTCGCCTTTTTGGGTCAAGCGCGCCCGTCCGGCACCCTCTGTGCCCACATATTCGAATTCACACAGCTCCTCGGGCATCGCTCCGCCGGGAATTTGCTTATCCGTAAAGAGTCTGGCCACAGGTTTAGACACCACGGCCCAGCCATCCTCTCTCGCGTCTTGCTTGAGCAGGTTCAAAAGATGCCGTTGTCCACTCGTCAAACGTCGTTTATTGGACAAGATGTTTCTCGCATGCAACGCTGAGCCAGGCTCTGCCGCCAAGCTCGCCTTTCCTCCCGCAAGACTCGCAGGTCTGGGCACAACGCCGTACCGCAGCCTTTAGAAACACACTGAGCGCGGCATCAGCTGTGACATTCTCCTCTAGTGGTTGAATATAGACTCTCAGCTCACCGAATTTCTGTTTAACCTGGGCCACAGAAAAATGGTAATCGTACTTTTGAGCGACTTCCTCCATATTTCTCGCAAGCTCGACGTACGCAGGGATCCAGCCTGGCCCAATGTTCACACCTAAATAAACTTGCGTGTAGTACTTGTCGAAAAGAGGATCAAGCTCCTGGCGATAGTAATCGAGCATGAGCGCCTCGAAGTCCAGCCAGCTCGCGTCCTTTGCTCGAAAGCCCTCATAACTCTCAATCAGTTTGTTGAACTCGATTGACATGTTTTCTCGTTTTTGTAGATCAGATAGAAATTATCGCGGAGTATAGGAAACGTTTTATATCCTTCGGGAGTTGGCTACGGCAGCATGGGCTTAAACGCGAAAGTTACAGCCTCAAAGTTCAAGCCTGAGCGGGGGAATCTGCATACGCCGGATAACCTATGTCTTGCATAATGTGTTATCGATCGGCCTGTAAGTCGCACTGTTTTCGATTCTTTTTGAGCAGCGAGCGGTCAGCCACTCTTGAGCTCAACCGCTGGCTTACGAGAGCGCTTGGCTCTGTCACTGGCTTTGCGTCGATCAGAGCCCCGAGGTATGTCCTTCTCGGCAACCGCGCAGTTATTAGCATAATCCCAAAACCAGCGCTCGCCGTTAATCGTTATCGAGCCGTGCGCCTTACAAAGTTGTGCGAGTCCCGCCATGAGTTTACCTTAAGTGAGCTTGAACATTATTGCTGCTAGGTCTCTATTATACACCATTGGCTTATTTTGGGGTACAAAAATATGCCGCCCAGGGATAAGCTCACTCCTCGTCAGTGAAGCACACTCAGAGGGCTTAAGTCTTGCCCAGCGCCGGTCGCGGTAACGTTATGTTAAATCCCGCCGGATATCAAAGTAGCCGCGGTATTCAGCGTCACGGAGAGCTGCTCAGCAAATCACCCGCTTAAACTCAGAATCGTACAGGGGCCGCACAAGATTGAGAATCTTTCTTCGCAGCCAGCTCAACTCGGCGCAACGGCGCTTCTCGCACTCAACGCGCTCGTCCAATCGCTCATCGCGTTTACGGGCCTGCACCGTGCCGTTACAATCAATAATATGTTGCAGCACTTGTTCTTCGGTCATGCCAATCGGCGCCTCGATGTTCATCTTGAACGTCCAATCGGCCAGCAGTTCAAGATCGACGTACAGCCTCTTAGGCTCGAAACTGCCGGGCTTCTGACCCTACCTACCTTGACTGGGCTATGCTAGTGAACTGAATCACGTTATTAGGTGATTCTGGTGTATTCATGTGTCCGCGACATCAAGCGGTTTATCCCTATCCTGTGCTTGGCCCGTCATGTGAGCTCCCCAAGCTCACCCAATCTTCCCAGCGCTGAGATTGCATCAAATAGCTGCTGATAGCTGTATTGCACTTTCACGGTTTGTCCGGGAAGTTTGCGGATCGCCTTGGCAGCCAGCGCAAGTCTCGCCAATACGTCCCCGACGGCCTCCTCCGGAATCCCTTGACGGACACACCGCGATTAAAGCTTTATCAAGAGAGGCACTCGCAGGTGCAAGTGACTCCGGTCGCTTCGCCTCGATAAGAAGTCTCTTCTGGCCGAGTCGACTGAGCACCATATAGGCGCGATTTAGCTGATGGTTGAAGGTCTCAATGGACCAATCAAGGGCAACCGTAAAGAAATCTTCAATAATATTTTCAGCAACCTTCTCAGCCCCGTGCCGTTTCTTGAGAGCTGGCATAGTCACTGCTCGCGGCGACGTAGGAACTCAGGCCACGTCGTGGAGAGTCTCTGGGTAAATTTCCTATAAAGGACAAGAGCTTGTGTGGCGCTTCCGGGAGTCGACATTCTCAATCCTTCTTATTCTAATTTTAAAATTATTAATCAGTATGCACCAATTCTGCACTTAAGGTCTATTTAGTACGCCCTGCCTCGGGATGGGCTTACTCCTGTGTAAAGGCCAAATTCTATACTAAGCGTATAGGTCAAAGTATAGTGGAGAATTAGCTCGATGCACGAACTTAAAAATTCCATTGGAAGCATTACCGATGTTTTCTCCTCAGAGGATCCGCAAGGAGATCTGGCTGAGCTCAAACGATTGATGTTTAAGCACTCCGCCTGGGTGAGGGACTGCGAGATTCTCGTGTCACCCTCTTCTGAAGCAAAAAACTCAGACGAGCCACCGGCGGTATTTATACGATACAAAGCGGGTGAGGAATACGCTTACCTGAGACACAGCAAAGGGCCACTTCAGGGGTATTTCTGGGATATCTACGGAGATGATTTCCAAAGTGCTGCCCTGGCAACGCTTGCGCTTTACAGTGCACCGCCGCCACAAAATGTTGATCCTCTGGAGCTCATTGTACCGAATCAGCTCGCGGTTTAGATATTCGAACAGAGCACTGAATCAGCTCTGCAAACAGGCACTTATGATCTGGGCTTAACCCTTAACGCGGATTTATCATAGAACGCATCTATTGGAGAAATTTTTGGAAAGAATATGGCAAGCGCGCCGACAAGCTCAAAAACAGCTTGTGGAACGAACCAAAGGGTCAAAAAGCGCTTCTCAGAGAAATGCTTCAGGAGCACGGGGTGGTATTTACAGACGCCCGGTGGATCAGCCTTAATAAGCAATTTTCTGCCTGGTATGAGAGTCAGGCTTATCCTGATTGGGACAATCAGAAGCGTTGGCTTACGAGGAGTATCCGGCGCTGCATTGATAAGTCCACGACAATACTCTTGACGTAGAACAACCAATCTAGAAATGGAACAACAAATGACAATAATTGACTGGCGAGCGTTCTGGAGAGAGTTCGACAAACGTTCTGACAAGTTCCAGAACCAAGCTTGGGATGGAAGAAATGGGCTGAAAGCTCTGTTTCGCCGAATGCTCAGGACACACGGTGTGGTATTCACCGACACCCGGTGGTTAATGATCAATAAGCGATTTAAGAAGTGGTTTGAAAACAGCCATCCTTACCGGGACTGGGAACAGCAGAAGCGTTGGCTTCGCGAGAATGTCAAACGAGCCATCGAGCGACCCTTGGCCCGTGTAAAGAGCTAAACAATAGTAGTATTTAAAGCAAGAGCGCTGTTTCCAGCGCTCTTTTTTTTAGAAAATCTCAACCCCAACAAGCCCCTTCGCAATCCGCTTGAGCTCATTGGCTTTGTCCTCGGTTCGGCAAGGAGCCAGGACCTCGCAATCCTCGATTATCGCCACAACACCGCCGACCCCTCTTAGGGAAACATGCGTCGCCTTTGACCGGGGGCAAAATACCAGACGCTCTGATTGATCAAGATCACAGTCTTCGTGGTCAATCTGCATCAGTACCCCATACCCGCAGTCCTCGGCCTCCTCGTTAGGATCCGATTTAGGCCCGGTATGCAGCCACCCGGATACGTCCCATTCTTCGCCCTGATATAAAACCCGGGTGCCAACATCAGGGGCAAACCGGTAAATTCGCGCAACAGGGGCACTATCGCAGCCCTGTGTGTGATTGTGCGTCATGATAGTCCTGCTTCAATGGCATTTGTCTTAAGTCCTGTTTCGTATAGAGCTTACCGATCGAAATGCCGACGCTCAGCAGAACCGCTCTCGTGCCTCGGGATCTGCTCGCTCGCACTTCCTTGACATCCGGTGCTCGACTGCGCGGATAAAGACACCCTCGGCACTCGTTACCCGCCCAGGACGCCCTGTCTTTGCCAGTGGCTTCAACGCCATCCTGGCTACCTGGGGCTCATCGCCCGCACAGCTCCGCTGATGCTCTCCTTGGCTCTTCGGTGGTAATGGGTGTCGATAGGGACACCTGGGTTAAAGGGCCCTCAATAATCCTCCGGCAATACCCGCTTAAAGGTGGGTATTGGCTTTAAATCCGCTCCACCGCCGTACGTGGGGAGCAGGACGCGCAGTCGAGGCGAGGATCCCAGAGTTCCTCTATAGCGAGCTCAGAGGCACTTCTCTTATTAGGCGCCTCAATGGGGATGCTGCCCACCAATGCCGTTTCTTTCTCATCGGACAAAGCGTACACAGATACCTTGTATTTCATTGTTCATTTTCTCTTTATGCGCGACGCGCTAGCTTAGAAAGATCTCTCTCGCAAATCGGTAATGTTTACAAGTTACACCCAAGTAAAGCTTATTACTATTTTATCAGTCTATTGAATAATAATCAACTCTGTCGGAACTTGCCCCTCTTGTTCCACAGCTCTGAAAGTAGCTGTGGGGTTGTAAAGCAACACCCCCAGTAAAACTGAAGGTGTGCAAATTTCCGGCAATATGATAAGTCAAAGCTGTCCTAGCTGAACTCGTGCCTCGGAATCTGCTCGCTCGCACTTCCTTGACATCCGGTGCTCGTCTGCGCGGATAAAGACACCCTCGGCACTCGCCACCTAGCCCGTGACGCCCTGTCACAGCCAGTGGCTTCAACGCCCTCCCTGGGCTACACGGGGCTCATCGCCCGCGCTGCTCCGCAGACGCTCTCCTTGGCTCTTCGCAGGTACCAAGTGGGGAAACGTTTGCGCTCACTTTCAAGGACCGCGGCTCTCCATTGTCTCTCATAGCACATGAGACAATCGGCAGAAGCACTCTCTGTAAAACTCTTCTCGTGAGCCACACGCGCGCCGCATAGTGCTGAGGTTGCTTTTTCTCAAGGATCCGTGGGGTGCGCGGGCAACTGAGTAAGCGGCACCGGTTTTACACTCCGGGGGTTCTGTGAAATAAATGACCTGATGAGCATAATCAGTGTATTTAGACGAACCCTCGTCGTGCGGCGGCATGGTGCTAAAGACGAAGTATAAAAAGCCCTGGATGAACCAGGGCTTCTCAATGTTACTGGCCACACAATACGGCTATGGATTCGCGTGCATATTGTTCGAGCTCCTTTGCCTCTGCTGAGCCGATTTGTGCAATTTCGTGAATCACGGCAAATTCAGCATAGCCTGAACCGGGCATGGCGGTGCAGACCCTCAGGTAGGCGAGCGCTTCGGGGGTACGAACCAGAAAAAATTCTCTGCGATCGTTGGATCTCTTGTGTTGCCCTCGGGCAAGGATTTCACAGTTTACAGGCACAGTGCCTGCACTGAGACCATTGACCTCGATGTTTTTCTCTCCGCGTCCATGTGCGATACCCTGCGGAAATATTTGCAGTGCAACTGCGTTAAAATTAATCATGGCCTTGAAATACTCCAAACGGTGACACAGTGTATAGCGAACCGGGGCGATTCTATGCGCTTTTTCAAAAGGAGTATGAAAATACCCCTGGGAAAACCAGAGGTATGGTGAGTGATTAACTAGGCGCGCTGAGCCTCAATGCTCTGACGCGCATAGGACTCCAGCGATTTTGCCTCGGGGGTATCGAGGTCCTCCATCTCAAGAATCGTCGCTCCTTCAGCGTAAGCAGCGCCCGGCGCGGTGGCATAGATGCGAATAAATGCCACGGACTTATCCGTGCGTACCAGCAAATGCTCAAAGCGAGTATTGCAGATGTTGAGCTGCCCTCGGGAGAGAACCTCACAGCTTTTAGGCTCCGTTCCTGCGTCCAGATCCTTGATCGCACAGCTTCGAGCCATGACGGCATCAATACGTCCGCCCGGGAAAAGCTTCTTAGCAAGGCGTCTTGCTTTCATAGGTGACCTTACGTTCGTTTCATGTTGACTACTTGTATAGCGACCTGTGCGATGTGGCTAGTCTAGCGGGACTTGAGTGAGTTTAAAGTCCACTTTAGCGCTTGAATCTGCAAAACGATCGACTTGACTGTGCTACTTCTTAACACTACCGCGTTCCAGACGCGGTAGTGTTAAGTTTCGCGCTTCGCACTTCATCGGGAAGCACCTGACCGGTGCTTTCGCTCCGGCATGAACCTCTCCCCTCTGTGC
>JAEHJW020003443.1_pt1 | contig 11676 bp, 10 predicted proteins | sample 9271431 | NCBI WGS metagenome assembly JAEHJW02
GGAACATTTGTTAGAACAATATTTCATCACTGTAGGATAAGAAGCCGGTCTAGTAAATTCTAGGCCGCAACCGAGACAAGTGGCTGATTTTGTTCGACCTTTTGGGTAATTCCCATAAGTTTTTCTACATTCATCACTACAGTATTTAGTCCAATAAGGGTAGCCACTAGGTTGAATTTTAGGGGGGATGTCTCCACCGCAAGCGCAAATTTTTGGTTTAATTGTACGAGAATAATATAATTTTCTACACCCAGCACCACAGTATTTATTCCACTTATATTTACCTTTAGGTGTTAGCTTATGTTCAGCTTCATTACCACAAGGACAATATACAATTTTTGACTTATTTTTGTTGGAATAATTTTTTATGCATTCATTAGAGCAATACTTATTCCAAGTTATTGATCCGTTAGGAGTCTTCTTAGGAGTAATCGCATTGCCACAAGAACATAATTTTGGTACTGTATTATAAATCCAATATTTCTTTTTGCAATCCTCAGAACAATATTTGTTCCAACGGGGTTGGCCATTGGGTTTCGTTTGTCGCGGAATTTCATTACCACATTCACATAATTTAATCTTCATGGTATCTAGTATACCACAAAGGTGTGGATGTATGTCACTAATTTCAAATAATAAACTAGAAAACCTCCTCTCTAGATATAAAAATCTAAAGAGGAGGTTTCCTAGTTTTGGTCATTAAGCAAATATTAAATTTGCCTTCTGATCAGGGTTAACTCTTAATAATTTGTGCTAAACCCCTGGGGTTAAGTACCGCTTGGCTGATGTATTCGTCCATGACCCAACCCTTGAGGAACTTCTCAGGAGTGTGGTTCTCTTCGACATCTAGGGAGTACATGACTGGCATGACACCCAAGAACTCGGGGGATGGGGTTAGGTAGATTGTACCCTGTGGAACAACGATTGAACGTTGTACCTGGAACCCACCGAATTGAACGATACGCTCACCAGCAACAACACGGTCCTTGAAGGCCCAACCAGTTTGGTTAATGTCCCACTTGTAGAGGTCTCGGTAGTCAATCGGGTTGAAGAGAAGACGACTTGCCTCCAACTGGTGGACTTCCACGAGGGCTACGGCATCGAACAATGAGTCAGGTGTTACATACCCTGATAGTTCATTGACAATGTGGTTAGGTGAAACAGTGTGGTTGGGGTCAACCGCATAGTTATTAATAGCAGCTTGAAGAACCGTAATAGTACGGGCATCTTCTTGGATCATGATAGCCTGTTTGGACATGTCCTGTGCATACTCAACAATGTTGACACGTAGGGTCCAGAGGTCTTCCTTTTTGATCTCAGGGAAGGTGGCAATACGGTAGAGGCGAAGGGGAACCTTCTTACCTTCGAACCGTGTTACCTTAACCTCGCCCTCAGAACCGCTGAGGATGTAGGCCTGACCATATTCGTCAAGGATGTCGTACATGACAGGGACACCAGGTGTAAGTGGGTCTTCCAGAAGAACGTTACGAGTTAGACCCTGATAACGAAGCTTTAGCTGGATAGGACCAATCATACCCTGTCCAAGACGGATCATGTAGTTTGATTTGTCGGCAAAAATCTGACTTAGACGAGCTTCCTTAGCTTCCCTAGAAGCGGTCTTACGACCAGTAGTCTCTTCTAGCCGCTGTTGGGCATCTAGAATTTTCTCGACATAATCATCAGAACCTACCGCAACGCGTGCGCCTGATTTAGTGAATGGCATTTCTTTTTTTCCTTTATTCTCTAGTAGTTAATCTCTATAACCAAAATTACAGAGTGCCACGAGGTACTAAGCGGACAACGATCTGGGTTGGACCAAGAACGTCAACCAGTTCAGCAACTGGGGTAGCATAAGCATTAGGGGCTGTGGAAGTAAGAACTGCCTTCTGAGCACCAGTACCGGCATATAGATACGTAGGAGCGCCAGTGGTTGAGACTGTGTAGCTCTGTGTTGCATCGAATGCAGGTGCTGAGACCTGGAAGTAGGCGTTGTCGCCACCAATCCATACTGTGAATACGTTGACACCTGTTTGGGTGACATCGTCAATGTTGGCGTTCCGGTCAAGAGCAGCTAAACCAAATGGCTTAGGACTCGCAGTACCGGAAACTGCAGTGTTTCCGTCAAATAGAGCAACGGTATCTCCACCAGTACGATACATAACCATCCCAGAGAAAATATTACCGGTTTCCGATGGGTCCAAAAATGTGGCCTGCGGAGTTGCCTCGTATTTACTCTGAAGTGGAATGCAGGTACGGTGTACACCGACGCCCGCTAGACTTGTTAGCTGTAGCATCTATTGTATCTCCTTACTTGATACCTATTAGATAATCGTCAGCAAGAACACTGTCCCTGCTAACGCTGGCCGTAGTCACCCGACCCATATCCGGTAGGCGTCCACGATTTGTAGAAGCTACCTTTTGGACCCGAGGTAGACTAGCCCCGGATTTTTCAAACATGTCAATTGATTCACTAAATCCCTTTAGCTCACCATCTGACATTTGTTCGAACTTAGCAATATGAACAAACTTCTCTTCTGGATTAACCATGTTAAGAGCCTCTAGTTTGTCATAGAGATTTAAAGCTGTAAAAATTTTGGCTCGTGAAGCCTGTACTGCAGAATAAGAAGGTGTTACACCAGCGTTGTATGGTACAAGTGCTGGGTTAGTACCGTCATAGGGCCATGGTGATGGGTCTTCATCTTGCTGGGGTACAATCCCAGACTCAGAGCCATCATTGTAGTAACCTACATAACCAGCATCCTCACCATTAACTTCTTGTGGTACAAGAACATTAGTTATATGGTCAGGAGTAACTGTCTTTTCGTAAGTGAAATTACTACCCGAGTCATCTAGATTACGAACATCAGTAATCTGAAGAGTTTCCTGGTTGCCGTTTGTGGCTACTCGGTTGATAAAGGTATCCACAGCACCCTCTTTCTTATTTTTCTTATTCTTCTTCTTATCCTTCTTTTTATTCTTTGAAAAATTCTCTTTATCTTCTTCTTCATCATCATCGTCATCGCTAGAAGCAAACTTGTAGGTGTCTTCTACAAGAGTTTTTAATTCAGCAAGATCTTTAGAGGCTTGGCGATAATTGTTAGTAGCAACAAGATTATCTTCAATGTCATTTAAGATCGAAGGAATGCTAGCGACTACCCAATGTAGGTTTGTGTCTGTCGATGCGCTCTTTATATGGTCATTAGCTGCGTTAGCTGCACTTTGTACGCCTGAGAAGCTAAAGTCGTCACCGTTAGTGATAGCTACTTGAATATTGTGAATATTCTCTGCGACTCTATATAGCTTTTCATCGATGTCATCAACGAAACTACCTTGGTAATTAGCGTACATTGGTCGTCCCTCTGGATATACTGCACTAGAGCCAGGACCTCCTGGAATTTCACCATCGTCAGCAGCATCTAGATCGCGTACATCAACAAAGCGGTCAGCTGGAGCGTTAGCAACCCAATCTTCTACTTCATCAACAGGAGGGGGTGATTGCTCAGCTGTCCCCCATGAATCTAGATTAATTGTATCTATTTGATCATATGGAATTCGTCGGGGAGTGACTGGACTAGGAGCACCAGCATTCTGCCAACCATTTCCGGCTTGGAATCTAGACATTAATTAATTCTCCTCGTCTTCACCCTGTAAGTTTTTAAAATATTCAATTTGTGCAGCGCCATCTAACATTTGTTGTCCTCTAGTAACCTTGTCACTAGCTGCAACAGATGCGTCATCTAAAGTCGTTCCAGGGCCGTCATTCATATCCTCGTTTGAGTTTTCTGATTTTTTACTAGTTTTTTTATTCTTTTTGTAACTTTTTAACTTTTTTTTCGTTACCGTGATACGTTTTTCGGCGGGACTAACGAATACTCTTTTTTGTTCAATGTCTGGACTGATCCCAGTATAAGAGGGAGCCTTAAAATCTAATTGAGTCGGAGGCCTTTCATAAGTACAATTAGGCTCTCTGCAATATAAGCCAGTCTCATCCATTAAATGACCATTAGGACAAAGATCTAATTTTCTTCCTTGCCCTTGTTGACTTTTTTGTAAGTATTCATAATAAGATGAATTTGAACTAGCTGCTTTTTGATAACCAGGTGTAAACTGACTGTCTTCTTCAGGTTTCTTTTTTGGTACCTTCACTGGTGTATTCTGTGATTCTTCAAATTCTTTAATAGCTTCTTGAATTTCTGGACTAATGAAACCACAGTCTTCACAGATGCCAGATCGGTAATTATCACCAGAGCATTGGGGGCACAACCCCAATACAGTGAGGTTAACCCTCATTATTTCTTTAGCTTCTTTTTTAGGGAAACTCAAAGAAAAATCAATTAATTTATCTGTAGCGTTTAGTATCATTATGCACGTGATTTGTAGAACTTCTTTATGATTAAAGAAGATTCATCGGCTGGGTCAAAAACTGAAGACAACTCAAAGAAATTGGGCTTAATACAATTTTCCCAAACTCTTGATTCAATCTTACGACCATTCTTATAAACCGTAGTCATTTGCCCTTTAAGTTTTGGTATGTGGGCACAATATTCTGATGGCTTTGAAGCATACTTACCACAGGCAGAACATATTGTCCCTTGAACATCTGCGCCCATAGAGACGCCATTAAGTTCTCCATCCATTACAGCATTTGCTAATTTAGGGAATGTTCTAGCATCTAGTTCTTCCAAACAATAGACAGAGCCATCAATAATACCACTATTTAATTTTGTTTCTCTGTAAATCGAAGCAAGGATTACACCACGGGCTCTTTTTGGATCAGAGTTATTATGCTCTACAAAACAAGGACGGCCATTGAATGTTTTGTAGGATTCCTTTACTTGATCTACTGGCCAACCGTCATAATTAGCATTTACTCGTGTACTGATTGCCCTACTAATACGATAAAGGAAACCATTCTCAGCATTAGTGTTAGGATCGAAATTAAAGTCTTTCCAGTCTACATTATGTTCAGGAATTTTCTCTATATTTGCAAAATGAGTATCAATACTATTTGGTAACGTTAAGAATGGTGCTCCGTATTTTATCATAAGTGTATGCTCTCTACTTAGAACTTGGGGGTTCTTTTGATTCACATTGTTTTTGTTGATCTTTATACTTCTTAGTTGCTATTTTTAATTCTTCTTCAGTTAACCATACGCCAGAAGATTTTGCCATTCTCATTTGGACATCGCCAGGATCATTGGTTGTTCCACCATTACTGGTCATCTTCTTGTCAAGCTTAATAACAATATTTGTAAGATTACTTAACCCTGAAGCAACTGTTTCAAGTAATACGCCTTGTTGTCTTTGAATTTCTTCTTGTTTTCTTAAAAGTTCAGTGTGATCTTTAATCATTGTTTCAGTAGCCTGAACTCGTTCAGGCCCAGGAACGATTGCATCAATTAGACCCTTAACTCCAGGGTCACCATTCATGAATAGCTTGAGCACTTTTTTTTGTTGCCTACGAACTTTAGCTTTTTCCGTCCATGGCCGTTTGATAAAACCAATTATGGTTAACAAACCGGCCATTATCCCAATAATAGTGTAGGAAGTCAGTAGCATTGCGCCAGCATTTAAAAACATTAATTATCATTTTCATAGATTGAATCGGTCAGGTTTAACTTGTTAAAATTACGAGTTACCTGATGTTCACCTTCTTGAATAATTGCTAGCTTCACCAAGGGAGAAGTAACACCAAGAAAAGAGCCTTCATAAAAAGCAAATTTTGGAAGCGTTACCTGATCTTCCCCCAATAAAAATGACATATTTTTAAACCTCTCATAACCTATGTTAAGTTTACAAAGAGGTTAATGTAATTTTTACAATTTAGTTACATCTAATTCAATTTTGTGACACATCTGTCACAATTTGCATTATATGTCTTTATCTTTTCTATTTGGTCTTCTGCGGTTAGGGAACTGTTCTGAACCGAAAGTAACTTTAGGACCCATGTCTGCTGGGTTAACTCCAGTGATAGCTGGAGCATCAAATCCATCATTATTACTTTGGTGATGGTCAAAGTCCATATTAGTAGGGATGGGGTCTTCGTTCAACTTATCATTAAAATCATTATCTTCTGGCCCAACAACGTTGGCTTCTAGAATCTTTGCAATATGATCTTTCATATACATTTCATCATATTTTTCATAATTATCATCAACTACAATCTTTTGACCGTTAGCAAGTTTCATTTGAACTCTTTGTTGTGATTCCCATGGGACAGAAAACTTCATTCTTTCTCCATACCTGATTTCTCTGTCATCATCACTATTAAACTCTTCAGTGACCGAAGCTTGCTTGGGGTTAGTCTTTCTAAACCTACCCCAGTCACCGCCCTCAGCACCGACGTTAGACAATATATCGCCATCTTCGAAAATTATATTTTCACTTGTCTTTTTAGAGACAACTAATATTTCATCATCTTTAAGATCTTCAACACTAGCAGTCTTCTTTTGTGGTCCGTTTGGTTTGCCCGACTTAGATCTCTTCGGTTGCGTCTTCTTTTGTTCATGTGACTCCGGTGGGTGTTTCTTTTGTTGAGCGTCTAGAGTTTCTTGATTAGCGATAGATGGATACATATCTGGTATTCCACCAGCGTCTACATGAACAGGCGCACCACTAATATTTGGAGTTGGGGTTAGTGAACTTATATCTTGTATAGCACCAGGTCGCAACTGTGCAGCAAGTTGTGGGTCTTGTAGTTGCATAATGTATGCTTCATACTCGGATTGATATTCCATAGGAATAGGTAACTGTAATTGGAAGCACCTATCGAATATATCTTTCTTGACTTGCTGTTCTGCAATAACCAGATCGACTTTTTCTTTCTTGCGAGTCTCTAGTTCGTCCTCAAAGTCAATACCAGCATTTCTAGTGAATGTCTGGAAGCTAACGGGGAGGCCCATACCAGCCAACTGTTGTAAGAATTGACGTTCGATGTTTTCATCCTGTAAAGACATACTTTGGAAGATAATATCAGGAATAGCTAACTTTGGACGCTCTTCAACAAACTGAGCACCAGTCTCTTCATCAACAACTAATACAGTTTCCATAATTGGAACTGGATGGCCACCAACATTACGATATTCATAGAAACCTTGACGTTCAGCAACAGCTCTCATACGTCCTTGGATAAAATGCTTGATTTGGTGTTGGTGAGTGGTAAGCATCTGAGTAATTAATTCACGGTTAAGAGCACCACTAGCATAAGTTGCACCACTCTTGCCACCCTGCAGCAACTCAGAACCAATACCAAAGACCATCATGTAGTTAGCTTGAATTCGGTAAAAGTCAGTATCCAACCTTGGCATAGACTCTCTACCAAATGCATTCTGAATCTGAAGACCATGGTGATATACCATTAATCTAAAGTCAGCATTAATAGCAGTTGCTAAGTCATCTCGCAACATACCAAGTTCTTCGGCGTCAGGAATCCATGGGCCATCTTGGTCAGCATCAGGTAGACCTAATGTAGCCAAAATAAGTGGAGAGTAAAGCCGGTCAGCAATTGCTTCCATACTAGCTTGCAAACTTTCTTCCATCATTAACTGACGGAAGGCTCTCATAAGGATAGGTGTCCCGTGTTCAGCCCAAGGGTTAGTGTTATGTGTTACTAGACCGGCAGTAATGTGTGTATGGAATCCATCAACTCCAATAGCCATAGTTTCTTCTGGCTCACCTAGTTCGATCTTCTTAATTTGATCGTAAGGGAATATAGCTGTTGATCTGCCAGTTATTTCCTTGATGGGGATTTGTTTGCGTTCGATTATTGGACTTAATAATCTTGACAATGCTTTGTTATATTTTTTACTGCGTACTAGTAATCGATAACATGCTTGCCGCTTCTCATAATCATATTTTGGTACGTCATATAATGTTGAATCTATACCCAGAAGTGCCAACATAGTTTGGCAATCTTCCAATAACGGCCTATTGGAACTAACCCAAATAGTTTCTCCCTTTTTGTAGTTGACAGAACCATCAGTATCCAGGTATCCAGAAAGGAAAGCAGCCCAGGCTGTTGGGCCAGATTGCCATACAATTTGAGGGATTCTCTTAGTATAACAGTTTTGATCTCTTAAACCAGAACGCTGAATTAATTCTTTAATCCTATTTTTTGATGATCTGGTCGCATCTGGTCCTTGAGAAATAGTCATAGAAACACCACGATGGGCAGTCCCAAGAACACAGCCGTAATCTGATACGTAAGATTTAACCCAGGAAATAAGATTTTGATCAATGTTATGGAGCATAATTGTTTTGCCGGAAGTGCTACCATCCCCCACCATTATACCTAAGAAACGTGCATCATCATCGGTAATAGTGTTATCAGTTGAGATATTAGAGTACCCATGGCCAATCAATAAATTAGTGCCAACTGTCAAATCAGAAGCTTTGGCCCATCCATCGTCAGTTAAGAATGGATGTTCACCGTTAACACCAATTTTTCGGCCTTGATATGTTGTAATCCAATATATAGGTTCTGGACTATTAATACCTTGATGGCTAATAGTGCTAACTACTGGTGAATTATTTTGCTCGTTCCAGGCAATTACTTCATCTCCAACCTTAAGATCACGAGCAGCTACTGGACCAGATGGTGTCATAATTGGAGTTGACCCGACTACACATTTCCAAGGAATACCCTTCATGAGTACATCTGAAACGGGGATTTCAACATCTTTTCTTGCATACTCTATGACATCAGGATACATGGCCATAAGTTGGGCATATTCTTTTTCAGGCTGTCTGGTTTCTACTAATCTCTTGACCTCTTCTGGAACTTTAATGTGATATTGATAAGTTCTTAAGGCTCTATTTTTTGCAACAATAACATCATTAGGGTTGATTAGTTCATCAGCTTCCCATGCACCAATACCATCGTTCCATGAACCAAGTGCAAATACATCCCCAATCAACCAATGTTCACGACTTAACGAATATAAGAAATCCTGATACTGTAAACCATCCCAGAACAATTCAGAGAAAAATTCATTAACTCTTTTATCTGGATGAGCAAATTCCATCCCCAAAAGTGGGAACCGTGAATAAATATCGATCATTGATGGAACGAGATAGTGCGTAGTGTATATCAGCCTCGCCCAATCCCGTATCTTGCGAGTTTGTTCATCGGGGTCCTCCATATTGAACCACCATGTGTTTTTTACCCCTTGATCAGCGATTACGAAAGAATGATCCTCATCAACTGTGAAATAATAAATTTCTCCAGAATAATTAAATTCCTCTATCTTTCTTACCTGGACCCAGACTCCATCATCTTCTGGATATGTGATAAAACGTTGTTTACGATCAATTGGTTTGTAAGGTCCCGTTAACCTTTTATCGTAAACATAACCATTATTAGCAATAGCATTAATATCACTAAGAAACTTATATTGATCGCTGCCGAGTAAAATTAATGTAGTATTGGTGCCATCAATTTTTTCTTGAGTTTTAAAGTCTTTCTTCGAACGGTGACTAATTGATGGGAAATAACCGCACCTCAACATTAATCTTCGTACTTGTTCAGTGAACTGTGAAGATACACTTAAGAAATAAATTTTGTCGTCCTGGTAACAACCATCTCCGTCAAGAATTCCTTCAAGGATGATGCGCTGTTTTTCGACTGGAAGATACATTACCCATTCAGGCAGATGCTTATCATGAGCATTTTTACCACACCAATTATGGAAAACTTTAGCTAAAGGCTGAGCGGTTAAACAAACATTAAGAGTATTATCGTTCTTGTTTTCAGAGTATCTAATATCAAGGCCAAATACTTGTTTGCAATTATCAATAATACGATCTCTAATATACAATTCCTGATTAGAAATATACCAAGAAATTGCTTTATCATTAGAATAACCTTCGGCCATATACAACCCAAGCAGCCATAAGAATTCATCGGTAACTTCAAACTCTGTCGGTATCTGGTTACGTAAAGATCGATTTTTATAGAGTAATTTTTCTTTTTTACCAGTTATATAATTATCTTCAACTACCCAATCATTAATATCAAGATGATCAAAAATATTAATTTTTTCTACATCGATAACTTCTCGATCAACTGGAATAAATACCCAATCCTTCTTGGATAGATGTTGAACTTTAATCCAATCGGGCTCATCTGTGAGTTTCTTCTTCGCCCAAAATGGATGATCTTCTGTTACTTTAGCTTTAGATAAGTAATAAGGTTCAACCGAATATGCTTTACCTTCATATGACTTGTGGCCAAGACCAATAACTTTACGGTAACGTCCCTTATGTGTTAGAGCCACATCTCCAACTACTACATCTTCAACCTTCTTTTGGCCGTCCTGTAAGTTCATTAGCTCGCCAGGTAGAATGCATCGTTCACGGAACCACTCGAAAGGGTCATGGAGTTTGGGCATTGCCCACTCTGAACTGGTGCCCATCGCTGCACCTTGACGGCGATTAACTGCTGGTCCAATATTATCAGAGCCGGGAAGATATAAGTTTTTGTAATTAGAACCAAACTTATTTAGATTTTCTCTCCCTAGAGACATCTTATTATAATTAATTACATCTTGCTGAAGATTACCATAACGGCCAGTGTCAACCGTACTTTGAGCACGGAGTTGATTAAAAAGTGGATTCTTCCGCATCTTGTTTAATTCGGAAGAAGCGGCCCAGCCGTCTTGGTTAATTGCCATTAGTTATATTATATCTTATTTTTGCGAAGATTGCAAACTATAATAGATAAATTACATACCGCAAGAACATGAATCAATACCAGGAGCACGCTCATGGCCGCATGGGTAAAAAGAAGTTTCACCAGATAAAATGATTACTCTTCCACCACGGATTGCACTTCCGCTTAATGTGTAATTTGTTCCAACACGTCTTATAGTTGCAGTCTTGATATGCTGCTCGCGTTCCATCATATGATGTCCTTAATGATTATATGTTATGGGCCGACCCAAGTGGTGTTACTTGGTAGGTTAGGAATTATTGATGGGCCAGGATTACTAACGAGAACACCACTGACGATAGAGTAAATCTTTGGAGCGCTGATTGTAAGAGAACCCAGTGAGCTGTTCATAATAAGGGCATTAGAGCCTATGCCAGCCGCAGAAAGGTCAAGGAAGCATCCAGTGATTGACCAGTTAATTACTCCAGTACCACCACTAGCAACCAAGCGGTAAGCGTTGTAAACAAAACCAGATGATTGTGGCTGAGCCATAAAGTAAGTAGTCTGAGCAGCGGCGACAGTCGTCTGAATAACAGCTGTCCAGCCACTAGTTGAATAGCGGTTTTGGTTGCCTTGTAATGTAACTACTGCACTACCGGTCCATCCAGATAGTGCTTGAAGAGTGACTGCAGTATAAGTAGCATCATTAATTGAAGTTTGTGAATCGAATGAGCAAACCATTCCAATGTCAATACCGTTGTTTACACCAGCAACCGGGCACAGACCTGGGCTTAATGCTCCTGGTACAGATCCAGAAGGAGTGTTATATGGACTTCCTACTGGATAAGGGGGATAGCCGATACCAACACCACTAGGGTTTGGACCACTTAGAACTACTCCACTTGGAACAGATCCATTCATATATAAATTAACAAATTGGCCAAGTTGCCAAGTTCTTTTAACTTGTTTTGGTCCAACTCCTTCAGCCCAAATAGCCATGTTAATTTCCTTCTAGGAGTCTGACAATT
>JAEHJW020003605.1_pt1 | contig 11675 bp, 13 predicted proteins | sample 9271431 | NCBI WGS metagenome assembly JAEHJW02
GTTGACATGACCCTGCGGGCCGTCTGCAATCATCGGGAAGGTAAACCCAGATTGTTGGCTTACAGGCATGTCTTCTCCTAGCCTTGGGGTATTGCTGTTGTGCTACTACCTGTGGTGACACCACCATGAACGTGCTGTGATACCTGAATGCCGTTGAATGTACCGTCACCAGTAGCTTGCACCGCGCCTGTGACCTGAATGTTGCCGTCCATAGTCACAAGATTGGTGCCAGAACCACCAGACACACCCAGATTGCCAGCAATCAACACATTTCCGGTCAAATCAATCTCTGGTGCGGTGATACTCACCTTATCCTGAGCAGTGACGTTGACTTGTGCGTGCGCGTTGATTGTTACAGACCCCTGAGCCTGAAGTACAATATCAGAGTTGTGGCTGATAATGATTTCACCACTATCGATGATGATAGAGTTGCCATTAGTCTGCTGAATGGTGATGACCTCGTTTTGTCTATCCAAGACAATTTTGAGACCTTCTTTGGTAGCCAGAACGACGGATGTGGGCACCATGTCTGTCGTTGGGTCACCTGCTCCCCACCACCCGCCTTCCCAGAGCGGATAATCCAAACGACCGTGATCAAAGCTCACATACACCCACTCACCTACATCTGGCACATGCCAGAATCCAAACTGTTTTCCGCCCATTGTGGTGCGGGGGAATGCCCACATCGGAGGGTACAGTGGTCCGTGAATTGTGGGGCAATGAACTTGTACGCGCCCCAAACTATCCGGGTCTGCCGTAGACATGACCTGACCTCTGTACACTCCGTAGTACAGGCCAAAGTATTCAAGTCCATATGTGAGCAACTTATTGAAGTTTGGTATCATACTGGTTTTCCTGTTTCTGGGTTAATCGCCACATACGGTATTGTGGGTCCAATTGTCGTACTTGGCGGCAACTGGTTATTTAATGGCGGCTTGTTCTTTTCCCCACCATGTGTATTGTTGCCGTGGCGAGAGAGAGACCAATGATTTACATATCCTTCTGCGTGATCAATCTCATGGATGACCTCTTGTACATACCAGTTACCGCTGTCGCGGTGAGCAAGTCCAATCACATTGACGATCAATCGCGCAGTGGCGGTGACGAATCCGTTGCTTACAATCGTAAGTTCCCCTTTCGTTTTCTGTTTTTTAAGTTTTTCACCTGTAGCCACAGCACTCAAGTTACTGAAATCAGGTGTGGTGATATGCATCGTCACGTCTGGTGGAGGTGTGAGACTGTTCTTGGGAACCTCGAATACAGGTGGTTGTATAAGCGTGGAGAATGCTTGGGGTGTCATTGACCCCATGGTAGCGTTGACTTGCGGCAACCACGTGTGACCATCCTCAGCTGATATTGCGACAGTTTTCTGCGCCTCTTGCGCCGTGGCCTGCTGTACTGTTTTGGTTATAGGATTCACAGCAGCAGCTACTGTGGCGCTGTCACCCATGGCGTGTCTGGCGTCTACACTCAGTTCCGCAGAGATTATGTTACCCCGTTCGCCCTGATTATATACCAGGGCAATCTGTGGTGCTGCACCATAATCAATTGGAGCAAATGTGATTGTATCGCTGGAAAACGTCACCTGGTAGCCAAAGCGGTCTGCAAGCACTCGCAGCGTCTGACGGTCTGTCCAGTTTGCCATGCTCCAACCGTTGATAGCTTCCTGTCCTCCAGTAAGGTTGAGGGTTAGACCATTCCGGCTGGCTATGTCATTCACAATCTGCGATACTGTTGTAGGGCCATACACCTTCTGTGATTGGCGAGCCGCCAGCGTGGCACTTTTGGTATATGCCTTGAGCGTAACCGTGACACCTTCTTTGGAGTAGCTCACAGATGGCTTCATCAGGACGTAATCGGTGCGCTGTTGACTTTGTCGGCCCTGTGTGTAACCCCATTTGATCGACATCAGAGCACCCACCTTGATTGTGCTGGAGTCTGCAATAATGTATTTGTTGTCCTCACAGACAAGCTCAATGGTGCTGTCACCCTCATCCGTATCCGTCACAATCATCTTGATGATGTTGAGATCAGCCGGTAGGTAGTCTGTCCCAGCGATATTAACAAAGACATTGATTCCACTAAATTGTGCTGGCATTGAGTAACTCCGCGTTGACAGTCTGTTGTGAGGGAATACGCAGAGTGGTCTGTGGAGCCAGGTCTAATGGATGCGACATCAGTCCTTGCGCGTTGGCATCGTACAAAATCCACCACAGACGTACATCATTGTAAAAGCGGAATGACAGTTTGGGTAAACTGTCTCCATACTGAGTCACATAGAACGTGTCACTCGGCCTGGAGACTTCCGGCATCGGCACGCGCGTACTAAACTCCAAGTTGCCCAACACGCTTAGGAGCGGGCAACGGCTAGTCAGGGATGCAACGGGAATGTTCAGCTGCATGTCATCTCCTATGAGTTTGTGGCTGTGGTTACAGGAATTTCGCAGAGTTTAAGAATCAAGCGGCCCTCATATGGCGCTGTATTGATATTGTAGGAAAAGCTGATAGGCGTGAATTCTACCTCTTCCATGACAAACCAACGCCCCACATACATCGCGCCTATATTGATGTATACTGGGTGGGGTGCCCCAGTATCGATCTGGGGCAGAATGAGACTACGAAAGTTGGCCAACTGTGTCTGCATGGTTTTGTTGTCCAATAAGTACACATCCAGGTAGACATCCCCACTACCATCGCCAATCCACAGCCTATTCTCCAGGCGATTGCCAATAACTTTGCGGGCCGCATAGCTTGTCTTATCTATGGACCTGACAGATGGGTCATAGTAAAATGGATAACTCGTCAGTGTTACAATGTCTGTAACACTGCCGCGCTTCATCTGAGCCGATTGTCCTGGAGCCACCTGTACTGTCATCAGTTATTGTCTCCATCGTGACGGTCAGTCATGTGTTTGGTTACAGACTTAGCCACCTGACGACCATCCAAGTGTATATTTGTGTGTACCACAATTGGTTGTGGGGTACTCTTGAAATTGGTTACAGTCCCATGATTGCGCTGTGCATCCTGCGTAAATTGGGGGGGAGGCATCGGTTTCGGTGGTGCCAGTTGATTCAGTTGCGATGGTGTCAGGACGGCCCCACCTGCCATCGCATAGCTTCCCTTGCTGTCACTGTCTGTAAACCAGCTGCTGACATCCGTCACGACACCTTTGAGCCAGTTCCACAGACTTGTAATCTTGTTCCACAAATAGTCAATAACGACATCCCACAGACGGGTGAGCCACTCCCCGAATCCTTGGAACCACTGTTTGATCTGATCCCAATGATTGTACACAGCAACTGCCGCTGATACGAGTCCAAACAATGGATTGCCTAAAAACTGGACAAGCGCTTTGCCCCATACTGGAAGATTCTTGAACCAGTTGGCCACCTTGTCGAAGTTAATGATGAGAGCAGCGATACCGACAATCAGCAACCCGATGCCCACGATGATGAGTCCAATTGGATTCGCGTCCATTGCCACATCCAGTGCCCACTGAGCTACAGTGAGCGCCTTTGTAGCTGCATTCCACGCCCAAGTGGCTGCGTTCACAAGACCCAGAATCACATAATGGCCGTACATGATTGCGCGCCAGATGAGCATCGCCGTATTCAGGGCAACCGTGGCGATACGCACCATGACAAGCGTGGTGGCAATATCACCTACAATGACTCCAAATGTGTGCCATGTACTTGAACCCATCAGGTTGCCTACCCATCCGAGTCCCTTGGCGATGTCCCACAGACCTTCAAGCAGCTTCCATACAGGATAAGTCACCCACAGAACAGCGGAACCAAGAGCCGCCAGAACCTCGATGCCAAAGTATATGGCGTCCCAGACACCACGCAGGAATGCTCCCATCCTGTAGAAGAATGAGAACAGCAACTCCACAGTTCCAAGCAGACCGGACTTGCTGATAGAGTCATACATGTCCTTGCTCATGTATCCCACTCCACCTGACAGGGACGTGAGCAATGCGATGACGCCGCCAGCGATAGACGTGACGGTGTTCCACCATCCTGTGAGTACGTCACGGATACCAGAGAAGTTGTTGCGCCAGGCTATGTAGAGCAGCCCCATAGCTGCAGCAATCCATCCAATTGGCCCTGCCATTGCCAGCAAGGACTCCCCGATTGCCAACACCTGTTCTGCTCCCATGAGGAACTGGAGCACCCGGAAAGCCCCCATGACAACCATTGCGGCTCCAGCCAGATTCAACAGCGTGCCGGTCAAGAATATGAAGACCATCCCCAGGCGGATGACATTTGGGTGTTCATTGGACAGTGCCATAATCCAAGTAATGAACGCGCCAAGCGGCACCAACACAATCTTGAGCATGTTGAATATCCATAATAGTCCTTCACCCACCGCCTTGGCGAATGGCAGAATGAGCTCAGGACGGAACACGCTGAGAACATCCATCAGCATCTGCTTGAAGGCAGGTTTGATCTGGTCGCCAATGCTCGCAGCAGCCATGATCAACTGGTCACGGAAGTTGGTCATCATGCCGGGCAGCGTGGTCATATACAACCTCATGCCCCCAGAAAACTTGGACTCAATCACCCGGTTGACCGCTGCTAGAAATTGCTCCGGGTTCGCACCCTGGATTGTGCGCATTGCCTTAGGATCAATAGGCCCTCCAGCCTTAGCAATATCCGCATAAGAGATACCGGAGACTTGGAGACGGCGCATGGCCATGGCGATACCGCCTGTACGAATCTTGCCGATGATAGCTGCGGCCTCAGTGATAGGGATGTTCATCATCGAAGCCCACTCGCCTGTGAGCTTCAACTGCTGCATCACACGGTCTGCTGTGAAACCAAAGGCGAGCAGGTTCTTTCCCGCACCGAACACCTGGTCTATTGTAAACGGAGTGGTGGTTGAGAATTGTTTCAATTGATTATACAGGTTATCGCCCACCGTATTATCGCGCGCAAGCAGGCGAATCTGCTTGCGTAGCAACTCCAGCTGGTTCGATGCCGTCATAGCGTGTTTAGTGAGCAGTCCGAGTCCAGCATACATGGATGTACCCATAAACATTAGGGACACACCACCCATCATATTGCGGAAGCCATCATTGATGGTTTTCTGATTACCTACAAGCGTATTGGTGAGAGAGCGGCTAGACCGCTCAACGGCCTGCGCAGGAATGGTGAACATGTTCCTCAGTTGGATCACCAGACCCATGCCGAGCATTTCTGACAGACCGCCAAGCGCCATCTATTTACCCTCCGCTGACCTTGCCTCTTGTTCCAATACCTGTTTGTGTATTTCCAAAATCACCTTGCGCTCGGATATTGTGAACCCCAGGTAATCTGACCAGCCAATACTGGTACCACCTTTGGACAGGTAATACCAGTTGACTATGAGATCACGCTGGGGGTCATAAAATCCGGCACTTGGAGCAGGTCAAACTCCACCTCAGATTCGCACTTCTTGCAGATGACCTTGACCTTGGTGCGGATGTCACCTTCCTGTTCCCGGATGACCCTGCGCAGTTCCGCAATCAGGGAGTCCGACACCTTTGCCAGCTGAATCGGCACCCACTGATCGCTCGTGGTGCCATCCTTGGTATTGGTGACAGACGCCAGCGCCTTGGGCCTACGCATCTCCAGGTCGGTGAGAATGTCCATCGCCTCACCCTTGCGCAGAATGGTCATCTCTGCGTTGCCATCCATGAGATTGAATTGGATGGTCAGGCCAGTGCGAATCTTGGACTCATAGACATGCTGGCGGGTATCCCCATTGGGGCACGGCGTGACCGGAAAGGCATCCTTGTCCGACAGGTTCACTTCCCAGGTTTCCTTGGATTTGCACTGTGGGCACTGCGTAGTGAACATGAACTCGTCACCGAGCGAGTGGCGGCGGATGCCGAACATCAGCGCCCTGCGGTCAGCAGAGAGCAGGTCCAGCACATATTTGCTGCGTTCCTTTTCGTCTGTGGGCAGGTCCACGCCGTCCATCGACAACGTACACGCCGCCAACAGTTCCTGGATGGCAGTGCCGTTGGTCAGCTTGGCCCGGTTCATGAAGTTGCGTTGTTCGTGACCCGTCATCTCCCGGACATTTGCCACCTTGCCCGAAGGGAGCGGGACTGTGTCATTCTCTGACCTTGTGTACAGCAGGTCACTCAGTTGGGATACGTCAATCGCCATATTGTTCTCCAAAATGCAAAATGGTACGCTGCGTTGATGGATACCGCTGTCGTGCAACGTGATGACGGCGGAGTTTTTGAAGCCAGGTTACATATCGGTGACAGTTAGCGCAAAGTGTCTCCACGTTGTTTGGGTCATTATTCTTGTGATTGCCATCTTTATGATGTCCATCAAGCTGACATACGTGTTCAGGTATGAATCCGCATCGTTCGCAATACCCTTTACGATGATGCTTATGTCCATCTTTGGTGCCAGCAGCGATACGTCTTGACATACTCTCACGTACCAACTGTTGGTCACGTTTTCCACACCGCCAGCTTGTGCCTGTGTTATCTTTGTTAACAATGTGTACAGGGCCGCATATGCTGCACACGGCTGTACGCAGCAACTTGTCCAATTCCGAGAGCCGATGCCAATTTTGTGTAGACATAAAATGGGTCAGACCTAAAGAAGCGTCTGACCCACTCTACCCTTGGGGTTGAAAGCAGTTACGGAATCGCGACATTGCCTTGAATTGGCGGAGTGAAGCCATCCAGGCTGCCGGTGAAGTCCATGACATCCACATTGAATTTGAGCTTGTCCAGAGCGTTGTTCTCAGACAGTTTGTCCAAATCAGTCATGTCTACCTCTGCCGGGTATGCACCCTCACATACCCACATGTCGACAATAGTGACACCATCAGAAGCAAATTCCAGAATGGTAATGGTCTGCTTGTATATGGCCGGGATGGTCATGGCGCCCGTTCCGAGGTTGATAATCAGAGCAAGCCAGTCCTTCCAAAAGGCAAGGGAGTTCTCAGACGGCTTGAGATTCTCCAATTCCAATTGTCCAAACTCAATTTTGCTGGCAGTATTGACGACAAACGGCCCCTGACCGTGCTTGGCAGACTTGATTTCAATCTTTGGCAGTTTGACCTTTTGGACATATGCCGTTTCAAGCCCGTTGAACACAACAGCGAACCGAAAGAGTTTACGCGGGTTAACAGCTACCGCAAGTGTTGCCATTGTTATATGCTCCCTTCAGTTAGGTGTGGTGTTGCGCGGTTAGTTGCTGCTCTGGAACAGTGACAGCAGGTTGTTCACTTCAGCAGTGAACTGGATGCTGCTGATGTATCCAGTAGGCCACAAGTTGATAAGCGCCTTATACTGACCGTTGGCCAGGTTAGCTGCGGTGTTGTACGTCGCACCAGCTATCGTGGATGCGTTCTGATCCCCGATGTAGCTCCACTGGCTAATGGCTTGTCCTGAAACCAATTGCTGCAGAATTGGTTTGATCTGGTTGTACGCCGTCAGCCATGACTGGGGATTCATGGGCTCGAACAGTTCACCATCATAGATGGGTTGAAGCTGGTCACGAAGCCAGATCATCATGCGACGGACATTGATAGCGTCCATTGCAGAGTTTTTCTGATTCATGGTTCCAGCGCCCCACACAACCGGACCATACGTCTTGTGAAGGCCGATGATGTTGATACCCAGAGCCACGAGTGCGTTGGCATCCGGCGAGTTTGCTTGAGACATCATGTTGTATGCAAAGCCGCTCACGTTGGGGATGAGGCCGCGAGTGGAGCCAGCAGGAGCTTCATACTGATTACCTGCAGCGGTGTCGCTGTAGGAGTAGACGGCCATAATGTCCGGGAGAGCCGGTGTGCTCACCGTGGCGCCATCGTCAGGAGACCACGCCTGGATGTAGCTGCCCCAATACAGCGCCAGATAGCTGGAGCCAACCGGGATAGCCAGAGCCGCCGCTGCCGTCAGCGCGTTTGCTGGCGTCAGGGACGGGTCAAGCTCACCGATAGCGAACACATCACCACGGCCTGAAGCGTAGGCCAGGATGTTGGAGTGATCGCCAGCAGTGTAACCGCCCAGGATGCCGATGGTGGTCAGATTGGTGAGGTTGTTGAAGTTGGGAAGCAGCGCGTTGGCAGCCGTCGCACGCAGAGTGGGCGACGAGAACGCGCCATCTGAGCCAGCAGCCAGATAAATCGGAGCGCCAACGCTTGATACTGGCTCTGTCGGTGTTGTGCCCAGAGACATGGTCACGAGTTTGGAGTTGGCGTTGACCACAGCGACCAGTGCTGTGTAAGTCGCTGCGGTCCAAATTTCATTGAGCAGCGAATTGGGGCCATAGTTGACGGCAAGAATCACCTCAGTGATACCAACAGAAATTGGAGTGTATTGTACACTCAGATTGCCATTGGCATAGGTGCCCGCCCATTTGGCTGTGACACTGACTTCTGACGCTCCAAGTACAACCGTAGCCTCAGTTGCCCCCGTTGCCACGAGACGCTGAATGTAGAACGCAGCGCCACGGGCTAGTGCACGCTTGATTGAAGCATAAAATGGGTTGCCGGCACCGTTGGCACCGAATTGAGCGTTGAATGCGTCCACAGTGGTGATGAGATAAGGCTGGTCACTGGGACCAAACAGAGTCGGAGTGATCAGCCCATGGTAATCCGACAACTGCGCCGGAGGCACCGTGGACTGATCGAGTTCCGTGTATGTTGCAGACGGAAGTTGCGTGAGCATGTTTCCTCCTGAATTAGTTGTTACACTCAATGGTTGTTATCCTGACGTGTCGATAGTGAGGCCACTTCTCAATGTTCAGGATGCATATGGGTTAATGGTTGATGGTGAAGGTGTCAAACACATCGCCAACTGTGTCGCCCTCGGTGACGGTGATCTGTGTGATAGCAGGTACAGATGTTGTCGGCATCCAGTTCCGTGCTTCAAAGCGTACATTCAGGATGCGGTTGTAGATGTTCTCTTCAGGGATGTCGCGGTTGATGTAACCAGCATAGTGGTAATCAATCCACTCTTCTGTGAAGACAGCGTTGGTGGAATCCCAAAGATACAGCGGCTGTCTGGGCCGCAGGGCTGTGCGGATGATGTTCTCGATGGCTCTCACGTCCGGCAGGTTATCCGCAGTGGCTTCAATCTGGTACATGAGATCATAGCTGTCGGGCCACGGCTGAAAAGTGTAAGACTGTGCCTGTCCGTTGGCATTCAACACAGGGGTTTGGATGGCAGCACTCTGGCCTCCACCGTTTGCCGCAGTGAAGACATCCGATACCTTCATGATAGCGATGGCACCATGAAGGTCTGGGAATTTCTTCTTGTCCACCTGGTTATTGAAAATCATGTACGCAACGCCACCAGCAGCTGCCACGCCTGCTGTCAGCTTGTGGAAGATGCTGCGCTCCACTGTTGTGTACATGTCTGTCGTGGGTACGCTCATGGCATTATGCTCCCTTTGGCCTGCGCCTTGATTCTCTGGATAGCCCAATAAATGGACGTACCCACTCGTGTCTGCATACTGTGCTTCTTGACCTCAAGTGTGGGACGCCAGAGCGGACGGGGTGGAATCGGTACGTTGAATTCTTCCCACCCATACTCCAGAATCTCCGCCACGTACCATATGGGCTGTTTCTCCCCTTCTGCCATCCCCGCATCACGCATCACGCCGACAATCAGTTGGAAGTCATCATAAGTTTCCTCCATCTTCCAGGTAATGGCCTGCATGTAGCTTGACGTCATGACGTAAATCTGTTCGCTGTAACCCCGTTTTTTCTTCCAGGCTACCCACCATTTTTGGAGCGCTTCCCACGATACACCATCCGGCCTAACCTGTTGCTGAATGGCGCTGAGTGCCACGGCTTCAAGTTCAGCCCCAAACTGATTCATGGTCTTGCGTAAGGAAGCCTTGATCAGTGGGTCCAACTGTTGAAGCAGTGGCAAGTTATTGTTCGTGATGATCATCTCCACTGGTCCTGGCATTAAGCACCTGCCGGGAAGCGGATATGGCACTCGTACAGGATGAAGCCAAGCGTGGAGAAGTCCGCTGACGGTGTCCACATGCGGATTTCATACTCTTTGCCGCTGGGAAGCGTGATGGAATCCGCCTCTGGGTCCACGGTGAGCAACGCATCCACAGCTGATTTTTGGAAATAAATCTTCCATTCGTCATGCAGTACCTGGCCCTCATCCGTGTGTTCGATGGTGTGGTACCTGCCGCCTGAACCCACGTCATTCAGGTACAGCGCATTGACGGAGTATGGTGTTGATGTCAACACCGTGCTCTCGCCATTCGGGTCCAGAGCAGCCACTCGGCGGTTAATCTGGACGGGCATCGTGAAGAACATATTGATGACCGTCTGGATTCCATTCTGAAAGGCTGTCAGGGCTGCTGCTGACAACGGATTGGGCGGTGAGCTCACAGGTCAAGACCCCCTTCCGCATTCACAAACCACGTGCCGCTGGCGACCACATAGCCTACATTGCGGTCAAAGCGGCTGTATTCCCGCCACTTCTTGAGATAGCCAGGCACACTGGGCAGGATGTCAAAGAAGATTTCCTCAAAGGCTTCCATGTTCTTGAGCTCAGTCTGCCATTGGGGCAGAAGCGCCTTGATGAGCTTGCTGAGTTCTTCAAACTTGGCTGTCGCAGGACCGGCCTGACCTTCCAACAGGAATGGCTGCGTGAGACCTTGAGTAAACACCGGCACAGCACCAAGAGCAGCGCGCAGTCCCACGATGGCGGCCTGACGGTCTGAGAGCAATGTTTCTGAGATAGTGGGCGGAACCATCTGATTGGGAATGAGAGGATTCGGTACCCACAGCCCTGTGCAAGCAGGAATAAACCTGTCCCAATACAGGGCCAGGGCAGCCTGAATCGCTGTCTGTACGGGGTAGGCAGGCAATATGGTCAGGAAGTTTGGCACTCGTGCCAGCATGTAATCTTCGCAAGTGTAGGTTGCCACGGCACTCCCTTATAACACGGTAGAGTCTGCCTACTGTTTACATAACCAATAGGCAGATATGTGGTTGAGAGCGCTACTTGCCGACCTTAGCAGGTATAGACTTGGCAGACGTTTTTGCATAAGGCGCATTCGTGTTATCTGCGCCTTCGTTCAGCAAGTCATCCAGGCTAGGCTCAGTGGGCTCCGTTACAGTTTCTGTAACAACGGGCGGAACCACGACAGTCTGTGTAGACCGCGTGCGCTTCAATAATGCCGGATTCTCCGGTGGCGGCTGTTTTCCAACAGGGCTGTTGGTGAGTGCCAGGGGAATGGTTGTGTTGCGACGGGTTGAGGGGCGAATACGCACCCCGTTGGCATCCGTCTCGGCCAGACCGCCATTCTGTAGCCTCTGGCGAATGTTGGGTGTCAGCGTCTCCACCAGCGTAGGCCTATTGGTGATGGTCAGCTTGGTCTGGAAGTCATGAAATGACGTGCCTGGCACCGTAGTCACAGCGTAAAATGGTGTTTCGTACATTGCCTTGTCCTCTCAAATAGTAAAGGCCCATCGGTTGTGGCCGATGGGCCTTGGGTTGGACCACGGCCCACAGACGCAGACTAGAACAGCGGTTGCAGGAATGCTGGCCACGGCGTGCTGGCAAAGTTGGAGTTGGTCGTGAGGACGATACGACCGTCCTGGAACACGATGGCAAATCCAGTGGTGATGGTGGCGTAGGTACCGGAAATCTGGCGCTGTATAATGCGCTCAGATTCCACGCGCAGCGG
>JAEHJW020005379.1_pt1 | contig 11666 bp, 10 predicted proteins | sample 9271431 | NCBI WGS metagenome assembly JAEHJW02
TGATTGGATTAAAATTAACATTGGGACGTTTGATATCAACTACCTGTTTAGTTAGTTCTGTTGTAGGTGTGCTGACACCAAAATTAACAAATGTCGCACGAAAGCGATATTTGAGTTTTGGCATTAACAAGCCTTGTGTAGTAGCACTCTGGTTACTGTTCAGTGGTACTGTAAAATTTGTTAAACTTGCTACTGGCATTTTATTCTCCTGTTATCCTTATTTATCCCATTAGGTCGACTGTGTGTTTAAGGTAGCGATTGTACCTGGGTTATAAATCGCTATTGGGATATAGATAAACTCTACGTCCTTCATTGGTTCGATCGCAACATCAACGTACAGTTGGTTGTTAGCTATAGTAGCAGGTGTGTTGTTGCTTGTATCACAGATAACTAAGAAGTCATACAAACCACGCTGTGCTAAAATGTTGTTTAAAGAACCCTCGATCTGTGTAGCGATCGATTTACGCGTAATAGCATCGTTTGGTTCAAACAAGTAACTGTTTGAAATGCTGTTGAAAATAGTACGTAAATAATTTTCTAAACGCACAACATTAACACGATCACGTGCTGTGCTAGAACCAAGTCTTGTCAACTGGCCGTATACCACTAGACCAACACCTGGAAGATGTGTGATTGGGTTTATATTTAAAGTAAACAAACTATCACGTAACCCTTGACTGATGCTGTTTGAAACAAATTGCCCGGTTACAGTATCAATATAACCAATAGAGTTTAAATTGCTGACCAATCCGCGATTAACACCAGCTGGTGCAAACCATGGGTGACTTACTTGATCGCTGTACAGGAATGTACGCAACACTGCATGGCTAGCCGGTACAACTACCGTATTACCTGCTAGATCGTTAGTTTGACCTGCTGGATAATATACTGCTAGGTATGGACTAGCACTAGCACTGCTAGGTAATCCATTACCGCTAGTATTATTCACCCAGTTAGTCAATGCAGTTGTATTTGGTGCTAGATCCATTGGGGTGTCACCAATAACAAATGCTGTGTCTCCACGATTGTCATTTAATGTTAACATGTTAGGAATCAACTCAGGATAATTTGGAGCACAAATTAAATTAAATTGATATACATGCGATAGTACATCTAAATTGCTATCAACAGCACTCTGCATAGCAGCAACTACAAGCGCACGTTGTGCTTGGCCACCGGCATGCATAACACCGTTGGCATCTAAACCACTAGCGGTTACCCATGCATCTGTAACTGTTGGTATTGCGCTTGGTGTTCCAGGTGTTGTGCTAGGAACTGGAAAGCTAGTACTATTAAAGTAATCACTGACGAATTTTTTAACATTATAACCGCTGCGGCGTGTGTTAAACAATAGCGTACCGCGAGGATATAATCGATAATCTGGAGCATCTAAATCTAGATAATTGCTGGTCAAAAGTGTTGAGATGCTAGGTAAGCTACCTGTTACTACATCTGTTGTACCTGTAGTATCCCAACGTGCATCAGCAAAGATGATACCGTTGCTGGTAATGTGATCTGTATTATCTATTGCTACCCACTTAGTACCGTTGTAACGATAGAGACTTGGGAAGTTTGCTAGATCGCTGGAGTTTAACCACAGATCGCCGGCTGCTAGTGCAGAACCTGTACTCTGACTTACTGGTTGTGTAGCACTTACAATAACACCGTTTACATCTGTGCTGGATAGATTGTATCCACGTACATCTAGTGTGACATTTCTATAACCTTTCCATCCTGTTCCATCGTTAACCATAATATCTATGTCTGCTGGATTACTATAGTACCAGTATGTTCCAGTAGAGGGTTTGGTGTAAGGTTGGCTAGCACTATAGTTAATATAACTAGATTCGTTAGTAAAATTATTAATGTATACTAAACCGGTGGCTAGGTTAACTTGATAACCTGTTCCGCCACTTGTTGCGCTAAAACCAGCAGTTTCTACCGGTGTACCAGATAAATCTGCTAGTCTGATAAATCCACCAGCAGTATGTGTTATGGTTATTGTACCATTTGAATTTAATTTAGCTGTAACATACGGAATATTTGCCGATAATATATCATTAACAAAATCTGTTGCTGTTGTTCCTGTTAATGTTACTGTTGTAGATATGTTAACTGTAGATCCTGGAACAGATGATGCTACGCTAAAACTATTTCCAATAGCAAATGTTCCCGGAGTACCACCAGTAGCCGTAGCTATACCAGTGCTGGTCGCGGTTAAAATTCTAAGAGTATTTGATGTTGTATCATAGACGTTATAGACTGCAATAGTTTGTCCCAACGGGATATTAATACCACCACCAACTGGGTCTAAACTGTATAGGGCACTATTAAAATTTGCATACACCGGGACTGCTATGTTATTAAAAGTTGCCGAGGTTGTATTATATTGGCTATATGATAGGTTTAGTCCACCACCAATTGCAGATGTCATCCACCATACACTACCTGTAGGACGTGGGGTAGTATCTGTACTTAACCATGTAGGAGCTTGTGCATATGTGCCATAGTAAAAAGATGGACTGTAGTATGTTCCAGCACGTATCCCACAATTAGCTAACGGAGTATATGTTCCATCAGTTATAATAATTTTACCGTCAGCTACGCTACCGTTACTTGTAGCAGCACTAGTAACAAATAATTGTAGGTTTCCGCTAGAAGTTGCCAAGGCGTACACACCCGATATATTAGCTGCATTAATACTAGATGCTAAAGCAGAAACTGTAGTTGTTGAGCTAGTAGTAATTGTTATAGTATTAATAGTAAGAGTACTATTTGCTGTAATAACTGGATTAGTAGTTGTTCCAGTTACCACAGGAACTGATTTTTGCCAGTTAGCAGAACCAACTTGTACCCATGAGTTGTTTAATCCTATACTATTTGCACCGGCTTTATAAAATAATCTAATTTCTAAAGGAGCGGTACCATCCACATCAACTAATACTAATGCGTAAGAGCCTACTGATCCTACTATAGTTTTCGGTGTCGGTACTGAGTAAGCGTAGCTAGGGTCATCATATACTTGCGTAGGGTCTGTAATTAATAAAGGCGCCTGTGGGGAAAATGATTGTGTAGTGGAGTTAAACTGGTTAATACCCCATGTTGTTGTACTTAGATCTAACCACTCAGTTCCGTTTGCAGGTGCAGCACTAGGTCTCACGCTTGTACCAACTAGTTGATTTAAATCAATGTCTGCACGAATTGCATACAACTGATTGCTCATGCCTAATGCACTATAAGCGGTTAATAAACCGTATTCGCTGATCTCACTGCCAACCACAGCAGTTCCAGTGGCACTAATTTCAAAATTTGGTGTGCCCATTTGATTAATAAGATCTCGCTGACTAGTAAATGATAGTAGCGTACCTGCACTAGCTTGCGTGGTGCCCGAGGCTAAAGATCCGTTATAATATTTGTTTTGTGCTGTGGCTAATAATACCAACGGTACCGAACCTACGTTGCTGTTTACGTATTGGCTTTGATCGTTGATTGTGATTGATAATCCTGGGGAAACTAGTGCCATATTATTATTCCTTTAAAATAGCTTGTTAAATTTATTTATCGGATGCTAAGAAAAATGGGTAGTTTACGGTGCCTTGGCAAAGGTTTACCTGGTAAATACACACATGCTAAAGAGAGAATTATGCCCACTTTGCCACGTTAATCTCGTCGCTGTTAATTATAAAAAAGATGGGATTACACATTATCGGAATGCTTGTACCGGTTGCTTAAGGAAAGGCAGGCACAAAAAACCTCAGCCACCGGCCTGGGCAAAAACCGGTTATAAAAAACCTGCGCAGTGTGAAATATGCGGATTTAGAGCTAAGTTGCTTGCCAAGCAACTATTTGTCTATCATGTAGATGGGAATTTAAAAAACAACAATTGGCATAATCTTAAAACTGTCTGTGCTAATTGTCAGATTGAACTGGCAAACAATAGATTAACCGGATGGCGTGCTAGTCCGATAGTACCAGATTTTTAATAGATGCATATAATTCATCTATTGAGCCGTTGTTATAGATAGTATAGTCAAACTGTGCACCTATCCAAGCGGTTTCACTGATATGTACTTTAGTTAATCGATCAAATTCTTCACTAGATAACACATTACCACGGTTATTCCTTAATGCGAGTTCGTACCACTCGGGTTCGGGTCCACGTACTACCCTTACGACTTTGCCACCAGCATTACGTATACTGGATATCTCGTTAGGAAATCTACAATCAGAAATGACGATATTATCGGTGCTGTTACGTAGTTTATTTTCTAGACTAGCTATCCAAATATCATCGTGAAAACTTTTACGGCATACTTCGGTGCCCCAGTATTGCAGGACCCAGCGCGGTGTGATTTCTCTATCTAGTCGTTTAGTCCACCAGGGGTCTATTTGCTCTCTCCATTCACGGGCTTGTTTGGTTCGCCCTTCTAATAATGTTCTGTCCCAGCCAAAAACTGCTGCCACAGCATCTTTTAAACTGTTAGCAAAACTCTCTCTGCGAAATTCGTGGAAATTAACTAAGTAGTCAGCGATAGTATCTTTACCTGACCCAATAAAGCCTACAACACCTATAATCATAAAAAATGCTCCGGTTATAGGAGCATTTTTACATTTTTATTGCAGTTTGTCAACTCTATCCGATAATAAATGTCAGCGGCTGTGATCCATCTACAAATAGTTTTAGTTGTTCTTCTAATTCCTGCATAGCTTCTTTGGCTTCTGCTTTCAGCGCGTCGCCGTTTAGGCTAGTTCCGCCTTGCGGTCCTGCGATCTGTGCAAATTTGCTGCGTGCCTCACCCAGGATCATCTTGCAGAAATTATAGGCGTAATCTTGTATCCAAGGAAATGCCATTGGATCATTTAATATCATTTGATCGGGTTTTTGATTGAATATCCACAACAACACACTTTCCTGTTGGTCTTCGGGAGGGTTTAATCCCTGGAACGGCATTTTGCGTACCAGAGTTAACTTTTTAGTAACTGGGTTAAAAGTGAAATTCATCCAGCCACCAAACATACGCATAGCTAGCTTTTGATAGTCCACAAACATTTCGTAGTTGGTTAACCCACCAACACGGCCGGCTACTAGCATGTAGGTATTTAAATATCCCGAACTGAAAGGCTCAAACTGGCTAGCTGTTGTACCTGTGACGCTACCGATGCCCCTGCGGAATATAGAGCGCACTGACATGATTTCTTTAGGCAATATATATTCTTGCGTTTCGGGTAGTAATACCAAATGTGCGTAGCTTTCTTCAGTAGAATTTTGCGCACGCTGACGGTACTTGATCAATGCTTGATTGATGCCCATCTCGTAGTGTTGTTGCTCAAGTTCTACATCAACAATACCATCGGCTAGACGCATGCGTATATAATCAATAATGCTGGCACGCATGCTGTCATTGGTATTACCATAAGCCCAATTTGGATCTACAACTCCCGGATTTGTAACAGTTGAATCGCCTGGGTATGAGATTGGCCCAGGACCGCTGCCAGTCGCTTGATTGTATAGGCTGCTGGTTACTAAGCTTAGATTAGCATCTAACCCCGAATCTATTGCTACATTACCAGGATATGGTGTATATGGTGTGGTCATAAAGTATTGCTCCGCATACAGTTATTTATTACTGTATAAATAAGAATGTAGTTCGCGGCCGGCAAGCCCAACTACTCTAACGCTTTGAAGGAGCATCAGCAAATGTATTTAACAAACAAATACTCTCGTTGGTATTACAATATCATCAACCGAGCTAAATTAAGAACTATTAATAGCTACAAAGAACGCCATCATATCATACCTCGTAGTTTGGGCGGAGACAACTCTAAAGACAATTTAGTCGATTTAACCGCAAGAGAGCATCTTATTTGTCATAGATTATTAACTAAGATGACCGAAGGGAAAAATAAACAAAAAATGCGGCTTGCTGTTAAATTTTTAGCCGGTAGATTGAAACAGAAAATAAATGTTACATCGAGAATGTTTGAATCTATTAGAATAGAAGCAGCCAAAGCACACCGTACTTTTCAAACTGGGCGTGTAATGTCAGAAGAAACAAAACAAAAACTCAGGCAAGTAAATTTAGGTAAAAAATACGGTAAGCGTAGTCCTGAAACCTGCCAAAAAATTTCTACTAGTTCAAAAGGTAAAAAGAAATCCTCTGAACATTTAGCAAAGACTGTTAAAAATCTTAAAAATTGGTCTGGGTTACATCATACTGAAGAAACTAAACAAAAGATGCGTAAGCCAAAATCTGAATCTCATAAACGTAATATATCGATAGCTAAGGGCGGAATCTCGCTGTCTGCAGAACACAAGAAAAAACTGTCAAGTGCTAAATTACTCGCCCCATATTTTAAGTGCCCGTATTGCGAGACAAATGCAAAAGCGGCTATGTTTAGTAGATGGCACGGGGATAATTGTAAATTTAAGCCACTTTTAATAACAACTGATTAGCATTGATTCGACCAGTAGCCTTGGTTGCTGTGGTTTTAACACTATCAACAAACTTTCGGCTATCCACTTTGCCTGCTTTCATAAACTCTTTTAGTTGATCTTCGGGCTTTCGTAGAGTTTTTGCGATGGATTTGCTTATATCAAATCCCGTAATAGTCGTACCTTTGACTCCCAGAGGCCCAGTAAGTCCGTCGGCATGATAAACAATAATTTTTCTTGTTTTAGTATCGTAGCACCACAATGTGGTTGCGCCTGGAATATCTGCAGGGTTAATGCTAACCAATTTTAATTCTTTGTTATCTTTAGCGTACTTAAGTTTAGCTACTAATTTTTCTTTGCTAACCGGACGTTTGACACGCAATTTCTTAGTGGCTTTCTTTACCCCACGATATTGTTCAACTGCACTCAATATCGAATCAATAAAACCGTAGATACGTTTATAGTCAGCGGCACGATAATGACTGTAGGCCTCGGTTAACTGCTCATCTGCTTTGCTCTGTGCTAGCTCTAGTTCGGCACGACGTGCTCGGTAAACATCTTCGAATTTGTTCAGTTGGCTCTGTGGTACTTTTTGCTCAACTAAAAATTCGTAAACTTTAAAATCTGCGGTATTTTTAACTGCTAGATCATACTGTCCTTCTAGTTCTCCGATCTGTTCTGCTGTTTTTTCGTTTAACCGGTCCTGGATAGTTGGGCGGTACGCTTCAGTTTTAGGTTTTTCTGCTGCAGGTTCAGGTTCTGCTTGCTTAATAGCACCAAGCACCTTTTCCTGTATGTACTCTTTATGTCGATCTAACAATGGCATACCTTTGCGATGTGCCATAATGAGATTACACACAGTACTTGGGATAGCACGATCTGGTGCACGCTCGAATAGTTTTTTCTGTTCTACTGTATAATCTGCGCTGGTTTTAATCCAAGCGTTGAGATGTTTTCTTGTGTCACGGATAGTGTAATAATAGTTATAGTAAAAGAAGCTTCGCCGTAAGTGTCTGTCAAACTCTGCTTCGTCAAAGGTCAGTGCACGCTCGGTATCCCAGATTGGTTCTGTGCCAGTATACTTTTCATCGGCTACTATGGGCGATCTGGTAGGTTTAACTTTAGCTCTGGGGGTGATTGTTTTACCATTAACTTTAGCCATTTTATGCTCTCATTTTACAGTATTTGTATATTATACACGGAAATTATTTACTAGTCAATTCCAAAAAATACAATAAATAAAAATGCCGATCGCGATCTGGCAGGATCCACCGGCTCTATAACTGAAAGGGAGTTACAGCAATGATATTTATTAACAACAAATATACACGCTGGTATTATAACATTGTATACCGCGCAACCTCAAGATCTTTACCCGACGAAATATATACTGAACAGCATCATATAATTCCAAAAAGTCTCGGAGGCAACAATTCTGCCAACAATTTAGTTAAATTAACAGCCCGAGAACATTTTATCTGTCATTGGTTACTCACTAAAATGACTGCCGGTATTGCTAAACAAAAGATGGCTTATGCACTACACGCAATGGGTCACTTATTGTCAGAAAATCGATATATAAATTCTCGTGCTTTTGAGTCTAATAGGATAGAATGCGCTAATTTACGCAGAATTGCACGTAAAGGTATTTTAGTAGGAGAAAGAAATTATAATTATGGTAAAAAATGGAGTGAGGAACAACGAGCTAAAATGTCAGAATTTCGAGCTGGAAAATGCTTTAGGCCAGGTTTTAAATACTCCGAAGAATCTAAAGTCAAAATGCGAGAATCTGCTAATAAACGATGGACCAATGAAGAACGTGCTAAATTTAGTGCCAAAAAGATAGCTACTATGTTTGTGTTTACTTGCCCCCATTGTAATAAAACAGGTAAAGGTAAAACAAACTTCAACAGATGGCACGGAGATAATTGCCGAAGCCGAAAAACCATAAATACTTGATACTTTAGGGATATACTAAATTGGCAAGACTCTCACTTTGGAAAGATGGTAAACATAGTGCGGACTATAAATTTTTCGATAGGCGCATATCCGAACAATTCACCATTGGCGGAACTGGTATACTGTTACATAAATATCTAGGCACGAATCCACAGGGATTATACGTCAGTACCAGCGCCGGCCAAACTGCGCCAGATGTAGTTTTAAATTTCAGTAATACCACAGGTGTTACAAATGGTATGTTTGTCTATGGTACAGGTATTGTTGCCGGTGCGCAGGTCATTTCTACTACTAGCACCAGTGTTACACTCAGCCTAGCTACTTCGCTAGCTGTGCCTGCTAACACACAGATAGGGTTTAGTGCAGATGCTACTAAACCAGCCTACACTAACCAGAGTGCACTAAACATACAGGATCTGCTTTGGGTTGAAAACAGAGATAGAAAATACGATACCAATATCTATAAAATGCGCGGTATCTATCAACGAGCTGACCAAGATTTTGATCTTACACAGTTTGGTTTATTCTTGCAATCGGGCACGCTATTCATGGTCTTCCATCTGCGTGATATGGTTGATCTCATTGGTAGAAAGTTAATGGCAGGTGATGTCTTGGAGTTAGAGCACTTAAAAGATTATGATGCATTAAATTCTGACTTACCAGCTGCGCTCAAGAGATTTTATGTAGTGGGTGATGCTAGTTTTGCTGCTGAAGGATTTTCACCAACTTGGTGGCCACATCTATGGCGTGTAAAACTAAATCCCCTAGTAGACAGTCAAGAATACAAAGATATACTCAATAATATCGCAGCAGGAGATCCTAATGTAACCACTACTCCAGTGGGTCAGGTATTGAGCACATATAATCAGTATCTAAATCTAAATGAGCAGATCATCGCACAAGCAGAAATAGATGTTCCTCTGAGCGGATACGATACTAGTACGTTTTATACTTTACCTACTACCGCCGACGAACAGGATCCGGTGGGCAACCCTATCACCTCTGACAATTTTGCTATCACTGCCGATCAATTAAATCCCTCTGCAGACTCCGGTGTTGCCAGCCCCGCAAGCAAGATCGAAGGATATCTAACAGGAGATGGGCGGGCGCCAAACAGTATCGTCACTGGTGCCGGTATTGCCTTCCCAACCAATCCTGCAGAGGGAGATTATTTCTTGCGTTTAGATTACTTGCCTAATCGACTGTTCCGTTTTGATGGTAATTTCTGGCGCAAAGTTGAAGATGCTGTACGTACTAATATCACTCCGGGTGCTGCAAATAATCAGACAGTACGCAACGGTTACGTAAACAACACCAACACATATACAGATGCCGCTGGTACGACACACAACGAACGACAGAATCTCAGTGTAGTCTTAACTCCAAAAGCGGATAATCAAAATTAAGGATAGAGTATGCCATTAGTTCAATATGCTTATGATGCGCAGGTAAGAAGATTCGTCTTACAATTCATAAGAATGATCAGTAATTTCCAAGTAGAGTTTGGGCAGGATAGCCAAGGTAATAAAACTCTGCAGACCGTTCCGGTCTACTATGGTGACGCTAGTAGACAGGCCAGTATGATACTTCGTAACAACAGCGAGAACGCGTTAAATGCAGTGCCTGCTATGGCTGTGTATATTTCATCAATGAACTATGATAGGGACCGTGTGCTTAATCCTTACTTTGAAGGTAAGATGACTGTAAGAGAGCAGATATATGATCCTGTAACACAACAATATACAGGAACACAAGATGGGCTTTATACTGTGGAACGATTGATGCCTGCCCCGTATAAACTACAGCTCAAGGTTGATGTATGGACCAGCAACCAAGAGCAACAGAATCAACTGTTTGAACAGATCGCACCACTGTTTAACCCTGCACTAGAGATACAGAATTCAGACAATTACATCGACTGGGGCAGCTTGAGTGCTGTATTTTTGACAGATACTGTTTGGACTAATCGTACTGTACCAGCGGGTGCAGATGATACCACTATCAACATCATGACTTTTACCTTTGAACTGCCTATATGGATTACCTTACCAGCAAAAGTCAAAAAGATGGGTGTGGTTGCAGAGATTATTGCTAGCATCTACGACGAATCCGGCGGACTCAATCCAGATGTCATTACTACACTACAGGGATTGGTTAGCCAACAGAAATATACACCTATGAATTATGAAGTACTCTACTTGGGCAATACATTAACATTATACAAACAAGGTGCTTTTGAAACCAGCACAGGATCGATCACTGGAGCGCCTATTTCGTGGGCGGGCCTAGTCAATACCTACGGTCAGCTTAACAATGGTATCAGTCAAATCAGGCTGTACTTTGATCACACAGACGGACAGCACGAGATTGTAGGCACTGTAGCATACGATCCTACTAACACAAATAATTTATTATTCACTCCTATCGCTAGCACACTACCTGCTAATACCCTTGCACCTGTAGATGCTATCATCGATCCAAGAACTGTTACAGTCGATAATAAAATATTAAATCCCGCTGTTGGTACGAGATACTTGATTTTGAATCCTATCGGTTCTGCTGACAGCGAATCTGCAGCAGCATGGGCAGGATCTGCGGGCACTAATTTGATCGCAAATGCCAATGACGTCATCCAATGGAATGGCAGTTATTGGACAGTCAGCTTTGACAGCAGAGAATCGTCTGTACAGTACGTGACTAACTTAAATACAAATGTACAGTATGTCTGGCAGAACAGTCAGTGGTCTAAAAGCTACGAAGGGTTCTATGTCAGCGGTCAATGGAGTCTAGTACTTTAGTCAGCTTATGAATAAACATAAAGAAGGGGTAGGTGCACTGATCTACAGTCGCTTTACTAATCGTTATCTTTTTCTCTTGAGAAATAAAACGCAGAAACACTGCTGGGGCATAGTTGGGGGTAAGATTGAACCCAGAGAAACAGTAGTGCAGGCATTGGTCCGAGAAATACAGGAAGAGATTGGACAAGACTATGCCGATCGTAAATTCATACCCTTAGAAACTTTCACAGCCGACAATGAAAAATTTGTCTACTATACTTTTCTAGTATCAGTAGACGAAGAATTTGTACCAATCTTAAACGACGAGCATGTGGGCTATTGTTGGGTGCCATTAGATGAATATCCAAAACCCCTTCATCCGGGGCTTTGGCGTAGTTTCAAATTTGATGCAGTAAAAAAGAAAATTAAGACTTTAGAATCTATACTAGATTAACCAATGTCTGCTTCTAGGACAAACGCTCTGAAGTCAATCTGAC
>JAEHJW020000343.1_pt1 | contig 11664 bp, 17 predicted proteins | sample 9271431 | NCBI WGS metagenome assembly JAEHJW02
TATTAATAGTGCCGTTTAAGCTAATTGATAAATGTGTAGTATCTATTGCCCCGCTTGCTATTTGCTGTCCATTAATTGTGCCTACAGTAAGATTAGCACAATTAAGATTTACAACGCTAATCTGTGCCGCATCTATTGTCCCCGCAGTGAGTTTATTCGCAGTAAGACTAACTATCTTTCCATCTGTTATACTACTGTCTGCAACCTGTTCAGTATTAACTGCTGCTGTTGCTATTAATCCATTTGTTATTGCACCCAAAGCAATATTAGCTGTTTGAATAGCGGCATTTTGTATTTGTGCATTTCCTATGCTTGCACTTGCCATTTGAGCTTGCGTAATTTGTGCTAAGCCTATTTTAGCAGTAGTTATACTTGCATCTTCTAGGTCTGCTGTAGCTACATGAATATGCTGAATATTATCCCAATCGATACTATCTACTTTCGAGCCATCAATTGTGCCATCGCTATTAGTAATACTATCTACAGTATCACTAGTATCTTGAAATCTAACGTTTAATGCGTCTAAGCTAGGTATTCTATTTGCTAATTCTACAGTATTTTTTTCAGGTTCATCTGGATATGAAGTAAGTTTAACTATCCTTTGCTGTTCTTTAGTATTTTTAGATTTAGCTAATAATGTAATAGTATCACCTAAATTATAATCTAATATTGAATATCCGCTAGTGCTAGCTAAATCAATTATATCAGCTTTATATGCCTTAATAGGTACACTTAAATAAGCAAGTCTTTCTACTGCATCGTCATATAAATCTTGTGCTACCGTATAACGATTATCACTCCAATATGCTGTTATAATTTTGTTAGAATATTGATAATTTTCAACATAGTTTTTACTGTTAACGCTGGTAATATCTAAATTATCTTTTCCAATTGGAATAAGCCTTGTGATATAATCGTAACTATTTCTTTGTACTTCTAATTTATTTAAATTGAGTTGCTCTGCAAAATATACACCTTTATTAGTTCCTGCCTGTTGATATACGTTAACTACTTTATTAATTGAATCAAAAGTCATTTCGCAATTATAAGCAGTTTGAATTTCTTGTAAAATATCATAAGCAGTACAATTAGATTTTTTTACTGTTCTTAATTTTGTTACATCACATTCGCCTAAAGTCCAACCTGTTCCAGCTAAAGTTAAATTAACAATACTAGAACAACTTTGTTCTGTATTTTCAAACGTGCTTACTGCTGTACCTTTAATTGTTTCTAAATTGATTTTACAAACAAATTCAGTATAATCATCATCTGAATAATTAACCTCTTTCACGATATATTCATTGTCTTTTGTTCTGATATAACATTCTTCTTGTATAAAATCATGATTAATATCTAAAATAGGATATGAAAAATAGAGGGCATCTTCTGTATTGATTGCACTCTCTAAATATAAATCTTTATAATTTGTAAGTCCTGCTATTTTATTATGATTTATGTCATATAACTGTAGCATTTATTAACCTCCCTTCAGATAGAAGGAAAGTTATTCTTCTATCATATAATCAATTGCTTGTAACTCAGCTGGAGAAATCTGAACATTAGCTATTTCATCAAATTTGAATTTATGAATTTCCACCTCATTTTCAATGTCTAATAAGGTTTCTAAATCATTATTCCAGTCCTTTTTAGTACCTTCTTTTAGTTTAATTCCACCATTTTCTATGACAAATTCGTTTTTTTCGTCTTTTTCTCCATACTTTTCAATTAGCTTATCTTTTTCTTTGTTATAAATTTTAAGCAAAGATTCAATTTTCGCTATATTTTTAGCAATTGCATAAGACACCTTTACAGGTAATTGCTTCTTAGATACTTCTCCTAGCGCTTTAGAATTTTCGACTAATCTTCTGTTATTTAATTTCATTCAATATCATCCTTTCTATGCAAATATTACATATCCTAAATTTTTAGCTGCTGTTTTCACTGCTGTTTCAAATTCTGTATACTGTTGCTGTGCTGTTTCACCAGCTGTATTTGTAGCACTTGCTGTTGTTAGTAGCGTCTTATTAGAAACGCTTAAATTAATGCTGTAATTCATTGAGTTAGCATCTAATGCCGCAGTTAAATACCCTACTACTGTATCAACACCAGTTGAATCCTTTAAAGTAATGTTTGCGTTGAAATTATTTGATTGATTTATATTCATTTTTAATCACCTTTTTCTTTCATATATCTTTGTATTTAAAAAGTCTTGTTTCGGCTCAATTTCTTGTAATTTGTCACTTCATGGCTTAAAATGGAAATTATGGAGGTGACAAATTTTGATTGATAAGAAAAAATTCTTTACCGATGTTATTGATGAATTTTGCAAAAGGGCATCAGAAGAAAAAAACTCTGGAATTAATCCAGAGTTAAATTTAGAATTAGCTGAATCCATAGCAAGCAATGCTATAGAAGTATTTATTATTGCTATGGAAAAATATGAGAAAATCAAAGCTAATACTCCCGATGAATCATTTTTATAAATTCATCAATATTCAAACACCTTTGAATCTGTTTTTCAAGGGTGCTTGTTTCAATTTTATTTGCTGTATATGAATCGGTAATTTCTGCTTTTGTTATTGTACTTGTTTTAATTTCCGCCAATATATCTTTAGACATTTCTGAATCTATATTTATATCTGTGTTTAAATCTTCAATTCTTATCATTATTATATCCACCTCGGTTTATATTGTATTTGAATAACACAATTTGCACTACTTGCACTAATAGTATTCGCTCCTGGTTGTAATGTTGGAAACTCCCACATATCAACGTTGCTGAAATTATTAACACCATTTTGAGTTGCTACACATTGCTCTCCATCAATTACTACAGGTGTATTTGCTTTAAGATTGTTTATAACTATAGGATCTAAGCTTAATCCACTTATTGTTATGCTTATTGTATCTATAGGTACTGTTACGGTTACTATCGTTGGTGTAGGTACGTTCCCATTTACATTAATTGTTTGACTTGATACATTATTTAACGTTGTTGTAACTGGTGGTTTATAAGCATATCCACTAAGTAAATTTATAACTACTTCGTAGTTTTCATTAGTGTATTTTGTTGAATCACTTGTCTTATTAGATGTATTATCGTAAATACAACTATAAATAAAATCCATACCATCAAATTGAATAGTGCATCTATTGGCTAATTGAACATAGAAATTACTTATATTATTTAATACTGTTTCTTCATCTGTTGCAATAAAGTTTATTGTTAGTTTAATAGCCTTAAATTGCTGCTGAATTGATGCAACAAAGTAATCTAAGGCTTTAATATTCCAGTTAGAATTAATTATAATTGCTGAACTTTGTATCTGTTTATCTGATAAAAAAGCTCCAAAAGTAGAAATATCTATACCATTAATAAGCATTTATTATTGCCCCCTTTTCATTTGTAAAACCATCTGATTAGAAATATAAGGGAACGTAGCACTCGCTATTTGCTTACTATCCATATTTAAAACAATATATACTGGTTGACTGCCATCAAATGAATTATTTGTGTTACTACTTGTATTAGTATTATTTGCATTTACACTTGCGCTTATTTTCATTCCTGCTGACATATCACTACTTAATCCAGCTACTGCATTAGTTACAAGTGATTTATTATTATTAATACCGCTTGCAAGTCCACTCATGAAATCAGGCATCCAACTTTCATATTCCGTTAAAGGGCCTTCATCTGGCACACTAAAATGCAAGAAACTTTTAATCTTATCTGCTACACCAGAAACCGCATTAACTATTCCACTTATTCCGCTAGTTATCCCGTTTTTTAAACCATCAATAAAATCCTTACCCCATGTTACCGCTTTAGAAGGTAATCCAGTAATAAAACTAATAGCCCCATTAAATCCACTTTGAATTGTTCCACTAATTGAACCTAAAACACTACTAATACCATTTCTTAAATTGCCTATCATACTAGAGCCTGCATTATAAAATCTTGAAGGTAAACTTTCAAACCAAGAAATAACTCCATTCCAGATATTTATTACATCTTTTCCTAATGAAGAGAAGAAATTTGAAATCTGTCCCCAATGTTGAATTATTAATAAAGGAATACCCACAAAAGGCACTAAAACCGCTAATATTGTTGTACCCCATTGCTGAAAAAAATCAACTATCCAGTTCCATAATCCTACAAAGAAGTTTTTAATATCTGTAAATATATTTATAACAGCATTTCTAAAGCTAGTATTAGTATTCCACAGATATACAATAGCAGCTACTAAAGCCGTTATTGCAATAATAACTATACCTATAGGATTTGCTTCTAGTGCTGCATTAAGTAGCCATTGTGCCGCAGTTGTTGTTGTTTCTGCTATAGTTGTGGCTAGAAGTTGAGCTTTTTCTAATACCCAAGCAATAGCTTGTTTGCCTAACTCCAACGTCATTTGTCCTAAGCTTATTGCTCCATCTACCACCGCTTTACCAAATTCTATCATTGCACTTCTTGCTGTTTTTGCTAAGCCACCTATTTTATTAAATCCACTACCTAATATATTTAATGCTCCACTTGCTAAATTTTGTGCTTTAGTTCCTAAAGATGCAATGTCATCTCCTAGGTACATAGTTACTATTCTAAAAGTTTCAAATCCACTCTTAGCTGTTTTTATTGCATTACTGATATTGGTTATAGCACCTTTTACATTTTTGATTGTAGTCACTACTACTGAGACAGTTTTCCATGTTGTAAAAGCTATTCCTAGTTGAATTATAATTGCTTTTGTAATTTCTCCATGCTGTGCTAAAAAGTCAAATAGACCCTTTAATACATTCAATACTCCAACTAAAATTGAAAATGAACCATTTAAACTTTTAGCACTAGACCCTAAATTGGGAAATATAATACTTGCAATCTTAACTATATCTTCGATTATACCAGCAATTATAGGTGTTATATTTTTTATTTCTTCTTCAATAAAACCTATTACACTTTCTATCGTATCTTGTATTTTAGGCATATTATTATTTATAGTGTTAATAAATGATGATAAAGACGGTAATACTGTAGACATTATATTAGCACCCATATCTACAAGGTTATTTTTTAATATTGTCAAACTACCTGCAAAAGTTGAACCTGCAGCTTCAGCACTGCCACCAAATTCTCTTGTTATTTCTTTTAGTATTATTCCTTGTGCTGAAGCAACATCATTTACTTTCATAAAGTCTTGTATCTGTTGTTTCTGTTGTGCCGAAAAAGTAACTCCAACCCTTTGCAATGCTGTTATACCTGTAAGAGGGTCATTTAATGCTTTACCAAGCTGTATTGCACTGCTTTTAGTATCTTGTCCTAAAGCTATACTCATATCATTAACAGCTTTTAAGGCATCTGGAAAAGTCTTTTGTCCAATATTTGTGAAAGTAAGTAGTAAATTTTCTGTAGCTATATTAGCATTTTTGCTATAAGTAGTTACTTTGCTTTGTGCTTCAGCCAACTCCGTCAAACTTTCTGATGTCATTCCACTTGCATCATTCGTACTTTTAAGAACTGCATTCATTTGTGACATCGCTTCTTGACTTTGCTCAGCTTCATCTAAAATTTCTTTAAAACCTATTCCTAGGCCTATTGCCGCACTTAGTTTCATTACAACGCTACTAATTCTACTAAAAGTACTGTCAAATATATCTCCTGATTCTTTTGCTTTAGCATCAACATTTTTTAATGCATTTGTAGCATCATCTTTAAGTAGTATTTCACCAAATACACTAAATATCTGCATTAATATTTCCCTCCTTTCCATGCATTTACAATATTTTCAGCTTGATATATTATTTCTTCCTTTGTCTTTACTGATTTTTTAGGATGTTCAGTTTGATTTAATAATTTATCTTTAAAATCAGAAAAGGAAATAAAACTTTTTTCATCCATCCATGGATATTTTGTAAGCCACATATCCCAAATCATATTTTCATTTTGTTTTTCATAAGCTTTTTTTATAAGTGCAATTCCAAGCTCAACATCTAAATCCATTATTGAAGTATTATATCTACTTAAAATCAAATCTAAGCACTCAATTTCATCTATTTGAGTGCTAAAGAGAAAAAATCTCCGAAATTCTCCTCTGAAAATATTTCTTTAATCATATTAATAGTTGTCATTGGAGACTGATCTGCAATTTGGCTAACTTCTTTATCATATAAATCTGCTAATAGTTTATATATTTCATGCTCAGCGTTACTTATATTTTCAATAAGCAACATAATTAAATTAGCTTGTAAGCTTTGTGCAGCTATTTTTTTTTCTTTCTCACTCAATCCCGTTAAATCTTTAGTTAAAGATTTAATTTCATCTTTTAAATTCATCTTCTTAACAATTTTAGTTATTGTAAATAAATCACTTGTTTTTAATTTTCTCATTTATTTATTCCTCCAAAACAAAATGAGCACTCAATTCAGAGTGCTCCTAATTATTTATTACATTTGTAGCTGTGAAAGTTGCTAGTGCTACATTATCAGCTGATTGAACTTGCTTTGTAGTATCTGTAGGCTGTGTATAAGCTATAGTGACAGTTTGTCCAGTGGAAATTGCATTTGTTACAGTTAATTCAATCGTATTTAAATCAATTCCTCTATTTGCAGCTGTTACTGTATTTGCAGTACTACCAACCATTACAACAAATCCATCAGTAGCTATTGTTTCAGCAACATCGTCACTCATTGTTAAAATTACTTTACCGTTACTAACAGCAGCACTCAATAAATTAAAAGCTACATCTGTTAATTTAGGATAATAAATTGCATACGGTAAAGCTTTTGGATTAGTAGGATCTGCGTGTGCTGTAAAAGTAACTGGTAAAGTATTGTCTTTACTATCAGCAGTTTTAACACTTAATCCATCAAGACATAAAGCATTTTCTATTAAAATTATAACTGGTTTATTGCTACCTGATAAAGTTCCAACCCAAGCTATATTTTGAATATAATCACTATCCTCAATAACTGTTTTTCCTGTTATAATATCATAATTAGGATCACTATCCACATCAATATTTGCAATAAGTGCAGCCGCTAAGATTTCTTTAGATATTTCAATAAATGTGCATTTCAAAGTTGTTGTTACGCTATCTATTACTTCCATACCTTTAGCATTAGCAGCCTTAACTCCATCTACTTGTATTTGCCTTATTTTTGCTTTTGCATCAAATTCATTTCCCCCAGACGTAGCACCTAAAATCATTTGGTCCGGGAGTCCAAAATTTTTATAAACTGCACCTGCATCTAAAAGCAAATGGTCCATTGTTTTTTCATTAAATCCAGTAGTTGTTATTCCATTCGTATTTATTGGATCCATGTATTTCATTCCTCTCTTCCATAAACTTTGAGAATAAAGCGTAATTCTCTACGCTGAATATTTATATCACTATCTTCTAATTTGACCCTAAAAGGCTTATCTTTAGAAAATTGAATAAGCATATCTGTAGTTTTTACAGTGTTTGTGTTCTTACCTTGTAAAATTGCATTTATAAGATTATCTGTAATAGTTTCTATTTCTTTAACTTGTCCGCTCTTATTATCCCAAATATCAATATATAATTGATTTAAATCACTATATTCATTATTTTCTGATACGCTAGGAAAATTTATTTCAGCAAAGGGATATACTTTTTTCTTATCGCTTGGATAATGCTCAGCATAACTATCAACTATAGGATTTATAATGTTATAAATAACGTCATATAAATTTAGCATTTTATTTCCCCATATGATCCTGTATTTTTTCATTCGCTATAGATGATAATTTAGTTATATTATCCATAACAGCTGGATAAAGAAATGGTTGTGCTGACATTTTAGAAGTACCTTTTTCTACATAAATTCCATAAGGTGCGGCCATTGTTGTACCTAAATTAATTCCTTTATTTTCTGGAATAACTTCATAATCTGTGCTTCTTCTCATGTTACCAGTCTTTACAGTAGCCCTTATCTGTGCTTCAGCTTTTAAAAATATACCCCAACTATTACAAATATCACTTTTGGCAGCATTAAAAGCACTTAAACATTCACTTAAATTACTCTTGTAACCCATATGCCATAACCTCCATGTAACCATCATCCCAAGGAATAACTTTAACTTCATAACTTTCAGTTACTCCCTCTAAATTTTCATATTTTAAAACAGTACCAATTTTTATATCTGAATCATAGTGATCTATAAAAACTCTTTTATTAACTTCAATATTATACCCATATTGGTTTAATAAAAGTTGAGTTGAATAAGGCTGTATATCAACATAAATATTTTTCACAAACACTTCATTTTCAACCCAACTTCCATGGGAATCCTTTTCGCCGTTGCCTTTAATATATATCCCAACCTGTGTTGTCATTAACATTTGGCTCCCTCCCCACTCCAAGCATTGTGGCATAAGGTGCAGGCAATAAAGCTAAGACAGTATCAGACAATTCATTACCATAAGTACCACCGCGAGAACCTTGCGTAAATTGTTTCATACCTTCGTTTCCTTGCTTATTTATACATTCTATTACATATTCAACAACTGCATCTGGGTAAGTTGCTTGTATATCAACAGTACTATCTACATTCAAATAATTAGATATTAAAGCTGTGGCTTTACGAATATACAATGAAATAATATTATCCTTAGATGTATCTTGAATTCCTTTAAGTGTTTTAATATCATCTAGTACCGCCAAAATAATCCCTCCTTACAGTTATTTTGCAGTATTATTGCTATCATCATAAGCTTTTAATACCGCAATTAAATCCTCTTTTTTCATATTTGAATATCCTGTTATATTTTTTTCTTTTGCAATTCCTTTAAGATCATCGAGTGTCATGTTATCGTAATCTAGACTAATCTCCGCAACTTCCTTAAAACCTTTAGCTTCTAATTTAGCTTTTGCAGTTATATCAAGAGCGATTTTTATTACATTTAAATTTTGCATCTTGAACATTAAGATAATGCCTCCTTAACATTTACTCTTAAACATTGGAATTGATTATCAGGAATCCAAATATCGTGATATTTTCTATAATCAATTTTCCAAGCATCTGCATTTTGATTTGTATTAGGGTCAAAAATTCTTATTTTATCAGTTTTGCTTACTGCTATAGGTACATTTTTTGCACAAATAATCCAATTTATATTTTTTGCATTAGTATCTACCGTAAAGCCACCTGCTGTTTGTCCAGTGGTGGAACCATCAGCAAAATCGTATAAAGTTTTTAATCTAGATGAAGGTGCTTCAATTATTGGACATTCATCTATACTTTTAACTTCAAAACTTATATCTGCTCCTCCTTGAAACTGTGCAACTTGTAATTGCCTTTGAATTTCCGTTGAATTTTCAAGAATATTAAGTGTTGCAGTGCTCATTGTTATTACAAGCGGAATTGCACCAGCTATATCTTGAATAGCCGCAATATCAGCTCTCAATTGACTATATATATCAGCCACACCAGGAGTATATCCTCCAACAGCAGGGCTAAAACCCTGAAGACTTGCAGAATTTGCATTCGCTGCTATAGCTAAACTTGCTATTTTTGAGTAACGATAAGCATCTATTTCAGGTATAACTTTTGTTCTTTGAAATTCACTCATAAGTAAAGAAGCTGAAGCTACAAAATTTGTTTCATCTACATCCATAGAATCAAGTGAAAATGTTCTACCTCTATCTTGAGTTAACGTTTCAGTTTCATATACTAAACTAGCTGAACCTTGGACAAACCCATTATCACGACTATAATCTCCAAGTCCATCCATGGTCATTTTAGGAATCTTTACTGTATTTCCGCCATTGTACTTTAAAAGACCAGCGTTACCTTCCATCCATCCAGAAGTCGATTTTGCTATTACTTGCTTATCAAGCATTTGTTGAAATATCTCTGCATATGCAAAAGTATTAATTGCCATTTTTTATCATTTCCTTTCATTAATTAAAATATTGTGCTATTTCATTAGTCATTTTTTCAACTTCAGACTTGCCAAGTTTGTCTGAGTTTCCACCACCAATTCCACCAGGAGGAGTATAGGAAGTGTTTTTAAGTATTTCAGTTTTAATAGCTTCATCATGAGCCGAAAAAATATTTGTTAATGTTTCTAGGTTTTTATTTGTATCGTCTTCATCTTTTCCAACAATAAAATTTACTAAGTCAGTAGGTAATTTCTTTTCTGTCAATGTTTTTAGTGCCTTATTTGTAAGATCTTTATGGGTAGCTTCTTTTTGCATTTTTTCAAACTTCAATTCTAATTCTTTAATTTTTGTATCTTTCGGATCAGCATCAGGAAATCTTTTCTTAACTTCTTCATCTACAAGCTTTTGTAAGTTATTATCCTGCCATGTTTTTAAAGCTTTATTATGATGCATATCTTTTTCACTATCCAAATAAGCCTTGAAGTCTTTATCACTTGCTACTTTTTCTTTAAAAGAATCTAAGGTTAAACCACTTGTTTTTAGTGCCTTACCCAAATCACTTCCAGAAACAACTTCATCTACGTTCTCATCATCCTTTAACGCTTCAATTAATTTTGTTAAATCACTTTTTTTCATAATATTTTACCTCCTGTGCCCTCTTAACTCTTATGAACTAAGAACGCAAATATTTTTTTATAAAATAAAAAAGCCTTATTTCTAAGACTTTAATTTTAGACATAATAAAAGCACCTACTATTTTAATTAGTAAGTGCTTTTATATAATTCCTTGCTCTTTTAATTCTTTTTCAATTTTATATTCCTCTTCTGGTGTTAATTCTACTTCTTTTGGCTGTTGAGAATCGTCAATTAGTAATTTTTTCCCTTTGTCTCTATCCTTATCCATAAATTATCTCCTTTCATATCCTAATCCAAATAAATCCGAAATTGATTGTAAAGCTTTTTCCTTAGCTGTAGCATCTGAAAAACCATATTTCTTAAGCTTAGTATAACGCATATTATATTCATTTTCAATATCTATATCAATGTTCTTACTATTAATTACATATACACTTCCATCATGTCCTATAGCCATCATCTTATTTACAGATTTACTATTAAATAAAGTTTTCAGATCACTAACAGAAAATGTACTGCTATGAGGATGATTATGTATTATAACATAATCGCCATTTTTTTTAGATAATATTTCCTCTAATTTAGCAGTTCTTTGTATCCCCATTTCAGTATTCTGAGTTGTATATGTTATTGTTTTACCAGTTGATAAGTCTAAAATATATAAATCTTCAAACTTAGTTCCATTCCTATGATTTAATATTCTCATAGCAGTTCTATATATTGAATTATCAACAGCCTCACTATTCCCTATATTATTGAATTTATCATCATATTCTTTACTATTTACAACGTCCCAATCAACATTAGAATCAGTGTCTTTACCTAATTTTTCTTCAAGTGCCATATCATCAACTATCTTATTGTCATTTAACCAACTATTATAATCTTGATAATCAATAATATTCTTACTCTCATTATCTTTTCGCTTAGTTGGCTGCCATCCATCAAAAGGTACATTAATCCAACAACAACGGTCATTAGGATGTAATGGCATTTCTGGTCTGCTTTCATCATCAATATCAAATATTTTACCATCAAGTGCAGCACATTCTTCACATGTTTTTGTATCTAATGTTGCGGACCACATTTGTTTTTTAAGCCCAATATTTGTTGCAATATCAGTTTGAG
>JAEHJW020007675.1_pt1 | contig 11664 bp, 31 predicted proteins | sample 9271431 | NCBI WGS metagenome assembly JAEHJW02
AACTTGGACCCATGCGTGGCGGATCATGCGGCCAGTGCGGTGATGAAGGCACCGTCGAAGCACAAACAGGTTATGGAAAGCACCAGACGCGGGATCTAGGAGGACACAAGAAGCTCTGCGAACGGTGTTATGCGGTGCTGGTCAAGTCTCGGGCTCATTGGGTGCCTAATCAAGATTTCCCTAATGCTGGGTGATTTCCCCTTGCTTTTGGTTTACGCGCAACCCACAATTTGACCGGGCGCAATGCCCAACCGGAGGACTCATGCGAGTCGAAGAGACATCCTACACCAAAGCAGCCTGGAAGGGCGAACTTCCCTGGACCGAGGGTGGCGCGAAATACCGTCTTGAGGCGATGGGCGCCACCCTGTCCATTTCGTTCAATTCGGAGGGCCTCTACGTCGGCGCGATGTGCTGTTCCCTTCCCCACCTGCTCAATTTCTACCGGGATCTGGGGGGCATCCTGGATGAGCTGCAACCCGGTCTAGTCAATCCCCTGCCCGATGGCGACCCATCTGAGGTGGACGCCATGAAGGTCATTTACGAGGCTGACCAGATCCAGAGGGGGGCAAAATGAAGGCCCACAAGGCTATCAAACTGGCCAAACAGCTTGGGATTCTCTGCCGCCCGGTAAGTGTGGGCTGGAAGGGGTTTGGGCTTGATCCCGGCGATGAATGTTTTTTCGAGTATGATCCTGACTACCGTGGTCCCTACCACCCAGCACCCGGTCTTTTCCTTGCAGAGTGGGAACTTGTGACGCGGGACCAGATCAAGAAAGAGGACGAGGCCAGCGACGATGGATTCTGAGGTCAACCGGCACGAGGTGATCGTGTGGGACAAGAACGGGATGCTTCGGTCTGTTTTTGTGCGTGGCGCGGAAGGCAACGTGTTCCTTCTGAAGCATGCGCTTGAAAGGCTTGGCCATACCGTGGCGGGGTACAAATCCTGGATCTATGGATCGGGGAATAATACATTTTGGGGCGGTCGAAACAAGGAGGCCCGCAATGATCGGAAGCATTAAACGTTTGATTGACGAAGCAGAGGCCGAGCTTTGTATTGGGCCTCGCGCATCCTACTGGCTCCCCGTCGTCCAGGCTGCCAGAGATGAATTCAAGGGGTGGGAGTTGGCGTTCGATGACCAAACCCGCGAACTGGAGAACGCCGTGGCCTTGCTGGAGGAATTGGGGCCGGAACACGCTCTCGAATACAGGCGCAGAACCTACCCCACCATCTACCCGCGCTTCACGGAGGCCCCCCATGACTGACAACGCCAGGATCCCGAAGTTCAGCGGCCCCGCCAGGGGTCCGCTGCAACGAACGGTTAGGGCAATGAAAGGAGAAACACATGCAGCATGAACACTACTTCACGACCAATAGAATCAGGGCTACACGGCTGTTTGGCCGCCGCCCCGAGGCAGAGATTCTACACGGCACCTTCCAAGGGATGTTCGTGGCTCTGACCATCATCGTCAGGGGTTCCACTTGGATCTGCCATCCACGGAAGGCCAAGTCGGAATGGGAGCGCCGCAATCGCTGGGGTGGTGCGCGGGTTTCGCTTGGACGGGGGAATCCGCCTAGGCATATCCGCAAGGCCGCCAAGATGGCGCTTCGGAAATGGATGGAGCCCTAACGAGAAAGCTAACCGGCCCCGCCGTGGGCCTGGAGGATGACATGGCAGAAAGCAATGAAGGCGGGGTCCGAGTTGAGCGCCGGGTTGAGCGCGGGAGTGAAGCCTACCAGGAGTGGAAGCCGTGGATTTGGCACAAGCCGGCCTGCTGTGTGGTGAGCATCGAAGACCACGACCATATGAGATGCACCTGTGGTCTGGCTCAGAAATTGAAGGCCATCGGCATTGAAGATCCGCGCGAACACGGCCTTGACCACGAAGACATTGCGGCGATGGGTTAGCGGCCAACGACCTAAGCTAAGCGGCCCATGGGCAGGCCGCACCTTGAAGAAAACCAGCGGATCGTTGCCCATGGGTCCGCTTGAGCGCCGGGTTAGGCGCGTGGAGGAACACATGAACTTTGGACGAGCATTGGAAGCCCTGAAGCTGGGATCGAAGGTGAGCCGCGAAGGCTGGAACGGAAAGGGGCTTTGGTTGGAACTGCAAACCCCGGACGCGAATAGCAAGATGACACTGCCCTACATCTACATCAACTACCCGAGCGATGCCAAGACCACGCCGGGAGCGCGTGTGCCCTGGCTTGCCTCGCAGACGGATGTGTTAGCCGAGGATTGGACCATCAACCTGTAGCGCCTAACGAATGAAGCTAACCGGCCCCGGCGCGTGTTGGCAAAACCATCAAAAATCACGGACTCGCCGGGGTCCGAGTTGAGCGAAAGGTTAGGCGCATGGACGCGGGACGAGATCAGGCAATGATGCACCGGATAGGCGACCTTAAATCCAAGGGTTGGGTCATTCAGTTCGATGGGCGATACGTGAAGGTTGCTCCACCGAAAGAGATTCGCGAGGCGGTTGGCTATGTGGAAGATGTGACCTTGTTTTCAGGCACAACTTTCGATGCTGCAATCGCATTCGCTGAAGGATTTGGAGCAGGATTTCAGGTTTGCAAAGAACGCGCGAAGCGCAATGCCTAACGCCTTGCATAACCGGCCCCAGCGCAGGCCGGACCCATCAAAAACTGAATCGCACCCGCGCTGGGGTCCGAGTTGATGCAGAGGTTGGGCGTGATGCCCGAAGGAGAACGGAAATGCCGACATACGCAGCTTGCAATCTCTACAAGAAGCGGGTGACCGGGCTTGCCGTGGCGAGGAACGAATCCGAGGCGAGAAAGGCCCTGGTGCCCGAGGGACGGAACGACAGCCGGGAATTCCGTCTGCTGCCCGAGCGCCCCAACGGGTGGTCACTCAACACCGCGACGGAGCATTGCTTTCCGGATTACGACTGAGCGCCCAACGCATGGCATAACCGGCCCGATAGCCGAGCCGGACTTTCAGAAACCACAGCGGACAACGGCTATCGGGTCCGCGTTGATGCAGAGGTTAGGCTGTGATCGAAAATCCAAAACCAATGCAGGCATTGAAGGCGAGCAAAGACCCGTGGGAATTCGCATACAACGAGCAGCCAAAATGCCCCCATTGTGGCGCTGACATTGACCTGGGGCACCACGACCTTTCTAGGCTTTACGAGGAAGGGGAGCACTCCTTAGCTTGCCCCTACTGTGATCGGGAGTTCACCATCAGCACTCGTGTCTACTATAACTTTTCAACGCTCGAATGACGACGCCTAACGGCAGGCATAACCGGCCCGATAGCCGAGCCGGACTTTCAAACCACACGGACCACAACGGCTATCGGGTCCGAGTTGATGCAGGGGTTAGGCGATGACACACGAAGAGTTTGTGAAAGAGGCGATGACGATGATGCGGAAGGATGCTGGCCATCGCGAGGAACGCTACATCACCGAAATGCTCATGGACGAATTTCTCCTCAACGCGGCCCGGGAGGGCATGTTTCAGAAGCTGAGGGCCGCCCGGGAGAAGGGGCGCGGCGGGTGGTGGAAACAGGACGAGTGCTCCATCGAACATCTTCGGCACCTGCTTGCAGAGCACGTTGCCAAGGGGGATATGCGCGATGTCATGAACCTCGCGGCCATGATCCATGTCCGCACGATTGCTGACGCCTAACGAGAAAGCTAACCGGCCCCGCCGCCGAGTTAGCACAACCCTCAAAAATCACGGACTAGGCGGGGTCCGGTTGAGCGAGAGGTTAGGCGATGACGAACTGGGAAAACATGACCAGCCAAGATGAGCAACGGATTCTCGACAACGCGAGTAATTTGAAAGGGTTAGACCGTTCCCCCAGAGAAGCATTTTTAGATGCTGGGTGGGCCTACTCCCACTCAATCGCCAACGGAGAAGTCTGCTCGGATAGAACGTGCTTCAGGTGCCGACTCGCCGACTTGCTTTTCGAGACAGAGAAACGAACAGCCTAACGCAAAGCTAACCGGCCCTTGGGCTGAACGGAGGATGAAGATGCCAGAAAACACGCAGGCCCAAGGGTCCGAGTTGAGCGCCCGGTTGGGCGATGCCCCCAACCCGTACCACTTCACACACCATGATCCAGGTATCCCGATGGTGGGCTGCCCTGGCTGTCTCATCGACCAGCTCGACGCCGCGCTCGATCGGGTAATGGCCCAGAGGGACCAATACCACGAGGTTGCCGACAGGCTGGCCGAAGCCATCGCCACCCACATGCGGGAGGACATTGGTGAGCATTCCAGCGCCAACGACCCGTGGGCGAATGCCCTTCAACTGATCGAAGGCTCGAACTGTTGGTAAACGCCCAACTTGAAATTAGGCGACACCTGCGCCCCCGTCTCACGCCGCCTAATGCGGGATGCCCACGCGCAAGCCGAGCAGACTCAGCAGCGCCCGGATTAGGCAAACCTAAAAAATAAGGAATGGGAGAAGGCATGGAGGAGATGTGAGAGAGATCCTGGTTTGGCTTGCGGCCCTTTGTCTAATTGTTTATATCTGGCCTGTTTTCCAAGAAGAAAAGGAGTATGAATGAGGTTGTTATTCCGCGCCGCGACACTTCTGCTCTCTACCGTAATAGTGGGGACACTGCTAGCGGCGGTTATTAGAAAGGCGATGTCATGATGGATTACTGCACTTGGTGCGGAGATTACGCTGAACTGGTAGATTCCGTCCAGAACGAGCATATTTGTTTGGATTGCCGATTTGAGCCCGATTACCTGGGGCATGTCTCTAGGGTGACGAGGGAAGCCCGGCGCAGGGACCGCGTGAAATATGGTCGGGACGCAGAACGCAACATTTACTGGTGGGATACGCTGTGATTGACTATGTCTGCCACAAAGGGAGGGCAACCGTCCGGGTTCTGGCTTACAAGCCCTATTCCGAGCCCATGCCGGATGATTACGTTCGTGTTGTCATCCAGGCGATGGAGAACGGCCAACCTATCGCAGAGGATCCGCTTCACGAGGAAAACGCGCCCATCCTGTTTCTGGCGAGAGAACTGCACTTGATGCGGGGCGAGGGATGGGAAATTTGTTGGCGCGGCAAGAAATAGACCGTAAACCATTACATCCCCATGGTGGGCGAAAGGAGAAACATGCAAATCTTCCAGGTCGGTTCCATCATTGTGACCATTCAGCAGACGCTAGAGGAAGGGCTTGAACCAGATCCAGCTCTGGTCGAGCTTCTCTGCCAGGAAGGCCCCAAGGCCATCGAGGAATGGACGGATGCCATTGCTAACGTAGAGGCCGAGGCCGAAGTGATCGGGAAAAGGATCGCAGAACTGCGGGAACGCAAGGCTGCCCGCGAGCAGACAGTAGAACGGATGAAGGGAGCTCTCCTTGACCTCCTGAACCGGCATTTCGATGGCAAGGTAAAGACTCCCCTTGTTACGGTCTGGTCCCAGAAAACCACAATTTACGACATTCAGGCAGATCCCCAGAAACACGCTACTTTCTATAAATTCCCGGAGCCGGAACTCCAGAAGAAGAAGGCTATTGACGCTTACAAGGCCGGAGTGTTGCCAACCGACATTCTTGTAACTGAAGGTGTCACAGAATCCGTAAGGATTCGCCGTAGCTAGACGGTTTCTAGCGAGAACAGGGGCTTTGACCCCGCAAAGAAGGAGAATACATGGGAACCTTTGATCCCAAACCTGAAAAGCAGTACGAGCTTTGCCCCGAGGGCAAGCACACCGGCATCCTCTTTACCATCGTGGATTGCGGTTCTGTCCACGACTCGTTCCAGGGGGTCGAGAAGATCAAGCACCAGATTTACCTCGGCTGGGAGTTCCCTGAGGTGCTGATGAGCGATGGTCGGCCCTTCATGTTTGGCAACTTCTACAACGTGACCAATGGCGAATATGGCATGTATTTCGCTAAGACCTCGAACATCAATAAGATGCTTCGGGGGTTGACGGGGTTGGACGAGAAGGCTTGTTCCAAGCCGGGGCTGCTGGGGAAGCTAGTCAAGGACCAGACCCCCTGCACCATCACCATCGCTCACGAACCATCCAAGAAGGATCCCAACAAGTCCTATGCGGTGGCCGAGTCCATCAAGCCCTTCAAGGGCAAGAACGCCCCTGCGCGGGTGAATGGGCCCCTGATCTACCAGCTCGGCGGGGATAACCTTGCTGCCGTCCCTGAATGGCTCCAGAAGAAGATCGAGGTTTGCCTAGAGAACACTACCGGCCTACCTCCTCGCGCCCCGAAGTCCGACAACGGGACCGATGAGGACTCGATCCCGTTTTAGGTTGCGTTAGAAGCGGAGTAGCACCATACTCTGGGGAGGGGGAGCAAAATGCCAGAGAAAACCTGCTTCAAGTGTGGTGCTACAAAGCCATTGGATGATTTCTACAGGCACCCAATGATGAGGGACGGCCATCTTAATAAGTGCAAAGAATGCACCAAGGTGGATTCATCTATGCGGGATCCCGCCAAAGTCAGGGCGTACGACAGGGCCCGCGCCAAGCGCCCCGCAAGAATAGCAAAACTTTTAGAGGGTCAACGTAGGCGCAGAAGCCTGTACCCTGAAAGGGTAAGAGCCCACCGCAGGGTCGCGTGGGCGGTTAAAACGGGTAAACTTGCGCGCCCAAGAAACTGCTCTATGTGTTTCAGGGAATGTCGCGTTGTATCGCACCATGAAGATTATTCAAAACCGCTAGATGTTGTATGGGTCTGTGAGGATTGCCACAAACGCATTCATGCGGTTAAGAGTCAACAGACTGTCCCCTTCTGATCTAAACTAAGGGGCGGTGATGAGCCGCCCCGCTTTTTTCTGGAGGCATCATGGTATTCCTTGCGCCATTCTTCTACCTCTTTGTAGAGATCTGTATCTTCCTTCCGCTTTATTTGGTTGGGCTGGTGGTTTTCCCCATTGCTTATCACTTCGCAGCGTTAAAAATAGAACCCTCTTTTATTAACAAGGGGCAGTACATACTTTCCTTCAAGAACCGCATCCTGAATGAATGGCTCGGTAATCGGGAGGATGGGATTTACCCGGATTGGTGGAAGATGGAACGATCTGGTTCCGCCTATGGGTGGTTTATCCGCAACCCGGTATCTAACATGAGGTTCTGGCCCTACATCTCTACTTTCCCATCTCCCGATACGAAATGGATTGGGACGCTGGACCGGGTTCCCGACAAAGAACCGGGATGGTTCATCGCATGGCATGGGATTTACGCTGGGTGGCTGTGGCAGACCAAGACATTTGGGGTGTGGCTGGGCTGGAAGTCCAATCCCATTGACCGCAGAATCGGAAGGCTTGATGCACCCCCCGTTGATTACCGCTACTACGGGCTGGGAACGGCCTGCATGATCTGGAGGAACAAGTGACGCCAGATGAGTGGGCTGCTTACTGGCGGCATTGCGACATGACGCCGAACGAGGTCTATCGGGCAACAGGGTTTGTAATTGTTGACTCCGACTCTATCGAGCATCCAACCATCACCAGATACTTCGACCATCTTTATGCCCAGGAATTAGGGATTGCTTACCCATAAGAAAAGGGAGCCCGTAAGCTCCCTTGACCTTTCTATTCATTTGAATTAAACTCTCTGTTGTGGCTCAGGCCGGGCTGCACAAACAGGAGCATTTACATGGTGGAGCGAAATGGATACCTTGTCAATCCTGAAAAGGCTTGTAGATCGCCACGGGGAACCGGGTGCCGCACTTCTGATCGGGGTGAGTCAGCCCACCGTTTGGCGATGGATGCGGGGCAAACACAAAATTTCCCCAGGGATGGAGAGACTGGTCCGTCTGGCTGGGGCATCCGATGAGGGCCCGGACCTGGAATCTAAGGATGAACCTTGACACGTTCAACTCTGGTTATGCCGCACTGGACAATGACCAGGAACGGGCCGAATTCGTCTCAGGGCTCTACAAGGGCATGAATGGTGGCAAGATCAAGGACGATTGTTCTGACCCCATGTCGGTCGGTTTTGCCATTGGGCAAGAAATGAGACTAGAGGCGGAGGGGTTCCGTGAGCGGTCTGTCAAAAACGGCGGGAAGCGTAAGTCTAATAGAAATGACCAAATGGTAGACCATAAGGTATACCAAACGGTAGACCAAACATGCACCCAATCCACAATCCCCAATCCACAAACTACAAACCCACAACCAAAAACAACCTCGCCCTTACGGGCTCGCCAGTCTCGGAAGAAAGATGAATCTATTCCTCTCCCAGAGGATCTTGTCCCGGTTGTGGATTATCTCATCTCCAACTGGCCCCCTGTTTCCTATGAGAAGGGTTCCAGCCGGAGTGTCCAGATTTACATGCGCGAGGATCTGTGGGCAAGAGTTGCCCATCTTGCGAGCAGGTTCGGAAAGGTTCCTGGCGCGGTCCTGTTTTGTGGCTTACCCTATGTGCGTCGAATCCTGAAGGATTCCGAGGATACCAGGAAGCCGGTGTACGTTAAGAACATGAGCAATTTCTGGGGCATCAAGGAAGATAACAGGGCTTGGGAAGAAGCCTATAACCAAGGGTTGGTTGATTACAACAAGTTTAAGGAGAAGGATCTTGGTTGACAACCTTTGGGAAGGCACAGAGTTTGACGGAAAATCCAAACCCCAAGAGCCTACCAGGCTCCCGGAAGATATAGAATCCGAGGGTTCTCTGATCTCAACCTGTTGCGCCCCTGGGATCGGGCTAGCTGGAGTTGAAGCTGCATCCTTCCTCACCCCGGAAGACTTCGTCCATCCAGGCTACCGGATGATGTTCGTTGCGGTCAGGGCTATCCATTCCCGCGAAGAGGAACTGAACCTCCTAACTCTCAGGGCGGAAATGGAACGCCAAGGGACGCTGGCCCGCGCCGGGGGCATCATGACCCTCACAGAGACGCTTGCCCTCCCCGACGTAGAGCGCCCAATGGTTCTTGCCGAGATCATCAAGGAGAAATCAAGGCTCCGGGAATTGATCAAAGCGGGCCATAGGATCGTCGAAAGGGCTTCCGGGCATGGCGACTACCGGGAAATCGTTTCCGAGGCTTCAGAGGCCATTACGCGCCTAGCAATGGACAATCCCGGTAAGCAGATCATCACCGACCTGACAGACCTGTTGGATGATCTGGCAGAAGGGAAACGGATCACCACCGAGAATGGGGGCAGGGCAATGAGTTGGGGCGATCCCACGCTAGATGAATACTGCCCCATCCCGCGTGGTGAACCAACCATCGTTTGTGCGAGGCCCGGAGGGGGCAAGTCTGCCCTAGCCATACAGATACTCATTGCGACGGTAGAAGCCAGACTAGGGAAGCCCTTGTTCTTGAGCCTCGAAATGGGGCGCGAAAAGGTCAAGGCGCGGGTCGCTGCCCATTTGTCAGAGATCAACTCGAAGGCGTTCAGGGACGGGAATTACGATGGGGACGCTGTCGGGAGGATCCTAGATAGGAAACATGTTCTTTCCGGGATGAAGGTCATGTTCCCCATGCAGCAATGCCGGGTGGAGGAAATAGAATCCCTCGTGAAACATGCGGTCGAAGCTCATGGGATCACATGCGTTGTGCTTGACCAGTTCTCCCACGTAGGCCCTCCCCGCGAATCAGCAAAGGACACCTATGCCATTGTCAATGCTCAAATCTCCAAACATATCACCGCTTTGGCGAAGAACCTCAACCTGGGTTGGGTGACACTGGCGCAGATCAACAAGGATGGTGAGGACAGCAGGCGCCCTACCATGAAGGATCTGGCCGCTACTGACCGGCTCGTGCAGGATGCAGCCGTGATCTTCGGGCTGTGGAACAAGGGGAACGACGAGAACCAGGAAGTCTGGGGGACCATCATGAAGAACCGGGACGATGGCTGGAAGGGGTGGGCGAAGCAGCTTGCCAGTGATTATGGAACCTGCCGGTTCCGGGTTCATCAGTTCGAGACGTCCAGGACGCGGTTCTAGCTTGACGCGGGCCTGACTTGGATTATCTTGTTAGATGCGCCCATGGCGCGAATGGAGGTCGGAATGGGCAAATTGTCATACGACATCTGCCGATGCACCAGCGAGGTCTGCCCCGTGCGGAAGAACTGTCTCCGGGCACTCGATATGCCGGATGAAGATGACCGCAACTTGATCCCCTACGCGGATCTTTTCACTGAAGAACCTTGTCGTTTTCAAATCAGGATGGAGGAGTAGAAATGGGCGGATGGAATCATCGAGTCGTGCGTCATCGCACGAATGAGAGCAAAGACAGTGATTGGATGTATGGAATTTATGAGGTTTTTTACGATGAGGACAATGCTCCCATCGGATATAGCAAGGCATCCGCGATCCACACCAAGTTGGATGATGGTGAGCCCATTGAGTCCCTTCGGCTGCAAGTTGAGTGGATGATGGAGGCAACAGAAAAGCCCATCCTTAATCATCCCGACGATTTTACGGGGGAAATCGAATGAACTACATGACCGAAATCCAGGGCTGGGAGCCCGCACGTAGGACCATGGAAACCCGTGGTCGGAAGAATGTCTACCCATTCAGGGCCCTCCCGCTTGATGGGTCTTTCATCCACCCCAAGTTCAATACGGCAAAGACCCTTGCGTGGCACTACCACAAGCTGCTGGGGCATCGGTATGACGTGATGCAAATCGGGGTTGGGGCGCGGATTCGGAGGGTGGCGTAATGTATGACGGGCTTTCAAAGAACGATCTGAGGATCATCCTGGCGTTTTCTGTTTATCTGAGGACCGGAGCACCTGCGGAGATATCCGTTCCCAATTCCCTGATGGTGGCCGAACAATACCTGAACGCTGTCGAGGCCCTGAACGCCGAGTCGGAGTCGAGCGCCAAGCGAGACGATGGCGAGGGGGAAGGGGCGCGGGCATGAGGGACGGGATCGCCTACGTGCTTCGCCTCAAATACCTCCTGGAGCGGGATGAGCAGCCCTTGCCGGATGGAATTGTGGTGAGCCAAGAAATGTTTGAGGCCATTGAGCATGGGTATCCGGCGGTTTGCAGGTTCTCGGAAATCTTCGGGATGAAGGTGCACATGGCGACGATTAATGGCATTAAGGTTTATAGGGGGATGATGTGAGCGAAACCATTTATGTGAAGGTCGGGAGGCGCTATAAACCCATCTACGAATACGACCAAAAGGTTTGTGACAGTTTCCCTGTGGGATCTCATCTGGTTGTTTCAGAGCCTGGGCACCAAATCACGCGGTTCAACGTGAACCTGGACTTCGCGCCCGTATTGGCCGCACTTGCTAGCGGACGCGAGGCGTTTGTGAGTGCCATCCAGAAAGCAACGTTGCTGACGCCACAAAAGAAGCTCAACCCCAAGGAGCTTGCGGCCTTTGAGGCATGGAAAAGGGCCACGGGCGAGGAAACACTTATGCTTAGCTCGGCAAGCGCTAGCGATGTTTACGACGCCTTTGAGCGGGCCATAATCGAGGCTGCGAATCGCAGCGAGAAGCGAAGCGAACGCGAAGATTCGGGGACGCGGGCCACCAATGACTAAACCACTAGGAGAAGTAGTCTTCAACTTCAACGAAGCAAGAGAAGGATACGACGATGCCCGTAAGGAACTGGTAGAAAAAGCAATAGAGCTAGGGGCAAACGAAAAATCAATCAACGGCGATCATAGGATTGCCATGGCGTTTCTCATGGGATACAAGAGGGGTAAGCAATGAATCGGTGGCAAAAAGAAGGTTGTCTCTGGTTAAGCATTGGAGCATTAATTGG
>JAEHJW020002079.1_pt1 | contig 11663 bp, 12 predicted proteins | sample 9271431 | NCBI WGS metagenome assembly JAEHJW02
AGCGACTTCAAGACGCTGATCGACATGGAGGCCGAGGATGCCGTCATGGACGCTTTCGAGTGCACGCCGGCATTCGCAAGCGAGAAGCTGATCGAACTGCTCAACGAACAGATCGTTGCGCGCGATCAGATCGCCAACTTGCTGGCGAAGTATCCATCGTCAGACTCGACTGTCGTTGTCGATGCGCGCCTGATGGCGTTGAGCATGGCGAAGGAAGGTCTCACCTTCTCCGAGTTCTGCGACGACACGGTTGTGATCGAAGGCAACAATCATCACGACGAGGCAACCGCACGCATCGTTCAACAAGCGCAGACCGATGGCGCGCAGCTGATGCGACTTTCCGAGCTGACCCGTTACTTCGGCAGCAAGCCGACTCTGTAGAGTACAGTTCAGCAGGTCAAACCCCACGCGTTCACTCGCGTGGGGTTTTCCTTTCATGCCCCATCAAGCCAGGGGCTTGTGTTACCGCGTCGGCCACGATGCCACACCGCATGCCTTTCATGCCCCATCAAGCCAGGGGCTCATTTAACTGACCGCTCACAACGATCTAATTAACATAGAAAATATCTTGATGTTTCAGCTTAAAACAACGATCCATCGACAGCTTCTTCCATGTCGCGCGCAGTAATGCTCTTGCCTTTGACACTCAAAAGGTCGCCGTTGGCCCACGAACTCTCAGTGCCAAAGCGACGGAATCGCTCGGGAATGATCCGGATGAGTCCTCGCGCAGCAACATTCCATGGCCTATTCGACATGGAGGGTTCGTAGGCGTTCGCGAGATCGTTGCGCGGCATGCGCGGGTCGGTGATCCAGAACGTGAAAGAATCTTCAGCAGACCGGATGCCACGACCAAACGCCTGTCGGCCGCGGCGGACAGCAACAGTCAGCATGCGCAGGTGGATCAGCTCATTGACCTTGTCGGCAGTCTTTCCACGCTGGAGCAAACGGGTCTGGATCGCGTGATTGTGCGGACCATCCTTTGGTTCGTAGGGGATCTGGCTCATCACCACATGCTTGATTTGAACGCGGCTCCCATCAGCCTCGTGCCACATACCAAGATCCAACCCCTCCCACGCGCGAGGCGAAACCAGCAGCGAGCCAGGATGCCGCGCAAACTCACCGATGCAGGCGTTTGGCGATTCGCCTCGGCGCTGCTCGATCACTTTCAGGCCAACATTTCGCAATGCCTCAGCAATAGCGGCATTCGTTCTGTAGGACGTCGTCAGCACCAGGCAACGACCGCCTTCATCGGCCGCGCAAATGCATGCACGAACCGTGTACTGTAGCCAGGATGGGTTGATCGCCTTGGTTACGCGCTGCGACTCGGAATCGAAAACATCTTCACCAGTGAAAGCTCGATGTGCGCGGGCGGATGAAAAAACGATGCGCACATCACCAAAATGCTTTGGTGCGAAAATGTTCGCGCCGTTTGCCATGAAGTCGGCGATAGGATTCAGCGGGTCGTAAATGCCGTAGCCCTCCTTGTGTAGACAGACAAAATAGTTGAGCCGCAACCAATAAAGTCTTGCCCTAGATAATAAAGTTCTATCGTAAGCAACAAAAGTTGATGTGGCTCGGGCTTTCGGAACGATTCCGTGCTCGCTTGAGCGCGCACAGCCACGATTGGATCAAGGTCACGGGAAAGGATGAATTCCGAGGCTGCTGGACCTGACCTAACGCATTGATTATAAATAGTTCGTCAAGCGACCTTGTCAGGATGCCGCAATACTTTTCCTTTCTGGCGCCCCTCGTCGATTAGTTATGCAGGACGGCGGAGTCGCCGCCAACATTCGAGGATCCGTGATGGCGACAATTGATCCGGAACACGAGCGCCATCGGCTAGAGCTGGTGGTGTTGGAGCCCCCTGAGCAGATCCGAAGGATCGAGATTGCCGACCACCTCGATCCGGACTACGTGCCGAGCGAGGTCTTGGCCTCACTGGTACGAGCGTGGTTCGGCAAGAACACTGGCGTGCTCGATCGTTCGGTACGCGTCTTGTACAGCCGGCTGATGAAGCTGGTGAACGCCTATTTCAAGAAGAACCCGAACTGGAACAAGGTCGTGCGAAGGAGCAGCGAGACTTTGAAGGAGGCCACGGCGGAAGCGTGGGCTTCCTTGGTGACGGACAAGAACGCGGTGTCCTTCGCCGAGGTGCGATTCTTGCCTTGGGTCGAGGCACGCGTGCTGGACTTCCTGAAGTCGCAGACCCGAAAGAAGTGCCTGCCCAATCGTCCCGATGATCCCGACCACGACCAAGTCGCCGACGAAGAGCAAGATACCCCCGAGGAAGCCCTCGCTCGCGAGCAGTTGGCGGCAGGTCTGGTCGGGGCGCTGCTCGCTTGCCCGCCGAAGGTTCGCCGGGCGGTCTATCTTCGTGAAAAGTGCGGGCACCAGTGGCCGGAGGTCGCCAAGCTAATCGGCTGCTCCGTCCCCACCGCACGATCGTATTACAAGCAGGGCCTGAAGGCCCTCGCAGGAGCCAATGTATGAACCCGCATTCGAACGGCGAGCAGCACGCGGCTGTCGACCGTGTCCTTGCCGAATTCTTGGAGCGTTTCCCCGCCCCCTCGCAGGACGACTGGAAGGAACTCATCGCTCGCTATCCCGAACACGCCGGTGAAATTGCCGACACGGCGCTGCTGTACGTCGGAAGGACGCAGCTGACCGAAGATGACGTCATGAGTGATCTTGATCGTGACGCCTTCGACACGACCCTCTCTGACGCCATCAACCTGGTCTACGCGACCGTGAACGATCGGATCGACAGCCTGGCAACGAAGGTCTCCAACGTTCGTGGCCCGGCCTTGCGCGACTTGGCCCGCGAGGTCGGACTAGGCCCTCACGTGGCGCTTCTGAGCAGCGTGCTGGCCGGAACCGTGCAGGCGCCGATTCGACTCGTGGAACGGCTCACGAAGGTTTTCAAAGTATCTGCTTTCGAGCTGGCGGAGCTGTTTACCCAATGCTTTGAGAGGCGATCATTGCCTGCCTTCAAGGCCGGTGTCGATAAGCCTCACGTTGATCTGGCCGTCACTTCCTGGAGTGAGGCCGTTCGCAGGTTAAATCTTCCGTCCGAGCAAGCGGAAGAGTTGCTCAAACTCGATCAGTGAGCGGCCGAACATGAGCCCGTTCCAGCGAGCCCGACACGAAGCGCTGGAAATTCGGAAGAGATTGGCGCGCGACCGGGCAAGCGAGCCGCTGCACGCCAGTGAATTGCTCGCCCCGGTCGAATCGGTGTTGAACATTGCCATCGAGACGGTGGCGCCCGGCTATCCCGATTTGGGCGGCGGCGTGGCGGTATTGCAGCGGTTCCAGAATTTCATCTATGTCAGCTCGGACATTCCAGCGTGGGGAGAGGAATTTTGCGGGCTCGTTGCGCACGAACTGGGCCATTGGCGGCTCAATGCGGGGCAGCCGGCCACCATGGTGGCGCAGTTGACGTCCTTGGCTGCCGGCTCGACGGGTTCGCCGGGCGTGGCCAAGGTGGAGGCGTACGGCGCCCGCGAGCGTCAGGAACTGCTTGCGAATGTATTCGCACGCGAGTTGCTGCTGCCCAGGGAGCTCGCTCAGCAGCTGGCCGAGCAGGGTTGGGGATCTCGACGAGTCGCCAGCGAACTGGGCATTCCGCTGGAATTCGCCCGCCAGCAGCTACTGGATGCGCTGCTGCTTCCGGATTTTGTCCCGCCAACGAACGTGCTCCACACGGCCTCGGAGGACCAGCGCGGCGCGGCCCAGGCGACGGAGCGTTTTGCCAACGTGGTCGCGGGGCCTGGAACCGGCAAGACCTCGACACTGATCCACCGGGTCCGGTACCTGATCGAGGAAAAGCACGTCGACCCTGCGCAGATCCTGGTTCTGACCTTCACGAACAAGGCGGCTCTGGAGTTGATCGAGCGGCTCAGGAGCGCGGGCATTTCGCGTGCTTCTGAGATTTGGGCGGGCACCTTTCACGCGTTCGGGCTGGAGTTCCTGCGCAAGTACCACCAGTACTTTGGTCTGCAGGCCGACGTCCAGGTCGCCGACCCGCTGGCGTCCGTCACGGCCCTGGCCACCGCCCTGCCGCAGCTCGAGCTTGAGTACTACCTGCGCGTCCAAGACCCTTACGACTGGCTGGTGCCTGTGGTCGAAGCCATCACCCGCCTCAAGGAAGAGCTGGTCAGTCCGGACCAGTACTTGGCCCGCGTGGAGGCGCTCACCGACGCCGACGATGAGCTTCGGCGGCGGCGGCGCGACGTGGCCAAGGTCTATCGCGTCCACGAAGCCTTGTTGGCTACCAAGCAGCAGGTCGACTTCGTCGACTTGATCGCCAAGCCGGCACTGGCCATTGCCGGCGACCGCGCTCCTTACGCGGAACTCGCGGACAAGTTCCAATACATCCTGGTCGATGAGTACCAGGACGTTACCCAGTGCATGGTCGAGCTACTTCGCCAGCTCGCCCACAAGGCCAAGTCGCTTTGGGTGGTGGGCGATATTCGCCAAGCCATTCACCACTGGCGCGGCGCGTCCCTCAAGAGCCTGCTGAAATTTGACGAGGAATTTCGGACTCAGGCGGGTGGCGACCGCATTGGAAAGTATCCGTTGGAGTTCAATCACCGCAGCCACGGGGAAATTCTGTCCCTGGTCCATCAAGTCGGACGGCAGCATGCGCTCCAAGCGCAATTGCCCCTGGACGAGATGAAGGCGAAGAAGGGACCGACAGGCGTCCTGCCCGTGGTGGTCACCTGCGCCAAGCAGTCCGACCTGCCGGACGCGGTGCTGGACGGCATCCGCACCTTGCAGCGAGACGGCGTCGAGTTCGGGGACCAGGCGGTGCTGTGCCGCGGCCGTGCGGACGTGCAGCGAGTCGCCGAGTACCTGACCGCGAGCGGCGTTCCGGTCGTGTTTATCGGTGAACTGGGCCAACGCACCGAGATCAAGCGGTTGCTGTGCCTGATGCAGCTGCTGGTCGAGCGCCGACCGCGGGCGCTGGCAGGACTGCTCGATGTCCCCACCCTAGCGATCCCGCCGGCAGACTTCGAGCGACTCATGCGCCTGACCGACGAGGACGTATTGCTGCAGCGCGGGCGATGGCTGGGTGTGAAACTCGAGGAGCTTTCGCCCGCCGGGCAGCGCGTGGTGGACTCGCTGCGAGACCTTCTTGCGCCCCATTCCCACGGCAGCAACCCGTGGAGCTTCGTGTGTGACTTGCTGCTCGAGCGCCGTTTCGGCCTGCCGGCCGCCGAAGACCAATCCGTCGCGGCGTGGATCATCCGCGTGGCGCTTTGGCAGTTTTGCTATTCGGTGCGCAACATTGATGGCGATATGAAGCAGGCGCGACTGAGTCGATTCCTGCTTCGTCATCGCCTGCGGCAACGCATCGGCGACTTCTCCATGGATCGCGAGCTGCCGCCGGAGGCCGCTGCCCTGAACGGCGTGCGCGTTCAGACGGTGCACGCGAGCAAGGGACTGGAATACGACGCAGTCCATCTTGGCTTTGCCACGGCGAACAATTTTGGCCCCCAGCCGCCGAGCTGGTCGCCGCCGAACATCCAGGACATCGTGCCGCCAGAGGTGTTGAACAGCTCGGCCGAGGAGTTCGAACACGAGACTGCCGTGGAACGCAACAACTTGCTCTACGTGGCGCTCTCGCGCGCCAAGCGGCATCTGCACATCTACCAAGACGACGAGTACCAGAACAATCCCGTTCCCCAGCTCAAGCACCCGCAGCCGTTCCGCGCAGTGCGCGGGGCACCGCAGGCACGCGTCCCTTCGCCCGCAAGCCCCACAAATGGAGGCGGATCTGTGCTCGCGGGACCGCTACCTTTCGACCGCTTCAAGACCTTCGCCATTTGCGCGCTGCAGTACTGGTATGCGCACATCGCGCAACTGGGCCGGGAGGAAGCGATGGAACCGGCCATGCGGGCGCGTGCCGCCATCATGAACGGATTGAAGCAGGTCGCCAGTGGTGTGGCCACACCGGACGAAGGTGCGCTTGCCGACGAATGGGTCGAAGCCCGGTTGCCGACCGCGGCTGAAGATCCCACCTTGTGGCGGGACGCCCAGTTCGCCTATGGACGCGGCCTGCGGCTGATTTCAGACGCGCAAGTGGCCGGCGGCCAGTTCATGGAGCCGGTGGCGATCGTGGCCGACCTCGAGGTGAAGCTGCCGTGGGGGTTCATGACCAAACCCGGACATGCCACCGACTTCCAGTCGATTCGCTTCGCGCGATCCGGTGTGCATGAGGTCATCAAATTGCTTCGCCCCTTGGTAGTCGGGATGCCGATGCCAGGCACGAAGACCATGCAACTGCGCTATGTCCTGTCCGACGAGTCCGATTTCGTGAAAGCCTCCGGTCGTGTCGAAAGCACCGATGCGTTCAAGGCGGCAGTACGGTTGCGCGCAGGCGACCCTCGCCCGACGCGGGGGCGTCACTGTTCGCGTTGCGCCTTCCAGTCGATCTGCCCGGGCATGCCCGGCCGTTGAGGCGTTGACGATTCCTGGGCGGGGGGTTTGAGGTGGCGTTTCCTTCGACTTTCTTTTTCGCACAGCCGTGGCGATTAGGAAGGTAAGGACGGTGAAGTGCACCGTCGAAGGAGACCGCTATGAAGCACCGAGTGTTTGTTCAGTCCGAATTACTTGCGGACATTGTCTTGCTGGAAGTCGATCCGGACATTGCGCCGGGGCAACTGCGCAAGAGCTTGCTCGCTCTGGTCGAGAAGGAAGCGGGCGAAGAAGCCGTCCACGTCTACATCGAGGACGAGGACGATGAAAACGCCCTGCACGCGCTGGCGCGCGTGCCCGATGGACTTCGCGTCCACCTACATCGTCAAAAGGGTATCGACGTCACCGTTCTGTACGCCGGTCGGGACGTGCGTCGCACCTTCCGCCCCAGCGCGACCATCGCCCGCGTCAAGAAGTGGGCCACCCGTGAACTAGGAATCAGCCTGTCCGACGCCGCGGAGCTGATGCTCCAGATCACCGGCACTGACACGCGACCGGATCCGGACACCCATATCGGATCGCTCGTCCACTCCCCGGCCAAGCACCTGTCGTTCGACCTGGTGCCCTCGCCACGGGTCAACGGCTAAGCGCATGGACGCCGCTCACCAAGCGTTGGCGGACCACCTAGGCTCCGCGCGGTTCCTCGCCGGAATGGCGAGGGGCCGCTGGACCTTGCTCTCGTTCGACTGGCCGCGCGTGGTGGTGGAAGTCGCCGCGCGGGATGGCACGGCCTGTGCTCTTTGGTTCGACTGCACGGGCTATCCGGATCAGCCGCCCACGGCGATGCCTTGGGATCCATCGCGGCAGGACAAGCTTGATTCGGCCCGCTGGCCTCGGGGCGGCCGGGTTTCTCAGGTGTTCAATCCCGGCTGGAAAAATGGAACCGCCTTGTACCTGCCCTGTGACCGGCAGTCCATCGCCGGCCACAACAACTGGAATTCTGAGCACTCTTGGCTGATCTGGAATCCGGTCCGCGGCCTGGTCCAGTACCTCGAGGCAGTGCACGAGGTGCTGCAAAGCCATGAGCTCGTCTCCCAAAATGCTTGAGTTCGCGCCCGGGGTTTGGCGCAGCTTGATGCTGGACCTGCGCGAGTGCGGCCAAGGCTGCCACGAGTCCGGGGCGTTCTTGCTGTCCCGGCGCGACGACCCCGAACGTGTGGTGCGCGAGTGGTTGGTCTACGACGAACTGGACCCCGAGTCGTTCAATCGCGATTACGTCCAGCTGGAAACGGCCGCGTTTTCTCGCCTGTGGGAATGGTGCGATCGGCGGCAGCTTCAGGTGGTCGCCGATGTGCATACCCATTCATGGGGACCGAGACAGAGCGATTCGGACCGGGCGTTTCCCATGATCGCCCTGGCAGGCCACATCGCACTGATCGTTCCACGATTTGCTCAAGGTGAGCCCAACCCCGTCGACGTGAGCCTCAACGTATACCGCGGCGGCGGCCGCTGGACCAGCGTGTTCGGTCGAGCCGCCGCGTCGAAAATCATCGCCCCGTAGAGATCCCATGAACGCCGATTCCATGCACCGTCTGCTCAAGTCCCTGCTCGACAGCGGCGAGGCAAGCTCGTTGGCGGATGCCGAAGCCGCCTTTCGCGGTTACGGCGTCCGAGTCGCGCTGCCTGCTGCTTGGGACCGCGATCCCGCCGCCCAGATCATCGCGCTCACCGCCATCAATGCGGCGTCTCGAAGCTTTCTTGGCCAGGTGAAGGTCGAGGGCGACGACCTGACGCTGACGATTCCCGGCTTTGAGGGTCGCCGCGTGAGCGAATTCGTCAACTTGGCAGGCCTGGCGCCGCCTGAAAGCCTGAATTGCCGTTGCTGGCCGCTGGTCGCCATCGGCAGCGCCCAGGCGTCGGTGCCGGCGATTCGCCCGTGGGCGCACGGCTGGGAGTTCGGGCTGGGTTCGCACGCGGCCTCGTCTTCCCCCGCGTTCGCTCCCGCCTGCGTCGCTGCCGCAGGCCTGGCGATCAGCGAAGCGTTCTCCGTGATGCGGGCGGATAACCCCTACGCAGGTCGTCGCGACCTTGCGATCTCGCTCTGGAGCCCGATGGATGGTGCTCCGGGACCGGACGCGCATGAACTTAAGCTTTCTCCGCTGTGGATCATCGGGTTGGGCCACCTGGGCCAGGCGTATTGCTGGACCTTGAGCTTCATGGCGACGCACGGGCTCGATGTGGTGCTGCAGGACATCGACTGCCTCACAGAATCCAGCTTGTCGACGTCAATGCTGGCTAGGCGTAGCGACATTGGTGTGCGCAAGACGCGGGTCGCGAGCGACTGGCTGGAACAGCGCGGGGTGCAAACGCGTCTGGTCGAACGTCGATTTGACGAACATCAACGTCCAGCACCTTCCGAGCCGAGTGTGGTCTTGCTCGGCGTCGACAACCCGGCGGCGCGGCGGCTCATCGATCGCGCCGGGTTTCGACTGGCGGTCGACGCAGGGCTGGGCGCGGGCCACCAGGATTTTCGCGCGATTCGCTTGCGAACGTTTCCGGGCCCGTCCCTTTCGGCGAGCGTGTGGGCCGACGCGTCGCCGTTCCCGTCGACGCCGCTGTCTCCCGCCTACCAGTTGCTCCTGACCGACGGCGCGGATCCGTGTGGTGTAATTACGCTTGCCTCGCGTGCCGTAGGCGCCCCTTTCGTCGGTTGCGTTGCGGCAGGATTCGCGCTGGCCGAGATCGTCCGACGGCAACTTGGCGGTGTCGGACTGGGCTTTGTCGACCTCAACTTGCGCGACCCGCGCTTGTTGGACGTGGGCTAGCTCGCCAATCCTCACTCACAAATTCAATGAATGTCTGAATGTCCTCTTCGGGTCGCACCATGCCGCTCTGTGCCTTGAGGTGCCACGTCGGCTGCCTTCGGGCCTGCAGTCCTTGGCGAAGCGGTGACGCCGCGCAGGCTCGACGGTCACAGCAAGTACGAGTGGCCAGCGATTGCCAGACGCCGCAGGACACAGTCTTTGTTCCACTGCATGCAACGTCTATCGTCCCATGTCACAGTGTAACGTCAGACACAAATACGACCGTTCCACTCACTCGAGCCACACAGCTACCGTTTTCGCTGCGCCTTGTCGATATGCCAAGCACCAACCCCTGCCAACAGCCACGCAAAGGCTAGGAAGAGCCAAGTCCCTTCCTTGCGCGGCAGGATCCAGACGGTGACAGCCACAAGGATGGCGACAGCGATCATGCCGATGCCAAACCGATAACGCCTGACGTCGCCATCGGGATGCTGCGGATAGCTCACGACTCGGCCAATCCTGCCCACCACCTTTTTGACGACACTGGCGTCCTTGCGCAGTTCGCGGCGGATGGCGCGAACCGCCTCCTTCGACAAGGTCTCGGGTGGCTCGGGCTCGTTCATCCGGCAATCTTGAGAGTGGACTCAACTTCACTCGAGTTGATTTCGCCGCTGGCGCAGAACTGGTTGTAGAGGCTCCGCAGCAGTCGGTCTTTTTGCTCTTGCGGCTGCGGCGAACTCTGCTCCCGCGCCCACTCCTCGACAAGATCGCGGACCTGAAAGAGCAGGTCCCACTGGATCCCCTTCATCGCTCGTTTTTCAGTGAGGATCCATCCGATATCCACACCAGCCTCATGCAGCCGCCGGAAGTAGCTGGCCTGCGGCTCCGTGGTGTTGGCCTCGTACGCAACTTGCGTGGCCTTGCTAACCCCTCCAAGCGCCGCGAACTCGGTCTGGTTCAACTTCAGGCGAAGGCGCTCGCCTCTGATAAGGTCACCAAAAGGTCGATATTCTTGTCTTTTTGAATTCATTGGACGATAGTGTACACAAATGCAGCCTGAGTACCAGCCTATGCCGACAGACATGCCAGCTTTGCTCGTCGATGTGCGTCAGGCCTTCTCGGAGGCAGGTCTTGCCGTATCGGACTGGGCCGACGCACACGGCTTCCGCCGCGAAAGCGTATACGCCGTGCTCAGTGGACGCAGCAAGGGACGCCGCGGCGAAGCGCATCGCATCGCCGTTGCCCTGGGCCTGAAAGCATCGCGACCTACAGCGCCGCTGCTTGCATCGCTCCCGCAAAACGACTGGACACGTATGCCGACGCGTCCATCCAGCGATCTGGATCACGCGAACAAGATGGAGGATCGCTCCATGAGCTGATCAGCCGGGGCCAGAAACGACGAACCCCGGCTAGCCGACCGGGGTTCCTCGAAAAGACAGCGTTGGTTCCGCTGGTCAGCATTCTAGCCCCACTCCCCCACCTAAATGCAAGTCCCGCGACTGACGGGAGGAGTGTTGCTATGTCTTGAGCTCCTCTACGCCGCGGATCGATAGGCGTACGCAGCGTCGGCCCTCTGGGCACCGCTGCGGGAGCACGGGCATGTCCAAGCGACGGTACGAAATCGACGAAGCCAAGATTCGACGTTTCGAAAAAGAAGGACGCGGCAAAGGATCTGGTGCCGCCTACAAGCCCTGGCTGCGGATCCAGGACGTGCCGTCCTTGGGTCGGGTAAGCCGCGTGCACGGTTTCAAGACCGCACGCGAGCATCACCTGCTCTCCGACCTCGAGACCGGCCTGTTCTTTTTGCTCGAGTGGTCGAGCGTCGTCAGTGACATCCGCGAACAGTTTCCGCTTGACCGGGAGGTTACGCGCATGCTGGCAAAGCAGATGGGCATCGCCCATCCGCGCGACAGCCGGACCCAGACCGACCTCGTGATGGCGACCGACTTCCTCGTCGATGTGCGCACTGAGGGGCAGTCCGTCACGTTGGCACGCGCGGTGAAGCCAGCAGACGAACTCGCGAAAAAACGGACCATCGAGAAGCTCGAACTCGAGCGCCGTTACTGGGCACGCGAAAGCGTGCACTGGCACATCGTGACCGACCGGGATCTCCCACGCCAGCGGATCACGAACATCCGCTGGCTACACGAGCTGCATTCGTTGGATCACTTGGTGTCCCCACATCCGAGCTACTGGCCCGATCGCTGCCAACGCCTCGTTGAACGACTGCAGCGCGAACGCCACGGCTCAATCGGGGATTTCTTTGGTCGGCTCGAATCCAGCGAAGGTTTTGCCATCGGCGAGCCCCTCACCGCGTTCCGCCACGTTGCGGCACATCGCATCGTGACCTTTGACCTCGATCAAGCGTTCACGACGAAGGCTCCGGTCAGCTTCCTCCACGTCGATGCGACGACGGACCTCAACGTCCGGAGGTCCGCGTGA
>JAEHJW020008322.1_pt1 | contig 11659 bp, 12 predicted proteins | sample 9271431 | NCBI WGS metagenome assembly JAEHJW02
CCGAGGCCGATCGCGCCCAGGTTCAGCCCGACCGACTGGATCGATCCGTAGAGGTGTGCCTTGAGGGATCCCGCCGGCACGTTCGGAAGGGTCGCCTCGACATCCTTCTTCCCCTCGGCGGCCAGCACCTTGCCCGGCTCGATCAGCGCAGGGACGTTGCCCGGAGCGGGTTCCTCGGGGGATACGCCCTCCATGCCGTAAAAGGTCTGCTCACCGACCGCCTGCAGGGTGCCGCCCGCGGCCTGCTTGGAGATTCCCTTCAGCGATCGGACGCCCTTGACCATCGAGTCCCAGGCGCTCTCTTCGGGGTTCGTATGCGCGGGAACGGTCTCGCCCGGCTTGGCGGGAAGCCCCTTGTCGATCGGCTTCCCAGTAATCGTGGAGGTCTCGGTGGCATTGATGGGCTGGCCGTAGTTCGCGGGACCCGGAGGAGGGATGACGAGGGACGGCTTCGCAAGGGCCGCAATCGCCTCGTCGGAGGGCGGCATCATATCGTCGGCGGTTTTCCTTGCTCGGATGTAATCGGCGGAGAAGTCCATCTATTCCCCCATGCTCGATTTCTTCCCGGCCGGTGCCGAGGGTTTCGACGTCTTGTTCAGGGTCCGGAGGTAAGCCTCATACATCCTCGGGGATACCTGTTTCCGGCGGTACGCGGCGTTCAGCTCGTTCACGTTGCTGTACGGGATAATCGGCGACTTCATGAGCCCGCTCTGGTTCTGCTCGTTCCGCAGCGCGATCTCGTCGGAGACCACCTTCGGGTCCTCCTTCTTGCCGAGCACCCGATCCTCGAATTCGATCATGTCGAGCACGAGCGTCCTGGCCGCCGGCGCCGAGAGTACCTCCATCGGGCCACGCGAGATCGACTTCGTGATCTTGGAAATGCCGTCGTTGTACCGGGGGTCCTTGATGCCGCCGCGGGTCTCCTGAAGCTCCAAGAGCGTCTTCGTCGCGCTGGCGGCGTCCTTGCCGGATAGCTGTCCGTTCGCGCGCGCGCTGGCGATATTGGCCGGGGATACCGAGAATGGGGAAACGTACATCCGGATCAGGAGGTCGTCGCGCGTCCTGGGGTCGGATACGCCGCCCTCGTCCCATGCCTTCGACACCACACGGGAGGCAGTTTCGTACCCGCCGGGGCTGACCAGCCGAGACCGGAACCGGCGGTCAAGTTCCTCCCGCGTGAGTTCACCGAAGAGCGCCCTGGAAAGGATCTCCCCGTCGCGGCGTTTCTCTTCGGCCTCTCCGAGTTGCTGCTGCTCCTTTTCCTGCTTCTCCTTCACCCGGACGTACTTTTCATCGAGGCGGTTCTGCTGATCGATCGGGAGTGCCGCGTACTTTCCGGAGAGAAGGTCGCGGGCGAATACGTCGGGATCCCGGTCGATGTCCCGGTTCGCGCGGCCGTTCAGGAAATGCCCGGCGAAATCGATGCGCTCCTTTTCCGCAGCGTCGGGCGCCAGCCATCCACCCTGCTCCTGGGCGTTGATCACCCCGAGATGCATCCCCGCGATCGCTGCCTCGTCCTCCGGGTTGTCCACCTTGGCCAGTGCAGCGAGAGTCGAGTTCTTCGACCGAAGCCGGAACGCCTCGAAGGAGTCTCCCGCCATCTTCCGGGACGTTGCCATCGCCCGCATGGAGCCGTCGCTCTCGAGGTTCCCCACGTGGAGCGTGGCGCCCTTCAGGAGCACGGGGTCCTTGATGGAGCCGAGTGCGTCCGCCTTGATCTTCCGGAAGCCTTCGCCCCACCGCTGGTCGTAGGTCTGCCAGTCGGGGTCCTTCTGCAGCCCGAGTTCGAGATCCTTCATCTGCGACCGGACGTTCAGGTCGATCGCCGAGAGGGCCTGCGCGCGCTCGATATCGGATGCCTGCTGCCGGAAAGCAATATCCGCATCGGCCAGTGCGCCGGCGAGCTTGTCCAGGCCGGCAGCGATCGGGGTGGCGAGATTGGGGACGGCAGGCTCTCCATCCGGCTTCTGGAACTGCGTGGCGATGTAGGCAGGAATTTCCACAGGTCAACTCCTGAACGTCGCGAAGTCTTTCGCGGCCTTGTACTTAAAGAGGTCAGCCGCGCCCCCGAGCAGAGACCCCACGGCGGCCGATCTTCCGGCATCCTCTTCGAGGTCGGCACCTCTCATACGCGCGTCGAAGTTTGCTTCCGCCGTCTTGTGGGCCATGAGGATCTCGAGCTCGGTCTCGCGGGCGGTCTGAAGATACGTCTGCATCGCGGACCCCTGCGTGATATCGACCCCAGCCGCCCCGGCGTTCGCTCGGATCTTCGAGAGGACCGAATCCTGCTGGAACTTCATCCCCCGCTCCCGAAGGAGGTCCGTGGTGAGGCCGGAGGTAGCCACGCGCCGATTCGCCGCCGCCCTCTCCTTTCCGGCCCTGGCGTTGCTGAAGGCGCTGAACAAGGCCGAACCGACCATGAGATACGGGGCAAAGGCGCTCAACGAGGCCATCGTTCCGCCGCCGGCCGCTCCCGCCCCCACCGGAGAAGCAATAATCGCCATGTCAGTCCCCCACGTCGAGTGTTCCGGCGATCGCCAGAATGGTGAACGGCAGCGGTAGCGTCTGCTTGATGATCAGGCGACCGGCGCGCGTCGTCCCAAGGAGAGGCGTTTGTGCGTCTCCCGTGAACAGGGCTGGTGCCGTGCCGAGCGGGTCGGATCCGCTGCGGGCGGGAACGGTTTTCCCGTTGATCGTGACGCCCGACAGGCCGGTCTGGTACAGCCGGAGGATCACCTCGGCCCACTGCTTCTGCTCGTTGATGTTGTTTCGGCCCTTGTCATCGATGTAGTCGGGCGGCTCCGGTTCCACGGTGGTCTCGTAGTGGAGTCCCACGGTGACGTCCGATGCGGCCTTTGCCAGCGTGATCTGCCCGCCGGCCACGACGTGGCCCTCGACCACGAACCCGTCGGCCACGACGTCGACCGCCTTCCCCTCGAGGTGAGACAGGCCGGTGATCACCGTGGCCGCGGCGCTCTGGTACCGGACGAACGAGTCGCCCACGACGACGTCCGGGTCGAGATATTCGATGTAACGCTTCGTCACGCCGCCGATCGTCCTGTTGACCACGACCCACAGTTGGTCCCGGTTGTTCACCGGATCCGGAATCACGGCGACCGACTCGAAGAGGCCGTCCGTCACATGCCGGTGCCAGCCGAATACCTCTTCCTCCCGGCTGTAGGTGAGGCCCAGGAGGACGCCATCCGCCCGGACGCACCACAGGATCGACTCCGGCTCCTGCTGGTACGCCATGTCGACGATCCCGCCGCCCTCGGTGATGTGCTCAGCGAACCGGGTCAGGTCGGGGGCGACGAAGGTGTCCTTCTGGAAGTCGTAGGTGATCTCCCGGATCTTCCGCTTCTGCGCCTGGACGAACAGGACGAAGGGGCCGATCTTCACCGGCATGATGGTTGAGGAACCGTGGTTCGTCTCGGGGAGGGGGCGCGGGTTCGTCGGGGTCAATGCCGCATCCCCGTCGCCCCGGATGGAGAATTCGGATGCCGCGGTTCCGCCCATGAGGACCTTGGAGGGAATGAGCCACCGGACGGCGTTGACGCCAAGCCCGGTCAGGGCGTGTTCGAAGGAGTCTCCTGCATTCACTCCGGCTGCGAAGTTCTCGTAATCGCCGGAGGCGGATCCCCATATAGTGGTCGGCTGACGATCGGTTCCTCCGTAGCCCAGGCGTTGCTCGTAAAAGCAGATCGCGGACGGGAACCCGTGCGCGATGCTCCAGGAAGGCACCTCGGCGGACCATGCCCCGCCAGCGACTGCGGTCACGCCGGAGAGAGGTTTTTCGATCTTCCCCGAGACGACCGTCGTGGATGTGAAAACCGTCAGTTTCACGATCCCGGAGGCGACCTTGACGTACTTTCCGAGGGTGACGTCGGCTGCGCGCCAGCCAGCCACCCCGAGGGTCAGGGTTGCGATGGCACCTACGGGCGTGGCCACGGACGGGGTGAGCGTGGCGACCGGCGATCCACTGAGCTTCCAGGAACCCGCGGCGATCGCGTAGTGCTTGCTCCAGTTCACCCCGGCCACCTGATCGAAGGAAAACGCCGAAGCGATCACCACGGTGGTGGCATTGGTGACGGAGACGACCTGCCGCATCTCTCCGGTCTGCGCTCCGCTGGTGAGCCGAATCCAGATGCCAGCCGTAGCCTGCGCGGCGGATATCCCATGAGCGGCGCCGAAAGTGACTGTCGTACCGACACTCGTCAGTGTGGTGGCCGGCGTCGTATCGATCAGGGCTGCCGGAAAATCATCGAGGATCTCCGCCGTCATTTCAGACGTTCCGACGTACGCCGTGAAGGACGCCCGGGCGTCGAGGTATTTCAGAAGCCGGTCCTTATCCGCCGCGAGGAACACGGCGGCGTTGGAAACGACCTTCACGCCCGTGCCAGTCAGGGCGGAGAGGGCGACCATGATCGTGCCGCCCGAGTAGTCGGAATCGTCCTCGAATGTTGGCGGGGGGAGGAAATTGATAGCTTTGAAGCTCCACGAGGTTCCGTTCGCCAGGAGGCGGGCGAGTTTCTGCTGCGCGTAGGATCCATGGGCCAGGTAGAGGACGTCGGCGCTCTGTGCACGTTGGACTGCGAACAGATCTGACTCGATATATGGGGTGACAACTTCTACGGGAGAGGTACCCGTGGTGTCCAATACACTCACATCGTCAACACAAATGCCATCGTTACGGGTGGAAAATTCGATATAGCTCGTTGTTCCAGTCGCCACGAAGGAAAAGGTGTGGGTGCCAAACGACGACATGTCCGCCCACAAAAGTTCATACCCGTGCAGGGTGGATCCGGCGATGACTTTAACGTACGGAGTACCCGTTCCGAGGAGTTTTACGGAAACAGTACATGTATGCCCCGCGATTGTGGTGATTGCCTGTCCAGCGATCGCGGCGTATCCGATAACCGGGGGAGTAAGGATCTGCGGGTTGAACTTCAGGGCCTGTAAAGCGCCGTCCCACGATATCGACGCAGGGGACGTAGAGTAGTCGGTCCACCCCGCGATGCCCGTGTTGAATGTTCCGTTGGTGATGAGTTCCGTCACTGCACCGAGGATGACAGATCCGTTTTTGAAAAACCGAATATACTGATCGCCCACCTCGAGGACGTACGCGGCATCGGTCCCCACCTCGAAGGGGAGGATCCGGGTCTTCTTCGCGGAGGTCTTCACTTCCTTCACGAATCGAAACGCCCCTCGACGAGTGGCTGGCCCCTGAAGCTGGCAGATCGCATTTTCCAAGGTCCTGCAACCGTCATGAAACTTCGCCAGGTCGAGTCTGCCACCCATGCGGGGCGACAGCTCCCCGGCGTTGAACGATTTCTGGAAGGGGGTCAGGGCGCCCATGTCACCGCACGTCGAGCAGGGCCGTGCAGGACGCCTGCTTCGGCCGGGCCTCGATCGCGGAGAATACTTTCGCATCCGCCAGTCGGCACCGGGCGATCACTTCCAGCGACGGGACGAGGGATTTGGATTTCAGCGCCGGGGCGATATCGACCGCCAACTGCGAGACGAGCGCCTCCACCAGGTGTCCATCGAGCCGGGCGACCGGGTCGGTGGCTTTGTCGTACGCGACGTACAGGACGTACGCCTCGATCTCGTCGGTCAGGAGCTTCCCGCCCTCCACGGAGTAGTCGGCGTCGACGGACATCTCGACGACCCGGACGCAGTCGGGCGGAAGCGCATAGGCGTACGAGAAGCCGAACGACGGCGCTGCGGTTTCGCGCGCCAGGGACACGGACCGGGAAAGCAGGCACCGCCAGTTCGCCGCGCGCAGGATGGCGTCCCGGGTCGCCTCCCACGTGTTCCGGAGGATGATTCCCGCCTGCGAAGAATCAGACGCCAGCGACGTGATCGGATCCAGCCCGAGTGCCTTAAGCGCCAGGTTGCAAATCTCGGTGTTCGTAGTGGCCATCGGTCACCCCTTTCCGTAGAGGGAGCCGGCGATCTTCTTCGCGTCCATCCCCGCCGACTTTTCGAGCGCCATGTCGGTGACCTGCAGGCTCATGTCCTTGTACCCCTCCCCGTCCGAATGGTCGGAGACGGTGACGGATTTCACTTCGACCATGGCGTGGAGCATGAACTTGGAGCCCGCCTTAGGAGTGCCCAGGCCGAGCTTCTCAATCTCATCCTTTCCGAGGTTCAGACAGAGGCCGAACGGATACTCTGGGGCGTCCATATCCACAGGGGCCGCCATCGTCTCCGCCTTCTTCTTGCCCTGCTTCATGTTGACCATTTTCATTGGACGCCCCCAAGATATATTCGAGAGGGCGCCTCTCCGGTTGGAGAAGCGCCCCTCGGCTCGTGGCTTTCAGGTCACCACATGAAGAGCTTGAACGCCCTGTCGGCGGTTTGCCCCGTTCCGCATTTCACCTTCAGGTGCGTGAATGCGCCAATCCCTCCCGGAACATCGAACGTGTACCCTCCCGTCCCGGCCGCGGGTCCGGTCAGGATCATGTTGGTGCCGTTGGGAGTCGACCTGTAATCGGCATACGTGGTTCCCCCGTCTCCGCTGACCTGGAGGTAAACGGTGGACGATTCGATCGTGGGCACGTACACGGCGAGGTGAGTGGCCGCCTTCGGGATCGCCACCGCCGGGGTGACCGCGTTGTCCGTGGCGTACGCCAGCGTGGCGGTTGCCACATGCGGGTTGCCGGCGGAGGCCGGTCCGACAAAGAGGGCCGCCGCAAGGAGCAAGGCGGCCATGGCGAGAAGCGCGAGTTTTCTCATCGGGTGGATCCTCCTTCGGAAGGATGCTCCCGGGAGCGCGTGGCCCCCGGGAGCGGTCTGGTCAGATGACGTTCTTGTCGCCGGTGGAGCCGCCCGGAGGCGGAGGCGCGTTGTCCGCGGCCCCATCCGGCCCCGCTCCGGTCTTGCGCTTGTCGCCTTCCCCGCCCGGAGGCGGAGGAGGCGGGTCGACGGGTTTCGGCGGGACCTTGAGCCCCGCCTTCTTGAACGCGACCCGGGCGGCATCGTCGACCGGCTCCATCCACTTGCCGGACGGCTTGCCTTCGAACTCGAACTCGGTCCCGGGCTTGCGCTTGCCCCTGTACTCCCCGAACGCGATCGCGCGGACTCTCATCGGTCACCTCGCTCTTAGGTGATCGAGAAGCCGTCGGCGTACGCCTTCCAGCCTCCCAGGAACGAGAGCGGCGCGATGAATGCGTCGACGGTGATGGTCGGCGTGGTGCCGCCGCCGTTGAAGTACAGCCCGAGGTACCGCTCGGTTTTGGACCCGGGCGGGATCGGAATGACGAGCCGTTTCCCGACGACGAGATCCGCCCGCGCAGGCTGGATGAGCGCGAGGACGGTCGGGGAACCGAGCGCCGCGTCGGCGTCCTGGACCGCCTGGAACTCGTACGTCTCGTCCCCGGTCGTGGCGTCGGCCGCGACCTTGACCTCGATGCCGATGCCGAGGGGTTCGCCCTCGGTGATGTCGTTCCCGGCCGCGCCGGTGTCGTAGGTGTTCGCCGAGCAGGCGTCGACGGAGAACGCCTGCGCGCCGCAGAGCTGCGTTTTTGCGTCCCTGAATCCCATGGTCATCTCCTTTCGGAAGTGGGTGGTGCGGTTAGTTGCTGCGTTCAGGATCAGGTGATGCGCGCCTCGGCCTCGGTCAGCGCATCGCAGGTCTTCAGCGGGATCCCGAAGAAGTCGAGTCCGCCGCGGACCGGGTTGCCGAACTGCGTGGCGGCGGCCGGGATGGAGAGCGCGTTCTGGCTCTTGTCCATGGCCTGGACGCCGAGGAAGGACTTGACCGTCCGGTTCGCGTAGAACGACGCGGCACCCATGGCGTAGGACGGGATCCGGTCCATGGCCCGCTTCATGAGCTTCGGGAGGTTCGCCGCGGCGACGTTCTCGGCGGTCAGGTCCGAGATGTCGATGTTGCAGATCCGGACTGCGTACCGCCAGTCCTTGACCACCACTCCGCACTTCCACTGGAAGTGGTCCTGGTAGGCGCGCATCCGGGAACCGGCCACGCCCGCCGTGGTCTCCACCGTCACGATGCCCAGGTCCTCGTGGATGAGTCCCGCCTCGGAGTCCTTCGGGAAGATCCCGTGGACGGTGTTCTCGCCCCACACGATCAGCCAGATGCTCGAATTGTCCGAGCCCGTGCCGCCGGCGTCGAGGATGTTCTGCGCGTTCGCCGCGCCCGCGATCGCCGAGTAGTGCGCGCCCAGGCCGATGAACTCTTCCGCCGCCGCCGCCGTGCCGTAGAAGAGGGTCTGCGCCATCTCCTGGTTCATCGCCTCGATGAACGCCTGCGCCTCGGTAAGACGGAACGCACCGACGTCGGGGGCCAGCTTGGCGAGATCCACGTCGACCTCGGACCACGCCTCGAGCATCCCGCAGTGCGCGTCGATCTGCGCCTTCGTGGACTTGCTGGTTGCAACGCCTTGATTCAGGAGCCGCCAGTAGACCGACGGCAGCCCGGTCCGGATCGTGGTGCGCTCCCCGGTCGGCAGGTTGCCCTGCTTGAAGCGCATGTCCTGGAGGATCTCGTTGGTCTGCGAGAGCAGTTCGATGACGGCCGCAACCCGGCCGTTCGGGTCCAGGCTCTTCGCCCAGTCGGCCAGCGTCAGACAGCCGGCGCCCAATGTTGCCATGGTCTTGCTCCTTTCGGGATGGGGTGATGGTTCGGCAAATCAAGGGCGTCGAGCGCCCGGAAAAACGTTACGTGGTGGTGGGACCGTACAGCCGCTCCGACAGGGACTTCTTGTCCGCTCCGCCGTCGCCACCGGCGCGGAGCCGCCCCTCGCCCCGGGCGCTGGCGACATCAAAGAGGAGCTCGTACAGGTGTGGGTGTTCTCCGAGGCCGGATTTCGTGATGATGTCCTGCGTTTTCTTCGGCAGCGCCTTGATCTCGCGCTCCACCAAGGCCCTGTTCTGGTCGTACTTCTCGCCCCACGAAGTACGCAGGGCCTTGTCCGCCTCCGCGGCCGCCTTCTTGTTCTCTGCGTGGGCTGCGATCCCCATGGCGACCTGCTGGTCGACGATCCCCTGTAGCACCTTCGCGGGGGTGCCAGCCTTGTGGGCCATGGCGACGAACTCCTCGAGGCCCTTCTGGTCCACGATGTCTTCGATGGATATCCCGGCGGGGGGCGTCGGCATCTTTATGCCGTACTCCGCGGGCGTGGCCGGGACGGCGTACTCCGACGCCTTCCTCGAAAGGTCCCGAAACGCGCCGAGGACGTCGGTCACCGGCCTGTCCTTGAACGGCTCGAACACGGCGGCGTCCGGTTTCAGTGTATCGGGCAGGCCGGTGAACCACTCCTGCGCGGCGGGAGGATCGCCCCCAGGGGATCCGCCCGACCCGCCCGTCCCGTCGCCGTCCGCCAGCGCAAACAGCCGTTCCCTCCGCAAGTCGTGCAACATGGGTCACCCTCCTCCTGGGTTTGAAAGTTCCATCGCTTCCGCCATGGAAAGGATGGTCTCGATATCGTCTGAAACGCTGCGTCGCCCCTCGTTGAACGCCGATACGTCCGGATACCCCGGCACAAAGGAGATCCCGCCGTACGACGCTCTCAGGTCGGATAGAACCTTCTTTCCCTCGGGGGTGCCGAAGCAAATTTTGTACGCAAGGAGCTTGTCTTTCGGGGATTGGCGCGTGAGTCGTTCACGTTCCGCCATGATCTCCGCGAGGATTCGCTGCGAATTCGGTACGCCAGGTTTCACTGGCCCATCTCCGCTTCGGGGACCATGCGGGTACGGCCGCCCATCATCCCCGGGTCGGCCTCCGCATCAACCTTCCGAGCCTGGGCGGTCTTGAGCATCTCGTCCGCCGCCTCCGTGCGGTCCATCCGGGCCTGCGCTTGCTGCGTTGCCTTCGCGCGCGTCTCCCGGCGAGCCGCGACCTGGTCCTTGCCGCGCATGACCTTCGACGGGACGGACCCTCCGGCGGACCGCGCCCACAGTGCTTCGTCGAAGTCGATCGTGTCGAGCACACCGGGATCCTGCGTCCGTTCGAAGATGGCGAGCGTTGCGTCCACCTGGGAGTCGATCGCCAGCGTGTCCTGCGAACGCTGCGCCGCCGCCAGCGGCCCCTTGTAGACCACGTCGATCGACCGCTCTTCCGGGGGGGCCTGAAGGATTTCCTGGGGTGGGGGCGGGAGGGCGCCGCCGCGGAGCATGAGGCTGAACACCCGGGAGATCGTCGGGTCGAGGAACTCGGACTTGTGGCGGCCGAGCACCCCGGGTCCGAGGACGCGCATCATCAGCTGGATTCGGAGGTGCGCCTCCTGGGCCGTCATCTCCTTCTCGGGTAGCTGCAGCAGGCCGGCGTGGAACGCCTCGTTGATCACGGCCCGCATCTTCTCCTCTTCGACTTCCGCCACGTCGAACTTGGCGCCGTTCAAGATCGGCTGAACGGGCGGGCTCATCCCGAGCGACTTGCCGTTGACGTCGTGGACCGCGCCCGGGAGCCACCGGATGGATCCCGCCAGCCCGACGTCTTTCAAGAGCGGCGGGAACAGGGCCATCGCCAAGCTCATGAGCTTGAACCGGACGGCCTCGTTCAGGGTGCGGACGTCCGGATAGGCGGACTCGCCCAACCCCCGGCCGTAGATCCTCTCGCCGTTCCCGCGCGACCACCGGGGCGTCGGGGCGGGGAACTCGTGGAACCCCTTCTCCTCGAGCAGGGTGCGCCGGTCAGGCTCGAGGTAGTAGCAGGCGAACGGCATGTCCCAAGCGAAGGGGCGCTCCCCGTTCGAGGCCGGAGCGCCCCTCCTGGGCTCCACAACCACCAGGACGTTGACCAGGGAGTACGGGCGGGTGATCGCGGCCTGCTTCGTGGTGTCCGAGGCCGTCTTGGGCCAATCGGTGACCACGTCGATCGCCGGCATTGTCGTGAGCCAGTAGACCGTGTCGATCACCCGACGCCGGTTCTCCGCACACCACGCATCGCCCAGGGATATCGCCGTGAACTTCAGCCCGCCGAACTTCTGCCCGGGCGTCTGGATCTCGTCCTCCTCGATGAACATGGGGGAGGCCGTGCCGAAGATGATGTTGTCGAGGTACGCCTCCGGGGCTTCCGAGTCCCAATTGCTCATGGCAAAGGCGGCCAGCATCCGCTCGGCGCACTCCTCGAGCCAGTCGGATGTGGCCTTCGAGTCCATCAGGCCCACGTTGCGGGTCTGCAGCCCGAACCACGGGAAGTTCGACGCCGTCATCGAGCCGTGCATGAACGACGCGAGCTTCTCGGCCGCGCGCGTTCCGGTGCCGTCGTACTGATAGTCGGTCAGCTTCTGGCCCTGGCGCTTGTTTCCGCGCGTGAGGATCCCCCGCTTCCGGGGCATCAGGACCTCGGCGATGCTCTCCCAGTGCCGCTCGAAGGGCTGCCGGATGGTTTTGAGCTGCTCGAACCGCGCGAGGATCTTCTGAGGGTCTGCGGCCATGGGATCAACCCCCGAGAGTCGCGGAGGAGCCGAGGGTCGGGACGAGCATCGACGCGGCGAATCCCTTTTTGCGTTTCAGCGCCAGGCGCTCCATGCCGGCCTTCGCGGAGGCCTCGAATTCCGCCTGCCTGATGGCGGCTTCGGCGGCAGAGCGGGCGCTTTCCTCCGCCGCTTTCTGGTCGCCCTTGGCCTCCGGCGTCTGGTAACCCACGGCGCCGGCGGAGGCTTTCCCTAAATCGGAAATCCCGCGATACCCTTGG
>JAEHJW020006472.1_pt1 | contig 11656 bp, 8 predicted proteins | sample 9271431 | NCBI WGS metagenome assembly JAEHJW02
GTTCCAGTTCCCGCTTCGCTGCGGTGCTCCTGAGTTCCGGGGGGCGCGGCTTCTTCTTCGACCACGCCGTGGTTGTAATAGAGGTGCCCGTGATTGTCCTCGCGGATGGTCACGCCGACCTCGACGTCGCGGTCGCCCAGGCGCACGGTGCCGGTCACCCGGTGGTAGGCCTTGATGTTCGACGCCTTGCCCACCGGCGCGATAGCCGGCCCCATGTCGCCGTGTTCGATCAGGTCGGGCAACGCGGCGAACAGGCGCAGCTTGTCGGGATTGGCGCTGGCGCTGAACGACTTGCGGCCGCTGCGGAACTCGACGGTCTGGCCGCTGGCGCGGTTGGTGACCGATTTGCCGCGCAGGTTCGCTTCGTACCATTTCCGCGCCGCGTCGCGCAGGGCGGGAAGGTCGGCGCCCAAGGGGGCGATCTCGTCGCCGGTCACCGCCGCCACCGGCGCGCTTGGCGCGCCAGTCGTATCGGATGGTGGCGAAGCCACCGGCTGGCGCGTCTGCGCCAGTTCCAACGCACCCGGCGCCGCTTCCATGTCGGCCGCCCCGCGAATGTCCGGCGCCTCGGCGCGGTACAGATCCAGGGCGCTGCCCTTGCGGCCTTCGAACCGTATGGCGCGGGTGGCGTAGCGATGCGCCCACAGCGCGCCGGCCGCCTCGGCCTCGGCCTCGGGGCGGCCGGCGGCCAGCAGCCGGCGGGTCACGTCGTCGGCGATGGCGGCGATGTGCCGGGCGCGTTCCGCGCCATCACCAAGGATGGCGGCGGAGCCGCCGGGGGTGGCGACCTGGTCGGCGGCGAGCGCGGGGGCGGCCGGCGCCTGCGCCTCGGGGGTGGCCCCCGGGGCCGTCGGCGCCTCCTCGGGCGCCGCTTCGGCGGCCGGCGCGGACGGCTCGGGGGATGCCGGCGCCTCGTCCGGCATGTCCGGCATCCGCCCGACGGCTTCGCCGCCATCCTTTGCGATTGACGCGCCAAGTGTGTCGGCCGCCTCGCGGTAGGCGGCCGACACGTCGGGGGCCAGGTCGCGCATGCGGTAATCGGTCTGTTGCAGGGCGGCGCGCACGCGGGCCATGTCGGCATTGTCGCCCACCGGGCGGAGCAGATCGTCCAACTGGGCGCGGGCGTCGTCCAGCCGCCCGGCGGCGGCGTTGGTCAGCTTGTCCTCGACGCCGCCCACCTTGCCCAGGATGGTATCGATGCGCTCGCGCAGATCCTGCGCTTCCGGGCTGGCGGCGGCGGCCTCGCGCCGCTTCTGGTCCAGCTCGTCCAGCCAGCGGCGGAAGGAGTCGGCCCGCGCCACCAGCGGGTCGTACTGGGCGAACACCTCGGGAGCGATCTGGCGGGCGATCTGGTGGACGTCGGGCGCCGCCGGTGGGGGCGCCTCGGCCGCCGGCGCGCCTGGCGTATCGGATGGCGGCGAACCAAGTTCGCCGCTGGGCGCGGATTCGGGCGGCGCCGCTTCGGGGGCTTCGTGCGGAGGTTCGGGCGCCGGTTCCATGGGCGCTTCCGGTGCGGTCCCCATATAGGGGCCGTCGCCCTTGAACACCCCGTCCGCCGCCGCCTGGCGCAACAGCGGCAGAGCGGCCGGTTCCGGCGCGTGCGGCACCCCGCCATGGGCGGCCAGGTCGCTGGCCATTTGCTCCGCCACCGCCGGCAATTCATGCAGCAGCCCGGTCCCGCCGGGGCCTTCGACATTTTCGGCCCCCTGCTCCAGGGCGGCGGTCAGCGCGCCCAGCCCGGCCATCGGGACGCGGACCAGGGCGGTTTCCGGGATGCCGGCGAGGCCGGCGGCGACGGGCCGCACCACGGCGTCGTTGAAGGCCTTGGCGCCGCGCACCAGGATGTTGTCGCCGGCAGCGGGGGCGACCAGGGCGGATTTGGCGATGGCCTGGTCGGTCAGGCGCGTCAGTTCCGGCGGCGACGAATCCCACCCCTCCTTCAAGCCGCGCGCCGCCGCCGCCAGCACGTTGGGCGCGGAATAGCCGTCCAGGATGGACAGGATTTCCTTCTCCGGTCCGCTGCCGAACAGGGCGTCGTTGGCCGCGCCGTCCATGGGATGGGCCAGGATCGGGCCGGCCGGCGCCGGGCCCAGCAGATCGTCCACGGTGGATTGCGGCGCCCCGGCCGGCGCGGCCCCGAGCAGATCGTCAACGGTCGGCGTGTCGGGCATGGTCATGGTCCAATCGGAGCAGTCGGCGCGGCGGCGGTTGGCACTCCCAACTGGATCAGCGTCCGACGCGCCTGGTCATAGGGGATGCGGCCGGCGTGGTAGGCCGCGGCGACGCCTTGCGGAGTGGAAAGGTCAAAAGGGGACGGTGCGCCGTTGGGCGCCGACGCGCCGGGCGCCTGAGACAAGGCGTTGGCCGTGTTCATCCGGTCGGCGGCGATCTGCGCCGGGCTGCGTTTGTAGGCGGTGGCGATCTTGCCGACGATCCAATCCGGGCTGTCCTGGGACAACAGCTGGTAGGGAGTCTTGCCGGCGTTCCGTCCTTCCTCATACGCCTTGTAGAAGGCGGGAACGGCGCCGACGTTGAACAGGTCCTCGCCCTGCGGATCGGGAATCTTCACCGTCCCGAAGTCCTGGGCGAAGCTGATCTGATGCTTGAGGTAGGCCAGCGCCCCCTTGACCATTTGGCCTTCCGCCGCCCCCTGCGGTGTTCCTTGTCCGCTGATCTCGCCGCGCAGCTTGTCGAAGCCTTCCAGGGTCAGATCCTGGCCGTTGACCTTGGGCAGCAATTGCGCCGGATCGGTGATGCGGTCGGGTCCATCGGAATGGACGGCCTGCAACAGCGGATAGAAGGCTTGGCCATAGGCCTTTCCCTGGCCGTGGCTCTGGATGGCGTCGAACAGGTGTTCGCGGGTCGCTCCGGCACCGTCGAAGCGGGGATCGGTGGCGAGCTTGGCCACCAATGCCGCGGCGTCGGTGCCGGGGCTCATCGCCGCCTTGATGTACTCGTCATAGGCCGCATCCTGGGCGACCTTGGTCGCCTGGACCTGGGCCTGGGCGGTCAGGTTGGCCACCGTGTACTGCTGGTTGACGTAACTGCGCACCGCATGGGCCATCTGCGGGTTGTTGCCGTATTGCGCGTCGACCTCGGACAGGGCCTGGGCCTTGGTCAGCAGCACGCCGGCCTTGGCCAGGCGGCCCGAGACGTCGCCGACATAGGCGGACACGCTCTTGCCGGTGCTGTCGGTGGTGTCCTTGATCCACGGCGTCGGGCTGCCGGGCGGCGCGATGTTGCCGGGGCCGCTGAAATAGCCGACCGCCACGCGGGCCGGGTCGCCGCCGGTCTTCTGCCACAGGTCGGCGATGATCCGCTGGCCGACCCTTTGGTTGTCGGCGGGATTGTCGAGGCTTTCGCCCGGCTGGGCGTAGTGCTGGAAGGTGGCCGGGGTGATCTGCCAGCCGCCCGCCGCGCCGTCCGGGCTGGTGGGGGCGGTCGCCGCGCCGCCGCTTTCCTGGCCGTGGATCGCCGCCGCCATTTGGTCGACGGACAGGGGCGCGGCAGCGGCGTTCTGGAACTGCGCCCCGGCCGGGGTGACCGCCACCCCCATGCGCCCCAGGATCTGGTTGCCGGCGCCCTGGGCGGCGAACTGGATGTTCTGGGCCTTCAGCGCCTGCTCGGCCGCCAGCACGCTGCCCGAATCCATCTCGTCGCGATGGTTGGCCAGGAAGCCGTCGGCGCGTTGCAGGTCGCCGTTGGCCGCCGCCAGCTTGATCAGCGAGAGCCACGCCGCCCCCTGGTAGTCCGCTATCTTGGCGCCGATCGCCGGGTTGGCGGCGATGGCCGCCTGCTGCTGGTCGGGGGACAGGGCGCTGAAATTGGCGATGTAGCGCGGCCCGTACAGCGAGGCGATGTCGTGGGCGCCGGATTGGATGAAGGGGACGATCTGGGCGTCGGGCTGGTTGACGGCCAGCGCCGCCTGGTTGGCCTTGGTCGCCGCCGACGCGGTGAGCGAATCGTCGGCCCATTTGCGCTGCTGGGCGTCGGCATAGGACTGGCCGTAGCGCAGGTAGCTGTCGCCGATCCAGCGCAGGGACCGCGACAGCATGTCGCGCGCCTGGTCGCTGGGCGCGTTGTCCAAGGCCTGCTGGACGGTGTTCTGGATGTCCTTCTGGAACTGCGGCAGCGCCGCCACCGCCGCCTGCCCCTCCAGGGCGTTGAACTGGCCGTAATGGGCGGCCACCTGCTGCATGGCCTGGGTGTTGGCGTCGTTGGCCCACAATTCGTTGGCGTTCGCCTGGCGCTGGCTGGCGAAATCGTACCATTGGGTCGAAGCGGCGGTGGCCCGGTCGCCGGCCTGCTGCCAGGCCTGCCCCGCCTGGGCGCCGAAATCGGCGCCGCTGGCCTGCTGGCTGAAGACCGGGGTCGGCGCCGGGCGGGGCGCGACGTCGGGCAGCTCGTCGACGGGGATCTGCATGGCGGCCTCAGGTGTTCCAGGTGATGCCGGCGGCGGCGGCGGCTTGGTCGGCTTGCCCCTGGCTGCCGTACCAGCCGGGGCCGAGCAGCGGGTTGGTGCCGGGCTGGCCGCTGCCCGCCTTCAGTTGCCAATCCGCCCACTTGCCCGACACCGCCGAGGCGCCCGACAGCAGGCTGGTCGCGGCGCCCATGCCGCCGGCCTGGGCATCCCAGCCGGATTGCGCCTGGTCCAGGCCGGCCTGGGCGGTCTGGCTCATGCCCTGCACCTGGTCGCCATAGGCCTGCCACGCCGCGTTGTTGCGGATGGTGAGCGCGTTGACCGCGCCGGTCTTGGCGGTGTCGGTTTGCAAGCTGAGCGGCGAGCCGCTGTTGGGGTCCAGGCCGTTGGCGGCCGCCGCGGCCCGCGCCGCGCCGACGGTCATGCCGGTCTTCATCAGCGACTGTTCCGCCTGGTTCTCGCCGGCGGCGGTGGCGGCGTCGGCGTTCTGCTTGGCGATGATGGCGTTGTTCCTCGCCACCTGCGCCTGGTAATTGGCCGCCGCCGCCTGGGCCTGCCCCTGCTGATAGGCGCCATAGGCGGAAATGCCGGCACCGACGGCGGCGGTGGCCATCGAGGCGGCGGCGATGGTGGTGGCGGAGATACCCCCGGACATTTACACCTCTCCCCGCCGGACATCGTTCTCCGCCTCGTCGCGGCGCGAGAACAGCCGGTCGCACTCGTCGGTGAATTCGGCCTCGGCCGCCTCGACCGTGGCGGCAGCGGTCGGGAACACCATGGTCAGGCGGGTATCGGCCAGGGCGGCGAAGGCCTGCTTGCGGCCGGCGCCCCCCAGCAGCACCTCGTAGCCGGTGAAGCGCCGGGGGCCGTCTGCGGTGTAGACGATGGCGTCGCCCGAGAGGATCAGCAGGGTGGGGATCTTGATCAGAGCCCCGGTCAGGACCACCCCGGCCGGGATCAGGATGGTACGGGCGTACATCCCGGCGTGGAAGGCGTGCTCGGTGCGGATCGGCACCTGCGGCAGCTTCAGGGCCTCGGCCTCGAAGCGGCTGACGATCCCGACGGCGCGCGCCGACATGGCGCCAAGCAACAGGTCCACCTCACCCATGGGCCACCTCCTTCAGGAACACCCGGTTGGTCTCGCGATAGCCGAGGCGTGGCAGCACCCGGACCAGCCGGCCGCCGACCGGCGCGCTCACCAGCAACGCCGGCGATCCGGCATCGCGGGCATGTTTCTCGGCGGCGCGGATCAGCTTGACGCCCGCCCCGGTCCGGCGGTGCGCGGCCGCCACGAACAGGCTTTCGGTCACCGCGATGGCGACGCCGTAATGGGGGATGACCGGGGTCAGCACCGCCGCGACCCCCACCAGCACGTCGCCCCCCGCCGGCCCATCGACCAGGAAGGCGCCATAGGCCTGGAACGCCCCGCCGGGCTCGATCAGGCGATAGGCGCCCAGCTTCTCGTCGGGGTCGGGCAGCCCGGCCAGCGCCGCCTCGGCGGCGTATTCACGATGGAGCGCGGGAAAGGCGGCGTTGGCCGCCACCTCGCCGATGGTGCATTTGCGGATTACGATCATGCCGCCCTCATCTCGAACGGGTGGAAGGGCAGCCCATCGGGGCCGAAGGGGATGGCCGGGTGCAGGGTGAAGCCCAGCCACGCCAACCAGCGGATCGAGAGACGGTTGCGGGCATCGACGAAATTGGCGAGGCGCCCGAACGGGGCCAGCATGGCGGCGACATAGTGCGGGCAGAAGCGCAGGAAGCCGGTGGCGTGGCGGGGCAGCGCGTCGGTGCCGAGCAGCCAGGGCACGCCCAATCCGCCCAGCAGCGAGCCGGCCGGCGCCACCCCGAACAGGCAGAACGGCTCGTCGTCGGCCAGGCCGGCCCAGGCCAGGGCCGAGGCGGCCAGCGACGCCGCCAGACCCGCGTCCGGGGTGTGGCGATGGCTGGCCCAGATTTCGGCGCGGTCGGCCGCCCGCATGCCGGCGGCCAGCGGCGCGATATGGCCCGGTTCGGCCGGCTCAACCCGGAGAATCGCCAAGCAGCACCTCCGGGATGATGGCCAGCACCGTGGCCGGCAGCGGGTTGTCCTGTTGCACGAACACCGTGCCGTCGGTGCCCCAGGCGGGGGGGATGGGCAGGCGTTCGTCGGCGGTGACCAGCGGGATCGGCTGGCCGTAGGGTTGGGTGCCGCGCTCCTTCAGCTCGGCCAGGGCCAGCGCGTCGGGGCCGACCTTGAGGCCGCGCGACTCGCGCAGGCGCAGCGTCACGGCCGCAATCTTCTTGCGTCGCCCCTGGGCGGTGGGTTCGCCCAGTTCCAGGCTCATGGTCTGCAATTGGCAGGTATAGGGCAGGCCGACCACCACCACGTCCTGCGCCACCGACAGGGTGATCTGGCCATTGGTCACCACCTGCGGCGGCTCGACATTGCCCCCCGCCAGGATCGACACCAGCGCCCCTTCCAGGTGATCGAGGCCCGTCACCACGGTGACCGGCGGCGTGCAGGTCCAGAAGCCGGACAGCGCCGGATTGAGCGAGGCGAGCGGCGTGACGGTCTGGATGGCGACGTGTTGCGAATCGATGCAGGCGGTGACCTGGGCCACGCCGCCGTTGATCCGCACGACGGCGCCGACGCTGGCCGCGCCGAACACCGCCTGGTCGGCGGCCAGCGTGCCGGTGCCCGACCACGACGCGGCGGCGGTCGGGGTGGCGGGCGTCAGGGTCAGGCCGGCGGGCGTCACGCGGCTGGCCGGGAATTGCAGCGGATAGGCGGCGCCGCAATCGACGCACCAGGCCCGCGTCACGTCGGCGGCATCGCCCAGCAGCAGGTTGCGGGAATGCAGCCGTTCGACATATTGCACCGGCTGGCCGTTGTTCACCCCCGGAACGGTGCGGCTGGCGACGACGTAGACGGCGTTCTCGGCGCCCTCGCTGATCGACGCCACCGAATGGAACAACCCTTGCGTGTCGTGCCACGACCAGCCGTAGATGTCCTGGCTCTTCAGGTAGTTCAGGGTCAGCAGCACGCCGTCGTCGCGCACCGCCCAGACCAGCTTCCACGGCTCCTCGGCCCAGCACCATTCGCGGATCTGGCGGCCGAAGAACAGGTGGTCGGCCATCACCGTGATGTCGTTGCCGGTGAACAACTGGACGTAGAAGTTCCACGACAGGTCGCGGACGAAGGCGCCCTTGTTCTGGACGTAGAGGATGTCGGTGTTGATCACCAGCGGCGGCACGTCGGCGGCGCCGTTATAGGCCTGGGGCGCCGCCACCACGGTGGTGGGCGACAGGTAGGCGCCGCCCGGACCGGGGGAAATCTGCCACGCCCCCGACGAGGTCAGCGCCAGCAGCGCGTTCATGCTGACCAGGTGCTTGACGGCGTTCACCTGCTGGGTTTCCAGCGTGATGGTGATGGCATCGTCGGGTTTCGACGGGCTGGAGGAATCCATGTTGGTGTAGGCGCCCGACTTGCTCATCCACACCGTGTCGGGCTGGTTTTGGCTGCCGGCGAACAGCTTGCGGCCCTGGTAATAGGCGACGCAGCCGGGGGCGTTGCCGCTGGCCGGCCCGATCTTCAAGGTTCCGGCGCCGCCGCCGGTGCCGCCGCCGCCGGTGAAGGACAATTGGGCGTTGGCGCTCCAGTTCTTGCCGCCATCCACCACCACCACGGCCACCAGCCCGGTGCCCTGGAGGATCGAATAGCCGACGAAGCCGCTACCGGTGGCATCGGTCACCACCGGCGTGGGGGGCGACGTGTAGTTTCCCGGTTGGATGTCGGTGACGTACTGGATGGCCGCATCGGCGAAGGGGTCGGAATGCGACGGCGGCGCGTTGGAATAGTCGGGGCTGATCTGGGCGTCGGAAAAGGTCGGCGCCACGCTCTGGCCGATATAGCCGAACACCGTGCCGGTATTGGCGGCGGTGGTGGCGAAGCTGGCCTTGTAGACGTTGTACGAGTCCGCCCCCGCCACCGGCGTCCAGGCCAGGTTGTTGACCACGCCGGTGTTCTGGTTGAGCAGGGAGTTGGTGCATTGGGCCATGGCCGAGGGCAGGCTTTCCTCGCCGCCCTTCAGCGCGGTGACCACATAGGCGTAGTCGAACTGGGTGCCCCCGGCATTGGCGACGGGGGTGGCGGCGAGGCCGGTGGGAGAGGCGACCGCGGCGGCGAAGGTGATGGGCTCCAGCGTCCAGGCCCAATGGGCGGTCCGCGTCAGGTCCTGGGCCGGATAATCGGGATGGCACAGGGTCAGGATGTCGGCCGATTGGGTGAATTTCAGCAGGGGCAGATCGGCCAGCGCGTAGGGCGTCGCCAGGGTGTAGACGCGGGCGGCATTGCCGCCCCCCGTATAGGGGCCGAGGGCGGCGGTGCTGACGGCGGTGCCGTCGAGGTCGGTCAGGGTGAAGGTGCCGGCGGCCGGATCGGCATTGGCCACCAGGTATTGCCGCCCCGGATTGGAATTGAGCGCCGCCACCCCCGAGAGGCCGGACAGGAACAGTTGGTCGCCGTCGGCGAAGGTGTTGCCGGGCACGGTGAAGGTGGCGGGGTCGCCCTGGCTGACCGCGGTGATCGCCAGCGCCGGTTCCAGCACGTAGCCGGCCTGGCCGCCGAAGCCGGTGGTGTTGCCCTCGGCGGCCGCATTCATGATCACCCGCATATAGCCGTCGCCGAATTCCAGGATGTAATCCTGGATCGTCGAGAAGGTGAAGGGGATCAGGCGCGGCGGCGTCTCCAGGTTGGTGCTCTTGCAGCGGCCGACGAAGATGGTTCCCGGCCGGGTCGCTGCGCCCCCCTGGGCGATGGGATGGAAATTGCGCATGCGCCGGGCGCCGACCCGGTACTTGGCCAGATCGACCCGCCCGGCCAGCGACGGCGACAGCTCGCCACCCGCGAAGGAGGGCTGGATGATGGGTTGCACGGGAACGCTCATGGCGGTCACTCCAACAGCAGGCCGGGGCCGCCCCAGCCGGTGCAACCGCCGGCCCAGTCGCCGACGAAGCCGCGCACCCGGATCCAGTCGGGGGTGAAATCCAGGGTGGTCGTTCCCTCGTTGCCGTTGGCGGCGCTGGCGCGGGCCACCGCCGCCTCGCCGTCCTTGATGGCCTTGGCCGCCAGGTCCAGGTTGCCCGACAGCGGCACCGCCAGCGCCTCGGCCAGCCGCCCGATCACCGCGACCTGGAAATCGGCATCCCAGGCGTTGGGGTCGGTCACCTGGACCGTCACCGCCGCCACCGCCTGCGGCTGGCTTCGCCACCGGACACGTCGATCTGCGCGCCAAGCGCGCGGGTGCCTGCCCTGCGTCCGCCACACCTGCGGCCTGCACGCCGGACAATCGACCGGCGCCCGGCCCGAAACGCCCCGGCCGGAGGTCCGCGCCCGATGACCGACACGTCCTCCCATCCTTGCGCCGCCGCCCTGGCCGGGCTGATGGCGCGCAACGGCGACCTGTCGCAACGCGGCCTGGTTCGCTTCCTCGCCGAGCGCGGCGCTTCCGTCGCGCTCGGCACCGTCAACAACCTGCTGGCCGGCAAATCGCCCGACCTCGACACCGCCCGCAAGCTGGCCCAGGCCTTCGGCGTGCCGGCCGCCACCTTCCTGCCCGAACTGGCCGCCCTGGCGCCGTCAGCCCCGATTGACCCCGACCTGCGGCGCATCCCGCTGGACCGCCTGCGCCTCGCCCCCGACAACGAACGCAAGGTCGTCGCCGAGGGGGCCCTGTCCGTCCTCGCCTCGGACATCGAACACCGGGGGCTGCTGCAAAATCTGGTGGTCTACCCCGAGGGCGAGGATTTCCTGGTCTATGCCGGCGGTCGCCGCTGGGCGGCCCTCGGCCTCCTCGATGACGGGGGCTGCCTGCCCGACGACATCGCCGAACTCGGCGTTCCCTGCAAGGTGTTGGCCGACCGGCGGTCCTGTCTGCTGGCCACCATCGCCGAGAACGCCCACCGGGAAGAGGTCCATTACCTCGACCGCGCCGCCGCCTTCGCCAAGCTGCGCACCGACGTCGCCGCCGGCGGCCTGGGGATGACCGCCCGCCAGATCGCCGAGGCCACCGGCCTGGGCGAACGCGCGGTGCAGATGCACCTACAGATCCACGACCGCCTGCCCGACGCCGACCGCGAACGGGCACGGAAGGGCGAGCTGACCTTCCGCGAGGCCCGCGACCTGGTGCAGGCGCACCGGCCGGCGCCGGAGCCGGCGCCCGCACCGGCCGAGCCGGAAGACCGCCCGCTGCCCTTCGCCCAGGCCGACATCGCCCGCGCCTTCGACCAGGTGCAGGGCGAACGGCGCGCCCCCGAACGTCCAGTGTCGGAACGGTTGAAAGACGTGTGCTGCAAGTACGGCGAATTCACACGATCAGAGTTGAACGCCGGCACTGAGGTAAATTTCGCCGCCGTCACCGACGACCTGGAGGTGGAATTCGGCATCTCCATCAGCCGCGAGGACGCGGCGGCGCAGCCCACCCTCGGCGCCATGGCCCGCTACATCATCGGCCGGCTTAGCCGGTCAGCCGCCCCGGCTGCCCCCGTGGTGGTGGCCGAGGGGCCCGAGACGCAGGCGGCGGCGGAATATGCCGCCCTGGTCAACAACGACGCTGTCCATCCCGGCGGCAACGCCGCCTCGGCCGCCATTGCGGTCGAACAGGAAGAACAGCGGCAGCTTGCCGAGGCGCGGCGCGAGGCCGCCGAGGACCTGCAGGTCCGTCTGCGCTTTGAAGTCTCGCTCGATATCGAGATGGCGGTGCGGCTGCTGCTGTTCGCCGGCATTTTCGATTATGGGACCGCTGGGCCGATTTCGTCCGGCGGCCAAGTCGGCGGTCTGCCCGCGCAGCTTTGCGGGCTGTTGGTCCCTTCTCTCTCCGAACATGGCGACACCTGGTATCCGCAATACGGCGGCTACCGGCATATGTCCAAGTATCCCGGCGAAAGCGGCGTCTCCGACATTCAGTCCGCCATCTGGGCCGACCTGGCGAAGCTCGGGCAGGCCGATCTGGGCCGCTTCCTCACCCAGATGGTGGCCGACCGGCTGTTCGTCCGCGACCACATCCCGCTGCCGCCGGTCACCGTCTGGCTGTGCCGCTGCTACCGCCTGGCCATCCCCGACGTTCTCCTGCCGTCCCAGCTCGACATCGAAGACGCCGTCAACGCCAAAGCCCCGGAGTGACCGCCATGGCCCTCGACCTCGAAAAGCAGCGCCGGGCCGGCGGCTCGGCCGCCGATTACGATGACGAGCGCGCC
>JAEHJW020009909.1_pt1 | contig 11652 bp, 17 predicted proteins | sample 9271431 | NCBI WGS metagenome assembly JAEHJW02
TGGTCTCTCCACAGGATGCCCTGAACATCAGGGTGTTATACCAATTCCACCATGTGTTTCGTTTTATTGAATTTGCGCCAGATTTTCAGGTGGTTAACCCCGCAAAATGCGGCGGCATCCCTGACTGTCCAGACTCCGCTTTGGATCAGGATGGAAAGTGTTGAATGGTCACGCAGCCGTTCCCGCATCAGATGTGCATCTTCAATATCCACCGCATCCTGTCCAAACAATGCATCCCGCTGTTTCAGAACATCTTCCACTGAAGGCGCATGAAGCGTAACTGGAATAAACTCGGCCAATACTTCACTGTTTTCATCACTACCAAGTTTTTCAGAGATATTGCCCTTCAAAACTTCAATGCTGTAAGAACAAGGCCACCGACGAACAAGCCCCCACAATCGGCCCATAACGTACTCATGCACGCCTCCAATGAGCGGCGTGTAAGTACTACGGCCTTCGGCAACCTCCATACATATCAGGTAGAGTTCTTGCCGGATGTCGTCAACATCCAGCGTGGATTTGGCCGCAAGTTTATGTGCATTGCCGGCCAGTTCAACGTACAGGGTTTTGGCGTCCATCTTCTTCCTTCAGCGTCAACAGGTTGTATTGTTTTTCCTCGCCAGAACAGGCTGGATCAGGCCACAGATCACGGGTCAGCAAGTCACGTTCACAGGATTGGGCCTTGGGTGATCTGGATCTCGGCACGACCAGCATCTGCATAAATCTGTCACAGTTCCGCAAGGAAATCGGTTCGCTGCTGTCCAGAATCTTTTTACGCCCAGCAGGCGAAAGGCGCATGAATACCGTCCAGGCTTCCGCTTCGACAAGCCGGCCGGCTTCAATCATCCGCCTGGCTATCGGATCGCGCGCGATATCGCGCATACCGGTTACCCAATCGATCTGTTTCCCCAAAGCCAGTGCAATTACCGAATCCGACATGCCCGCATCAACTAGCCTGCAGATGGTGATTGCCATCTCATCCAGCGCCGGCGATAACCGATGCAGGTTTTCGCTTGCCCATATCGCCAGATCAATCAGTACCGCAGATTCGGTTTCCCCGTATTCCATGGCCTGAATGGTTTTCCAACCAAGCTGTTTCGCAGCCTGAAGTCGCAAGTGCCCGAAGATCAAGATCCAGCCGTTGCCGTGCCGGCGCACGCCGATCGGTTGCAGTTGTCCTACCGTGGCCAGACTCGCTTTCATCCGATCAATCGCATCTGGATCCATGATCCGGCGCGGCCGGTCATGAGTCAGTCGAATTTTCTGCACCGGCACAACCAGAAATTCAGGATTTCTGATTTCTTCCATCTGCCCAGTTTTCATGTCCTCTCCCAATCGTTTCGGTTTTGTTCAACAATCCAGCACAAGCCGGTTTTCCTATCCTGATGGATGCACTGCCGGAGCTTCTGTTTCCGGATTTACAGCGATTCGTTTACGTCGGGTTCTGATGGTATCGATGACTTCCTGCCCCCTCTGGTAAGCCAACGGGTCGAGGTTCTCTGGTTTCCGTGTTGCAGCAATCACTCTTGCCAAGTCTTCCGCTTTGGCACGGTTTTGTGCCACGGCCACCCCAAGCGATGGATAAAATTTTCCTTGGGTCATGGCTTTCACCAGCGACATGGCCAGCGTGATCGGGTTTTTGCAGGTGCCTTTGGCCAACGTGCCGCTGACTTCGTCAAGGATGACCTGTGCATCCGATGGGTCGCAAGGTTCGATAATTCGGAACAATGCCGATCGCGTCTGTTCAGGAAGTGGAGGAAAAATCAAATCAACACACACACGTTTTTCAAGTTCCGGATTTTCGTGCGCGGTGGTTCTATTTACCTCAGTAGTGTGTAGTTTATTTATGGTTGTATTTAGTGACCTTTCTGGTGCGGCCAATTTGGCCGCTGGTCGTTGCTGTTTTTGGCCGTCGGCCAATTTGGCCGCTGGTCGATTTGGCCGCTGGATATATTCATTTTCTACCTCCGGCCAATTTGGCCGCTGGAGAAATTTTCCGTCGGCAAATCCACCTCCAACATGAATTTGGAACAAATCCGAAGAATAGGACCCATTAGCACGTTTACGCGGTTTTCTGAAAATAATCCCAAGTTCTTCCAAAGTGACCAGATGACGACGGATTGCGCGGTCGGAAAGGCACGTTTTTGCAGAAATGGCTTTCTGGCTTGGATAAGCTTCGCCATGTTCGTTCGCAAAATTGGCCAGAGCCAGCAGAGTCAGTTTTGCGCCGGAATTCGGCAAGTCAAGATTGAATGCCCAGGAAAGCGCGTCCAGACTCATGGCAACACCCGTTCACGCATATGATGGTGTTTGCAGCGCCTGCCAAGAGTGGGGATCAGCTCGTCAACCTGCATCAGGATTCCGATTGGCGAAATTAGCGAAATAATCCGCCAGCCGCTGGATTGTATGTACCGACGGATCAGTAACACTTCCCTGCGCGATCTTGCAGACGGTGGAAAACGGAACGCCGCTTTCGCGGGCGATCTGTCGCTGAGGAATTCGTCGTGAACGCAAATGCGCCATGACAAAACCATACAAATTGATTGGTGGGGTATCCATGAAAACCATGTTATACCCATTTATGGGTAATTACAATACCCACAACCGGGTAACATTTGCGGCTAGAATCCACAAATGGACATTACCCAGATCATTGCCTACAATTTATCTGCCTGGATGGAGGCAAACCCGAACCTGAACACCTTGCAAAAGCTGTCCAAGGCTTCGCACGTCGGCTTTGGCACAATCCAACGCGCAAAAAACGGAGATGGCAACATCACAGTGCAGAACCTGCACGCCATTGCGCGAGCATTTAAGCGGCAGGCGATTGATTTGTTGCAGCTTCCTGCATCGGAAATCCTGACTGAAGCCACCACACCAAATTCTATTACCATGGCACTGAATGGTGACGAACAAAACTTGCTGGCGGGCTACCGTCAGGCCAGTCCGGAAGTGCAGCAGATCATGCTGAATGCCGCGCTGAGTTCACTTTTAAACCAGACACCACTGCGGGCAAACCGCAAATAAAATCCCATCTCCGGCTGGTGTGGAGCCAAGACTGGCTACCTCCTGAAAAAAATCCAGTCTGATATACCCATAAATGGGTTGACATCAAACCCACTTATGGATACGATGGTATCGTCTTCACCAATTACGAGACATACCATGCTGAAAATTTTCGCATCTCGCTACAGCTTTCAAGTCGATTATAGCCTGGTTGGCCGCCGTGATGGCCTGGCCATGCGCGAGCCGGATCCGGCCTTGTGGCGTAAGAATGATTACCGTCGCGGTTACGCCGAAGGTTTGGTCGCTACTGCTAAACGCATCGCTCAGGTTGCATCGTTACCTGTCTGCAACTCCAGACAGATTCAGGAGGTGCGATCATGAATTGCGAGCAGTGGGTTGTGGGTTCACATCGAACGGTTGACCGATTGATCGATGGCAAGCGCGTTGCAATCTGCGAAGTAAACAGTGGTGCAGCTGACAATCTGGATCAAGCCGATGAGTTTCAACGGCTGATTGCGGCTGCGCCTGAGTTGCTTGAAGCATTGCAGGATCTTGTTACCGGATTGACCTATCTGTATGGGGAAAAAGCAGAAGGCGTCACTCAAGCAGCACGCGACGCTATTGCCAAGGCAACCTGCAACATACATGAAGCGAGAACCGCACCATGAATGCACACATGCTGACTGCTTCCAGTCGGGACTTTGTTCCGACACAACTTGTGCCATCTGATGTTTGCATAACCGACATTGCACATGCCTTGTCGCTGATCTGCCGTTTCGGCGGCCATAGCGTAGAGCATTATTCCGTTGCGCAGCACAGTCTGCTGGTTCAACGCATTCTGGACGACATGAATGCATCACCAGCAATACAACTGGTCGGACTGATGCACGATGCGCACGAAGCCTATATCGGCGACATACCGACCCCGATCAAGTTCGCCATTGGCCACTGTTGGCACGACATTGAACAGCAGGCATCGCAAGCTGTGCAATCGGCATTCGGTTTAACACGCATCAGCAACGAATACAAAGCACTGATCAAGACTGCGGATCTCGTCGCTTTGGCAACCGAACGGCGCGATTTGATGCGCTTTGATGCTAATTGCAATTTTGCGTGGGATATACTTGACAGCGTTTCGCCGTTCCATGAACCGGCAACATCCGGTGCATGGTCGCCGCAATGGTGGGCAGATCTGTTTCTGGATCAATTCATAAAATTGCGCGAAACCGCTGCAATCCAGTTTGTCGAAATGGCCGTCTGATTGCGAACTCAATCAACAAACCACGGAGTGAAACCAATCATGAAACGAATCATCATATCTACTACGGCGATTTTGCTTATTGGCATTACAAACGCCAAGGCAGATCCGCTGCAAGGAATTTTTTCAGCGCTATCCAATATCGGCAAACAGCTCAGCCCTGCTCAACAGTCTGGAAGCGTTCAACCCAACCAGCCGGTCACTGTTGATGCTTCATCTGCAGAAACCATTATGCAGACATTGGCTGACGCATCGATCGGAATGACATATTCGGTAAATTGCGTACCAGAAATGTTCAAAGAAAATGAAAAGGCTGCGCTGGCAAAAATCAATAGTGGTGACTTGGCTGGTGGAGGTACGGATGCCAAATTGAATGCGCAAGAAATTGCCATCTGCGCGGTTAAGCGTCACAAGCTGACCATGGATATGGCCGAACAGATTGCCGGCCAAAACCTGGCAGAATCCGCTATCGCCTTGCATCGTGCTGGAATGGATACACTCGAAACTAAAACCAGTGCAAATAATGCACTGACGCTGCTTAATCTGAATGCCAGTCAAAATGCAGACATCATTTCTTCCCTGAAATCATCTGGCGTTCTTCCCATAGCTCCACCAACCGCAGCCGATAACGCTGCCGTGACCATGACAGCAGCTGCAGCCGCATCCCAACTCATGAGCAACAGTTTTGCATTCAACCAGAAGTATAACGGCAAAACCATGAAGATTACGGGCAAGGTGCGTGCCATTACTGGCGGACAAACGGTCTTTATCGCCATGGATGGAGTCCCCCAGGCCGATCCCGGCATCAATGATCAAGTGGACTGTACCATCACCAATCCATCTTACATGAATGCAGCCACATCAATCAGTAAAGGTCAAAAGGTCACGGTACAAGGGGTTTACACAGTGCCCGCGCAAAGCTGGATGCAGGCTGGCGTAGCCCTGCAAGACTGCCATATCGTCCAATAAACCATGAGCATAGGAACCAACCATGCGCCTCATCATTGCATTATTCCTTCCCTGGCTGACTTTCTTCACGATTGGCCGTCCGATTGCCGGAATCGTTTGTTTGATTATGCAGATCACGATGATCGGCTGGTTGCCGGCGACGATTTGGGCAGTCTATTCGCTGAGCCAGTACAAGACCGATCAGAAAATCGCCAAGGCCATGGCGGCACAAACTGATCAAGGCGTTTAACCATGCACATCGGGCACATGATCGCAAGCACAACGGTACATGGGTTGATCTACGCCACCGTGTTCAAAATCAGCCACCAGATTGGGCTGGCTGGCATGATCGCGCTGGCCGTAATCGGCATCGCGCTGCTGTGGATCATTGTTCGACTTCTGGGGGACAGGCGGTGAGCATGCTGAATATCGCATTTACATCCCTGTCCATTCTGGGAAACGAATTCATCAAACGCCGAAATTCCCAGGGCTACTGGTTCTGGCTGATTGGCAACGCAACAGGCATGGCCATGTTCGCCATGCAACAACAATGGCTCCTTGTGACGCTCTATGGCTACTTTGCCGTTTCATGCGTGCAGGGATTGGTTAACTGGAACAGATTGCAACGGCAGGAATCGTGAACCTTTTCTTGACGCCAGAAGAAATCCGCACTCTCACCGGCCGGGCGCAGAAGTCCAAGCAGGTCGAACAGTTGCGCAGATCTGGTATTCCGTTTACGCTTAACGCTTCGGGGCAACCCATCGTTACCCGAACAGCAATTGAAGGCGGCAGAAAAGAGGAATTCATTACCAAAAAAACCTGGAGATCGGCTACCCTTGGGACGTAAACGAACGGTCAACCTCAATCTGCCTGTGCACATGAAAGCGCGGGTGAGATCAAGCGGAACCTATTACTATTACTTCGATGGCCATCGTGAAATCGCGCTGGGGAGAGATTACGTCGATGCAATAAGGCAGTGGGCACAGCTTGAGGGAGGAAATGCAGCCCGCGCAGCCATGGTGACCTTCCGCCAAGCCGCAGAAAAATATACCGCCATGGTAATTCCAACCAAGGCGCCCAGGACACAATCCGACAACCTGAAAGAACTGGCAAAGCTGCTGGAGTTTTTCGACAACCCGCCCGCTCCGCTGGAATCAATCGAACCACAACATGTTCGTCAATATCTGGATTGGCGCGGTGTGACCGCCAAAACACGCGCCAACCGTGAAAAAGCCTTGCTATCCCACATCTGGAACTTCGCCAGGCAAACTGGCCTGACCACACTGCCCAATCCTTGCGCCGGGGTACGGGGATTTTCCGAAACCGGACGGAAAGACGTTTACATCGAAGACGAGGTCTATGCAGCCGTTTATGCCTGCGCTAACCAGTCACTGAAAGATGCCCTGGATATGGCCTATCTAAGTGGCCAACGCCCCGCAGACGTTCTGAAAATGCGTATCACCGATGTGCGAGACAACCTACTGGCTGTTCGGCAAGGCAAAACCGGAAAATTGCTACGCATCAAGCTCAACCACGATGACGGCACAAGAACTGGACTTGGCCTGAAAATCGACGAAATCATGGAGCGCAAACGGCTGGCCAAGGTAGCTGACACCGCAATGATTGTCGCCATAGGTGGCGGTGCACTGACTTATTCTGGCTTGGATAACGCATTTGAGCGCGCTCGCAAAAAAGCGGTTACAATTGCTCACAAATCAGGAAAACCCGAACTGGCATCCGCAATCGCTGGATTTCAGTTCCGGGATCTACGCGCGAAAGCCGGAACGGAAAAGGCTGACAGTGCTGGCATCCTGGAAGCCCGTCAGCAACTGGGGCATGGATCGGTGACAACAACCGAGCGGTATGTGAGGTTGGGCACTATTGTCAGCCCGACGAAGTGAGATTTTTGTTCCACAATTTGCAATTTTGATTTACACCATCAACAATCAAGATGACAGCCAGCGAACAAACCGAACCCACCAGCTCTTATATTGAACTTGATCTGCGCTCGATGGCGCCAAGGTCTCGACACCAACGGCACGTTCCTTCTCATAGTAAGCATCCTTGGCCGCTTGGTTCAGTGCCCGGCCCCGGTTAATCTCTTGTTGGGACATCTTTCCAGCCCAAACCACCTGGTTGCGTCGGATGATATAGTGCGACTGGCACGGATGATTCCAATTACCGATCGAGGGGTGAAGGGTGACCCCGTCTCTCGTCTCGGTCAATGTCCAGTCCGTTGGCTTAAGCGGCGTCACGATTTTAGTACCACAACCACAACAACATTTATGCGCCGCCGTGTCGTACTTCCTGGAAATGTAGAGCATCCCCTCTCCAAGGGATGGTGGAATAAACTCCACAAATTGCGGAACAATTCGGGTTTGCTTCATGTCTTGTCGTCTTTACTCAGTGAATGCAGACCTATGGTGTAGATGGAATTATGCTCCTTTACATCATCCAGATAAAACCCACAGAACTTCTTCCACTTAATGACAGCTAGAGCTGCATTGACGGCATTCAGATCGGCAACTTGGATGTCGGATGCATACAGATCATTGGCAGGACCGTTTCCGAATGATATACGAGACTGGATATGGTCGTGCTTATCAGATGTACTGAGTGTCGTTCGACACTGGCCAAACAATGCGTTGCCCCCCGTTTTCTGAACATCCATGCCGGTGTCAATGAAAGATATCTCATGAGCACGCAGAAACCCGATGATCTCTTGCCGAACGGCCGGCTTGTCTACGCAAATAAAGACGAAATTGACGCCTGTCAATTCGCTTGCATTCTCAGCCGTCATTTTCTGTTCATGTGGGATGATGCCGTGCCGCATTCTGCTGTAAATATCGGCGAAGTACGCCACCTTCATCTTGCCGTTTAGCTCCTCGATTCCAGGAGCACCCGGTGCCCGGAAGGCATTATGTTGATGGAACACATCATGATCAAAAAGGTGAATCTCACGGACATGCGTCTTGGCCACCAGATCAAGCACATAGGCTCCGGTTCCACCCAAGCCAATAATAGCAATCACCGAAGCAGCTAACTTACTTGACACCGCTCCAATACCGGCGCGGCTCGATGCCGAATCGGCATATTTAAAAACCGATGAGCAAACTTCATCGATATAAGGCCTGAAGACCTTTGCCGAAATTCCTGGCTCGATATGCTGGGCAGGAGATGAAATGATGTTGATGTAAGTCAACATCTTTTCATAGTAGTCGAGGTACTGGACACCCCCCGGCCGCTTTGCTGAGAATCCATGCTTCACGTTCACCCCCCCGCCATAATCTTGGTCGGCGCTAGAGTGCTTAATTTCAGTGATTTCCGTGCCGTCATGATTGCACGGATGCTCACCATTGAACCATGCCTGGTGATTTCCTACAGGACTAGCAGCCACATCAGCGGCGAGTTCTAACGGCGATACTAGAGTACCCTTCTTTACTTCACGCAAGGCGTTCACATAAGGGACATCATGCACCAAGATGTATACGCCGTGCGTTCCGTTTGAGATTTCAATGGCATAGCCCTCGTTTCGGAGCCGCTGCAAGGCGGGGCTACGACCGATCAGTGTTGCCGACATAGCACACCATCCCTTCATTCACTTCAATTTTATCTCCTTGTACCATTGAACCTTCGCGGCCATCGGGGAGGCCATAAGTCACCGTGTATCGAATATTTCCACCGAAAGGGCCATCTGGAAAAGCAAGTTCGCAGATTTCCTGAAATGACAGATATTTCTGTTCAATTTCCTTTTCCTCACCGTTGATCACGATGCGATATACCACATCGTGCGGTTGAGCAACAACCTGATGTTGGGCAGTAAATAAGGTTTCATGCGTCATATTTTACTCCTAAATGTAAAGTAGTCAGTAAAACTATACGCCAGCACTTGCGATTCGTCAAATAGTCAGTAAAATAAGAACATCAAGCATCTTGTAACCTACATCGACACTGCGTCAACGTATCGCGAACCAACCGGAGAAAAAGTGACCACTTCACACAAAGCGCTCGGCAGTTGGCCGAACGCCCCCCTTGCCCTCGTCGTCGCTCAAGTCAGATTTGAGCACCATCCCGAAGCCTCACCCAACCTTGTCGCCGAACGCATCCAGAAAGTCACGGGTGGAACCTATCCGAACATCAGCCCGTTGCTGTCCATATCGGTTGTCATCGGCCAGGCCCCCCCAACTACAATGCCCCCGTCCTCAATGGATCCGGCTGGCTTTGATCTACGCAATACCGAAAGTAATGAGGTAGTCCGGCTCCAACAAGGCTCCCTAACCTTCATGACCTCCGCCTATCGGGATAGAGCCCATTTTTCCAGCCAATGGCGTTCTTTCATGGATGCTCTCTGCGAAGACCGCGAATTACGCGTCATCCGACTTGGAATTCGCTATGTAGATTTCATCATCCCCAGCAATGGACATGTACCTGAAGACTACTTTCTTGATAGACTAGGCCGCTCACCCATCGCACTGGGCGATCAATCCCCGGTAGCCTTCACGCTCTATGATTTCGCCCGTGCGGATAGTGGCCAGTTGCGCGTACAGTACAGTCGCGGATACGGGTCACCTGCTCTGCCCCCTGATCTGCAAGGTTCGGTTCTCTTACCGACCCGGTTATCTTCCCTACCCGCAGGCGGGATCTCCGCCGTGCTCGACATGGATCGGTGGCTTATGGTTAACGAAACTTTGCCAGCAGATCGAGTCTCAGGTGCGATCGATGTTCTTCGTTCTGACATATCAGACTCATTCCAGAATATCATTTCTCCACTTGCCAACGAAGAATGGAAGGCTACAACCCAAGGAGAAAAATCGTGCTGAAGATGAATACGGAACAAGCCCATCGTGAAGCATTAGCGCAGCAAGCCGTGCTGCAATCTTTCGCGGCAAAAAAGACATTTTACAATACTGGATCAGTGCTTGTAGCGAGTGATGCAAATGAATATATCGGCTATTACTTGGCCAGGCAGCCCCAATGGCTGCAAGATTTTTCTGGACCAACCCAAGTTGAATCCCTGTCATCGACCGGAGCGGTTGGCTGTCTGATCTATGAGGTCAGGGCAGGATCAACCGCATCGACGCATTCCACGCACGTTGTTACGCCAGCCAAAATGGTCGAAGTGGTACGCACCGCCTTTATGCTCACCGTACGCGATGCTGCTACTGTTTTTCATGTCAGCCGTCCCACCATCTACCAATGGGAATCCTTGTCTGACATCGAACAGATCCGTGCTTACAAAGATCGAGAACGGTTGAAGCAGCTTTATCGGGTGGCGAAACTTTGGGACGCACAGAGTCAACTATCTGGGCGTTGGTTGAATGAAACCCTTCCCAGCGGGAAAAGCGTACTCGATCTACTTATGGAGGAACGTATTGATGACATAGCATTGAAATCAGCGCATAGCCATCTTTATGCCGCCCTTCCGCGCTTACGTAGAATGGAACATGATCGATCCATGGCTGCAGCAAGAGCTATGAAAGGTGCTTTCGAAAAGCTGGCTGTAAACGAAATGGTTCGTGCGAAAGGGTGACCTCTGAGCCTATTTACATCTTTCCTTGACCGTTTTGAAGCCGATCTGTTCGCTCACCAAGGCCCCTTGTTGCTGGTAATAGCTGGTCACAACGGGGCAGGCAAGTCCACGTGCTATCGAGAATATCTACAGGAGGTGATGGCACCCCATCTTGATGATCACATCGATCCCGATGCGATTGAACGAGAGATTCGGACAGAGTGGCGCAATGATCCAATCAGTGATGACGAATTCTCAAAGATGGCAAGCAAGGAAGCAGAACAGCTCCGGATTATGTATCTGAATAACGCCACCGCCTTCAGCATGGAAACCGTCCTTTCCGATCCAGCTGGAGACAAGCTTAGGTTCTTGCAAAAAGCCATTGACAGTGGCTATTACGTTGCGTTGCTGGCTGTTGGCTTGGACTCCCCAGAAAAATCTATAGAACGGGTTTCGCTACGAGTTGCCCGAGGTGGACATGATGTCAAACATGATCGAATCATAAATCGATATCCACGCGTCCTCAACAATCTCAGTCAAGTGGTCGGCATTGTATCCTTGGCTTTGCTTGTCGATAACAGCCAAGATAATCTTGAAGATCAAAGTGGCGCCTATCACGCCTTTGCGCTATTTGCGCGGGGAAAATGCATAGAAACCGCAAAAGAAATCCCTCCCTGGTGGAGCGCCGTATCCCAACCCACCAGCTAAATTTCTTGTTCCCCAATTCGAAACTACCTCATTAAAAATCAAGGGGTTTTGAGCCGAAATTCAAAAAGTTTGGGGAACAGGTTGTTCATGTAAGCTCATGATTTATTGGACATGAGCCGATAGACTGTTAATCCGCAGGTCCCTGGTTCGAGTCCAGGTCGGGGAGCCAAAACGAATACCATTGAAATCAGGCACTTGGATTTTATCCAGTGCCTTTTTTCTT
>JAEHJW020003145.1_pt1 | contig 11651 bp, 18 predicted proteins | sample 9271431 | NCBI WGS metagenome assembly JAEHJW02
CACGTATCTACTGTGCCAGCGCTGTGCGACCCGCATTGGGACCCTCGCAAAAGCGAACAACCCTTGTGGCTACTGGGAAAAGTGGAGACGATGGGACTCGAACCCACGACCCCCTGCTTGCAAAATAGACAAGACTCGTGGGGTTGATCTCGGTCTGGCGTGTTTGTGCAGGTCAGCAGGGGTGCGGCCAGACGCTCCGTGTGGTGTAGTTGGGCACACTGAGGGTGGCAAAGTCGAGTTTGGTTGACAAATCCGTTGACAGAGAACTCGCACCGAGAGGCGCAGTCAACCCTCCTCCTCCCCCCGGTGTCTGCTACCGCCAGAGCCCGCGTGGTACCGGCCGGCGGCTCGCGCTGGCGTAGAAACGCAAGGCGAAACGGGGAGAGGGTTGAGGGATGACCCGCTGGAAGTCGGTCTTGATCACTAGCTTCGCATCTGCATGGGCGTCACGGCGAGGCAGCGGCCGCACCCGAGCAACCGGGCTTATCCCGCTCATGACAGGTCCCCAGCGGCCGCCTTCTCAGCCTTCTTTCTCGCCTTCTTGCCGGCGGTCTTTACCTTCGCCGGCTTCGAGTAGTCCCTGCCTGCCATCGCTTTTCGCATCCGGCCCAGATCCGCGCTGCGAAGGTAAATTTGTGTTGTCGCTAGCGATTCGTGACCGAGCATCTGCTGAACGACCCTTACGTCCTTGCACTTGTCGAGGACGTCGCTCGCGGCGGTGTGGCGCAAGGCGTGAGCGGAACGGCCGTCGCCGGCATGGTGCACCCCCGCCTGCGCCATCAGCCGACCGGTCCGGCGAGAGATCCACCTGGCTGATATCCGCCCATCAGGCGCTGACTTCGAACCTGATGCCTTGAACAGCGGACCTGCAACCGCCCCACGCTGGGCGATGTACGCCTCGAGAACTTTCGCTGCCACGGCGGGAACAGGCAAGACCCGCTCGTGGCCACCCTTACCGCGCACTGTCACGGTCTTCTTGTAGTCGTCGTAGTCCGCGAGGTCGAGGCGGGAAACCTCCACGCAGCGCAACCCACAGCCGACCATGAGTGCGATAACGGGCGCCGCCCACGGCGCGCCTCGAGCCTGGCGCTCGGACTCCGACGCCGACGCCTGTAAAGATGCCACATCGGCTCGACTGAGAGCGCGGGGCGCCCTGCGCGGTTCACGAGGCATGACAAGTGTGACCGCCGGATCGGACGCCACCAGTCCCTCTACGGTCAGCCACGCGCAGAACCTTCGGACTTGGCCGATGTAGTGCCGCCTCGTTGACGGCGCAAGGCGGCCTACGGTCGCCTGCCAGCGCAAAAGCATCGGCCGGGTCAGAGCGGACGGGGCAAGGTGCCCGCAGCGGTCCACGAACCCGGCGAGGCGTTCCTGGGCGACCCGGGCACTGTTAGCCTGCAGCTCCCCGCGCTCTACTCGGCCCGCAAGGTAGTTGGCTGCCAGTTCGCCGACGTTCAACTCGCCAGGCCCCGGTAATGCGCCATTCTCGATCGCCCCCAGTGGAACCGACTCCTCGACCGTCTCCGCGTCGTGACTGCGAGCCGGCAGCGTCGAGGTCCACACCGCGGCCGCCGCAGCCTTCGAGGCCGCGTCTACGCGCGCCTGGCGCACGAGCTCGTGGAGCGCTGGGTCGCGGTGAAGGGCATTCAGAGGCAGCCCTGCTTTGTCTGTGACGTCCACGAACCGGAACGGGCGTCCCTCGGCCACCAGAGCTTCGCAGGCCAGCCTGACCCTCCACAGCCGCTCAGCGCCTAACACAGGGGCCGCACGCTTACGCTTAGACGCCAAAGAGTCCGCTGCTACCATCTTGCGTGTCATCAGGGTTACCTCCTGTTGGCCAGAGCCCGGACAGTTAGCGCTGTGCCGGGCTCACCTATGTCTAATCCACGAATCCTAGCACTATTAGAGGCGAAGGGTGGTGGGACGTTTGTGGTGGACATTCTGTGTTTGTGGTTTTGGTTGTCCACCACGGCCACGACCTGTCCACCACAGCCGGCTATGGGCCAGCAGGGGTCATCGTGACTGTGCTCAGACTCGATATGTCGATGACGTCGCCCTTGTGAAGGTTGACGGTGATGCTAGGAACTCCAAGGCCGTCGGCTTGTCCGAGGATTTCGTCGACGAACTCGTTTACGATGATGAAGTTCCCGCTGCTACCGGCGGTGGTCGTGGCGACGTAACGTCCGGCGCCGATGTCTTGTCCGACTGTCCAGGTGCCGGCGTAGAGGGTTACTGGAGTGTGGGTCGTCACGAGCGGGGCAGTGACCGGGGTGAAGATGACGTTCGACATGCCCGATATCTGGATCGAGTCGCCCTTCGAGATTCTCGCCCTGACCTTGGGAACTCCGAGGCTGGCGCTGGTTCCGAGTATCTCGTCGTAGGTGTCGGGTCCTTCCACGATGAAGTTTCCGCTCTGCCCGCTCGTGGTGGTCACGTCGTAGAGGCCGGGCGTGACGTCGGTGCCTCCCGCGAATTGGCCGGCGCCGAGCGTTACAGCCTTGCCTGTCACGACGCGAGTTGGCACGGTAGTGGTTGTAGGTGCCACCGTCGTCGATGTCGTCGACGTTGTCGGCGTCACTGCGGTGGTTGCGGCGGTCGGCTTCGGTGTTGTCGTCGGCGAGATCGGGGCAGAGGCGGTCGTCGGCGTCGCGCTCGAAGAGGTCTTGACGCTTGTGCCGGGCGAGGAGGTGATGCTGGCGATGATGATGATTACCAGGACAGCGGATGCTGCCAGCGAGAAGATTTTGTGGCGAACGACCCACAGGCGGCGCTTTGAGGTCGCAACTTCCTCAGTGGAGCTGTCTGCTTGTCCCCGGCGTCCAACCATCGTTGCCACCCTTCCTTTAAGTTGCCCTGGGCGGTCACATTATGCCGCTTGGCAGGTAGGCGGCGACTTGGATGGCATCCCCGAAGCTTCGCCTCGAGGCGTGGGCCTGGCTGGGATTTATCCGAGTAGGGCTCGGCTGAGCTGTTCGCCCGCTTCCTCTCCCTGCCCCGGCAGGACGTGAGCGTAAACACGTAAGGTCATCGCCGGGTCGTGGCCGAGGATCCCCGCCACCACATGCACCGGCGTGCCCGATTTAAGTAGCAATGTGGCGGCAGTGTGGCGGGTGTCGTGGAAGCGGATTCGGGGGAGTCCAGCCTCGCCTGCAAGCTTCTCGAAGCGCTCTGCGAGCGTGTCAGGGTAGATGGGCGCCCCGAGCTCGTCGGCGAATACCCATCCGTCGTCTTGGTAGGCGCCCCCGGAGGCGAGGCGATCCTCGAGCTGATGCTTGCGGTGCGCTTTCAGCATTTCGACAAGCGTCCCGTCTAGGGGCACTGTGCGCCTTCCTCTGGCTGTTTTCGGGGCGGACTGGACTGCTTTACCGTCGACGCAGATTCTTGTCGTAGCGACCCGCAGGGATCCTGCGTCGAGATCGACCTCTTGCCAGCGCAGGCCGACTATCTCGCCTCGGCGCATCCCGCGTCCCAACGCCAGTGCGAACCCGACAGCGAGCCGGTCACCGGCGACGTGGCCGAGGAACTGTCTCGCCTGAGCAGTGCTCCATGCCTGCATCGTCGGAGACTCCGCACGCGGACGCCTGTAGCCGATCAGCGGGTCGCGGGCGATGAGGCCGGTAGCCGCCGCCCAGGCCGTGGCCGCCTTGAGGACGGTAACCGCTATCTGTACCGAGCGGTCCGATAATGGGCCGCGGCCGAGAGCGGACCCGTTCGGGCCGCGCAGTTGCTCGACGGCATGTCCGAGTTGGGATGCGGTCAACGCTCGTGCCTCGACGGCGCCGATACGCGGGGTCAGCCACTTCTCGGCTGCCATCCGGTACAGGCTCAACGTTGCGGGACGGATTCCCTCCGAGGTTTTCGCTGCCAGCCACTGCTCGAGCAACTCGGCGACTGTCAACTTGGCGTCGGGCTTCCAGGCTCCAGCCTGAACGGACTCCAGGATCGCACCGAGATGCTTCTGCGCTTCGCGTTGAGTGCGAAACCCGCCCTTCGTGTGCTGGACCCGCTTCCCGGACGCCGGGTCGGTCGTAGACCAGTAGCAGGTCCAGCTGCTCCCGCGTTTACGCGTGCTGCCTCTCATCCTTTCCTGCCTTTCCGGGTGCGTGTCGCCCCTTGCTTGTTTGATGTGCCGGCTATTGAGGTCGACCTTCCGGACATCTTGCCTGGCTCGGTCGGGTCGAGAAGTTGCTTCTCGTGACGGGCGATCCAGACCCACTTACCAGCTGTCCCCTTGGAGACGAGAAAGGTTCGGGCGACACCTGATGTCCCGGACCGAAGGTAGACGTCCGCCACCGCCTCCCAGTGCTCGGGTCCGTGTGCGTCCGCTCGGCCCTTGCGTTTCGCGCCGACGAGATGTCCCGTCCGGATGGCTTCGGCTTGGAAGGCTGGCCACCAGTCAGGGCGTCCCGACATTGCGGCGGCGCGAGCTGCAAGGTCGGCCGTTACCAGTCGTCTAGCTTTCCACTCTTCAAGCAAGTGGCGTAGCGGTAGGCGTAGGTCGGCGGAGCGGATCGGCGCCTCCGTGGGCGAAAACCCCGGCCGCGCGTACAGAGGGTCGACGGTTTCTGGCGGTTCAACCGCCCAGAGTTCTACCCCGACCACCTCGGGACGTTCGTCGATTAGGCCGAAGGTCAGGCGGAGGGCAAACGGGCCGTCGGCCTTATCTGGCCAACGCATCTCGTTAACCCATCGCTCCCCGTTGGGTTCAGGCTCCATGCGTTCAGTGTAACGTACTGGAAAGGTTCTGACAACACCTACTGGTTCTCGCCGCTAGCTGCCAAGGGGTTTACGGTCCACTTCAGCGCAAAAGCAAAGGTTTTCTACCAAAAAGGTTCCACCAACAAACCACTAGAGGGTTTACAGTGAGCGGCGATGACCAGTAACGAACTTGCGACCGTTGCAGAGGTGCGTCGAATCTTTGCAGACGGGACTTTTCGGGAGATGCGGAGATCACTCGGCATTAGCCTCGGAGAGTTTGCTGCGAGTGCAAGGATCGGGGGAGGCACACTGAGCCGCTACGAACGGGGCATTCGACGGCCAGCACCCGCCGAGGCTATTCGCTGCGCCCACACACTATTAACCGTTCTGGGAGCGGCGAACTGATGTCGGCAATCTACACGGCGGCCGAGTGCGCCTCGTTATACGGCGTGAGCGACTGGGCGTGGTACGAGTCGATACGCAGAGGGGACTGCCCAGCTCCAGTGATCCGGGTCGGTAGGCGGGTAGTGCACCCGCGTGCGGCCGTCGATGCCCAACTCGGGCTCACAACGGGGAATGCCTCGTGAGGGAGATCGCTGCCAACGAATCGTTGCTCCGCGTCGCTGCACTGCGAAAAGTCCTAGCCGCCTGTCGCGACGGTCGCTACCCGGCCGATACGGCCCTCCTTACGAGCCTGGAGCGCCTAGCAAGCCGGGCCGCTCTTTGGGCGTCCGTTGCAGCTGAACACGGAGAAGTTGCGTGACGGCCCTGCGAATCCCTGTCGATGAGGTAGCCGAACAGGGGTTAGCCGGTGTCGCTGTCTCGTCCGCTCACGGCTACTCCCTGGCAGTAGATCACGGCATTTGTGCTGCCCATTTCTATGTCCCGACCTGCCGGCGAGCGTTCGAGGCTGCCGGGGCGTTTGGGCACCTGTCGGGAGTTGATGACGAGTCACTCCAGCACCGACTTCGCGAAGTTGCCGTCCTAGCGGAACTTCCCCTTTCGGAAGTGCGGCTACTACGAGATTGCCGGCCCGTCATGCGGGATAAGAGCGGATCGCTCGCTAAACGCGTACTTCGGGCCGCAGAAGCGCGCTCGGTGATGTCGCTTTGCGACTCTCTATACAGCCGTCTCGGCTCTGGCGAGCGCGTAGACGTGGTGCTCGCAGATGTAGCGCCAGACGTGCGCCAACTTCTTGGCGTCTCGGCGTGAGCGTTGGTGGCGCAATAGCGCCCTTGAGCGCTCGCGTCGAAGCCGTCACTACTCGTGGCTGGAAGCCGATTCCGAATAGTCCCGGCGACGACAAGGAGGGTTGTCGGTCGATAACACTGACGCCGGCCTCCGCAATCCGGGTGCGCCCGGTTCTTTGGCTGTGGGACGGTCGGATTGCCCTCGGAACACTGGCTCTAGTCGGCGGCCGGGAAGGCATCGGCAAATCGACACTGTCCTACCAGCTCGCGGCGGATGTCACTGCGGGACGCCTAAATGGGGTCTTCTATTCCGAGCGTAAGTCGGTGATAGTCGCGGCGACGGAAGACAGCTGGGAGCACACGATCGTCCCTCGGCTGATGGCAGCGGGCGCCGACCTTGATCGGGTCTACCGGGTGGACGTGACCACCGCGGCAGGCTTTCACGGCTCCCTCAACCTCCCAGGCGATCTGCGTGCGCTCCAGGCGCGCATCAAAGACGTCGACGCTGCCCTGGTTCTCCTCGACCCGCTCATGAGTCGCTTAGACGGCGGGTTGGACACGCACAAAGACGCGGACGTACGCCAAGCGCTCGAGCCCCTAGTCGCTTTAGCGGACTGCTGCGGCGTGTCCCTGCTCGGGTTGATACACGTAAACAAGTCAACCAGCACCGACCCGCTCAGCCTGCTCATGGCATCGAGGGCCTTCGCTGCAGTTGCGCGCAGCGTCCTATTTGTCACAACCGACCCCGACAACGAAGCGAGCCGGATCGTCGGCATGGCGAAGAGCAACCTGGGTCGCACGGATCTACCGAGCCTCACCTTCGGGATCGAGGGCGTCATGGTTGCCGAGACGATCGAAGGCCCCGTCTGGAGCAGCCGCATTGTCTGGGGAGACGAAACTGACAGAACCATCCGCGAGGTGCTTCTTCAGGCGACCTCAGAATCAGCCGACGCCAAGACGGCCACGACTGAGGCGATGGCGTGGCTAGCCGACTACCTGAGCCTCCACCAAGTCGCCTCGTCCCAGCAGATCAAGGCTGATGCCAAGGTCGACGGTCACGGCCCGGACGCACTCAAACGGGCACGCCAGCGGATCGGCGCCGGCGCAATCTCTCACGGATTCCCTCGCCGCACCTACTGGTCGGCAACAGGACTCACACCCGATGAAGTCGAATCGATCCTCACCGACTCACAGTCGGAGCAGCCCAGTCGGAGCAGCCATGGGGAGAGTGTAATTACTGCACTCACTGCACCCACTGGACAAACCGGACACCAGTCGGTGCAGTCGGTGCAGTCGGTGCAGTCTCCAGAGACCTGCACCGACTGGGAAGAGGAGCCGTTCTAAATGCGACCCGACCCAGAAGACCTGTCAAGAGGCGGAATGACTGGGCGTCGTTCCTGGCCGCGTCCAGCCTGCCATCTCTGCGGAGTGGCCCTGGATCCCCATTGCCTGCGTCCTGAAGGGTTTAAGCCTGCCACTGAGGGCATTGCCAAGTCGGACCTCTTGTCTGCAAGGCAAGCGACGCCTACAAAAACCCAGGTCAGAGCCCATATGTTAACGTCATGTCAACAGGATTGCGCCTTGCGAAACGGCCGAGTTCTTCTTCGATCTGCTCGCCAAGGACGGACCGTAGGCGTTCGCGGTATCACTGCGATACTCGCGCCGGTATACGAGCGATTCGGTCGAGTTCGCTGCGATATGGGAAGACAAAGGGCTTTCGAGTTACGAACGGCGTCGGAAAGGCGTCCGCTCGCCGTCTCGGCGAATCGCAACGTCAAGCTTTTACGGAGACGTCAACCGACCCGGCCACCGTGGTTGTTTCGCTTCGCGGTGTCCGACCGGGCGGATGGTGGGCTGCACGTTCCCGGCCCGTCAGCGTCTTTTTCCTGCGCTCCGACGGCTTGTCTGTCGTCCTTCTGTGGTTGCTGGGGCTCGGCTCAGACCGGGACCCCAGCAGAGCGCGGGTTGCCTTGTCAATACAACCGAAAGGAAATCCTAAGTGAATCCGATTGAACGAGCTACCGGTCGCTGGCAACGCTTCAGGGAAATCGCTGAGCGGACTGCCTCGGACGCGAAGCGTCACGCCGAAGCTCTCTTGGCGGAGGTGGACGACCTCGACGACGCACCCGAGCTGTACGCGGCGCTACAGGGCCGTGTGGACCAGGCCGCTGCAGCGTATGAGCGTCACCGCGTGATTGTGGATCACGTGCTACCGGAGATCGAGCGTGCACGCTCCAGGGCGTGGCGTCCCCCTCTTCCCGGCACGAGGCGCTAATGAATGTCGTCAAGTCCAGTGACGAGGACCGCTACCTGCTCACTGTCGTCTACAGCCCGAACACGCTCCCCTTGCGGGGTGTAGACGACCGGGTGGACTTAGCTAGCCCGAGGGTGCTCGAGAAGGCCGCATGGTCCTATCTGCGTAAGGGCTGCCCAACGGGGATGGGGCATCGAGATGGCCACGAGAACGAGGCCGTCTGCGTTGAGTCCTACATCTATCGCAATCCTGTCTCCTGGGACGTGAACGGCGACGGGGCGCTCGTGGTCACCAAGGGGGACTGGTTGGCGGGTTTCATCCTCTCTCCAGCGCAGTGGCGCCTATTTAAGAGCGGCGAGATCGGGGGCGTGAGCTTTCAGGGTTCCGCCCGACGCAAGCCTGCGAGCGGAAAGGCGCTCGCACGGATACAAGAAAGGTGACTATAGCACATGTTTAATGACGACATTACAGAGTTCACAATGATAGATGTCGACAGGATCGATCTGGTGGGGGTGCCTGCGAACGGCGTGCCTCGGCCGCTCTTGGCGAAGTCGTCAGCGATGTTCACTGAAACGAAAGGAACCAAGGGAACGGATAAGCTCGAGAGAAGGCTCCGCAAGGCACTCGGGGTTGACATGTCAGGCGGCGCTACGACGGCGGCGAGCCGACAGAGCGACGGCGACCTGGCACGATTGATCCGCCGGTCCGGCGCCCAGACGCGAGCTAACGCCGAGGGTAACCGGCGGTTGATCCGGCAGGTGTTCAAGGCCTACGACCGGCGAGTGATCGAGGCGAACGCGGGTGTAGCCGCCGCGACCGCTGGCAACAAGTTCGACTTGACGCGAGCAATCGAAGAGCGAAGGGCTGCGTACTCAAGCAGGCTCGTGGCGAAACTCATCATCGCTGAGCGGACTGGCGCTAATAAGGGTCAGTACCCGAACTCGGTTGCTCTTTTCGGTAAGGGCGCAGCGTGCACCACGCACAGCATCGGCGACGACCCGCAAGTAAAGGGCGTCTGACCATCATGGACGGCGCAACCTCTAATGGGTCAGACTCGCTTGAGACGGCTTACCGGCGCTGGCAGGCACTTCGCGAGAATCCGGGCGGATCAACTAAGGGGGAGCGCCGTCTAGGTTCAAGGTTGGCCGGCGCTGCCGCAGATGCGACCGCACGTAGGATCGCTTCGGCCGCTAAGTCTGCCGAGATCGAGCAGGCAGCCTTCGCTAAGTCGATTAAAAGGGTGGCACGAGCCGCTGAGGGTGGAGCGCCGCCTCAGACCGCCTTGATCTTCGGGTTCGGCCATTATCGCAAACAGGGCGGCTCGGCCACGCTCGAGGTATGGCGGCGCCGTGTAGCTAGGGGGCGGCAGTGAGGGTTTGCACGATCTGCTCGTCCTCGCGCCGGGACCGGGTCGATTCCGAGTTGGCCGGCGGTGAGTCTCCAGCTGTCGTGGGACGACGCTACCGTTTGAGCCCGGATGCCCTCCGGCGTCACAAGACCAATCATCTCTCCCCGGCCCTGGTGAAGGTGGCCGTCGAGCGTTATGGGGCTGAGACCGCCCGGAACGCCTTCGACAGCGTGGTCGACCGTGTTGAGAGCCTTGTCGTGCGCCTGGAAGGCCTATTGTCTCTCGCAGAGGAGAAGAAGGCGCTGACCGGCGGCAGTAATGTCGCTCGGGAGATCCGCCAGAGTTTGGAGTTGATCGCTCGGCTTCGCGGCGAGTTGGACGACCGACCTTCCGTGACCACCGTGAACGTGCTCGCGACAGCCGAGTTCGCTGCGGCGGTAACCGCGATATTGTCGGCCACGGAACGCTACCCCGAGGCGCGCATCGCTATTGCCGACGCGCTCGACGAGATTGACGCCCTGCCGGTAGGGGGGTCGTCGTGAGCCGCCTGGCGTCATGGCTGGCTGGTGCTGCCGACCCGGTACGCCTCGCTACACAACTAAGGTTCACCCCGGACCCGTGGCAGGCTAAGGTGCTGCGCTCGACAGCACCGCGGGTGCACCTCAACTGCTCGCGCCAGGTTGGCAAGAGCACCGTCACCTCAATACTGGCACTACATGCGGCACTATACAAGGCGAACGCGACGGTTCTGATCGTCAGCCCTAGCGAGCGTCAATCCAATGAGCTCTTCCTGAAGGTGACCGCTTTCTACCGGACTCTCGGCAAACCGGTAGCCCCGGAGCAGGAGAACGTGCACATGCTCCGCCTCGAGAACGCCAGTCGGATCATCAGCCTCCCGGCGAGTGAGTCAGGCATCCGAGGCTATACCGTCGACTTGTTGCTAATCGACGAGGCCGCCTACGTGCCCGACGCCTTATACCAGTCTGTGAGCCCGATGCTCGCCGTATCGGGTGGGCGCCTTGTGGCGATGAGCACACCGGCCGGACGTAGAGGCTGGTGGTATTCCGCCACGCTCACCGACAGGTGGGAACTGCACACGATCACCGCTGATCAATGCCCGAGGATAACCGCCGCCTTCCTCGAAGAGGAACGCGAACGGCTCGGCGAGACGGCGTTCGCGTTGGAGTACCTGTGCTCTTTCGTCGACGCGGCCGGCGCAGCATTCAGAGAGGTTGACATCGCCGCCGCTTTCGAGCCCCATGCATCCCAACGGCCTCCAGCGGCCTCCAGCGGCCCGCCACGGCCCGAACCCGGCAGTCTTGTCATGACACGCCACCTGCAGGCGATACAAGCCCGTAGGGAGGCAATGGAGCGCCGCAGACGCCGCGAGCAGGCTCGCTGCCAGCATCGCTGGGACCCTTCCGGCACCCATTGCGTGTTCTGCATGCTCGACATGGCGCTGCGGTGACAAACAGACTGACGATAGGCGTCGACCTCGGTCAAGTTCGAGACGCTACCGCCTTGGCCGCTATAGGTTCTTACCGCACCGAGCCGAACGAGACCGCACAGCGACGGGCCCGCCGGCCGCTTCACCATGACCTGATCGCACTAGAACGCCTACGTCCCGGCGTCCCTTACCCTGTCCAGGCGGAGCTGATCGCCGCTTTCGCTGCCCGCTTCGTCGAATACGACCGGCCAACACTGTTCGTGGACGCGACCGGCGTGGGTCGCCCGGTGGCCGACCTGCTCCGCATGGACTGCCCCTACCCAATGCGGGCAGTTATTATCGGCTCCGGTGCTGTCGCCGCTCAAAGCGGACCTGACTGGTCAGTACCGAAGGCCGACCTGATCGGCGCCCTAGAAGTCGGACTGTCAAGTCGCCGTGTCCACTTCAGCCCCGACCTGGCGTTAGCCAAAGACCTCGACAAGGAACTCCGGGCGTTCAGCTACGACCTGAGCGCTACCGGCCGCCCGAAATTCGAGGGGCGCGGCGCACACGACGACCTCGTACTCGCCCTGGCTCTAGGCATATGGGGCGCCGAGCGCGGCGGCGGACCGGGAGAAGTGTTCAAAGAGATGATGCGGGCAGACCTCGCCCGCAGAAACGAGGATTGATGGCAGGGACCTACCTCCCTCCGGTGGTTATCACCGTCATCGC
>JAEHJW020002512.1_pt2 | contig 11649 bp, 18 predicted proteins | sample 9271431 | NCBI WGS metagenome assembly JAEHJW02
CGTAGGCACTCAATGGATCGAACACGGAGCAATTCAACGTAGCGAATGCAACGGCAGCAACGGAGGCCGTAAATCTCGGGCAATTCACGTCATCTTTCTCAAGCGGCCCCGGACCAGTAATCACCGATCGCCCGGATGGTGTGATTGAACAGTGGTTCAATACTACACAGAGCACTGGCGGATCGGGACTTTACGAGTTTACAATTACGTTACCTGAAGCATTCCCAAACGGCGGATATGAGGCACAGGTTTGTTTTTTCAATTCTGCCCCTGTGCCTGGCGTTTGTATGTGGTACGCAATCAGCGCATCGACAATAAATATTGGGATTAATTCGGATTTCGCTGCGTCCTATAACGTAGCAATCCATGTAATAGGACACTGACCATGGCATACTATGCGCAATATGATCCAGCCACACCGGCCCCGGCTAAAGTGATTGGCTGGTACAATACATCTAAGCGTATATACCAGAATTTACCGCCGGCAACGAGCCTACTCGAAATTTCGGAGGTGGAATGGGATGGCCACTACGCCAATCCTAATGGCTGGGCCGTCTCTGCCGGCGCGCTGGTACAATACACGCCGCCGCCGCCGGTGCTGACGCTGGCGCAGCAGGCCGCAAATGCAGCGATCTCCGGCATCACGATCACGCTCAGCGGCACCATGACGCTTGCCGCGACGCGATTCCCGACCGACGCCGCGACGCAGCGAAAGCTCGCTGCGGTGATCACAGCGCTAGTGGCTACTGGCGATTTTCCCAGCGGTATGCTATCCTATCCAATGATCGATGCGACCGGCACATGGCATACTTTCACGATCGCGCAGTACAAAGCCGTAGCTGCCGCAATTGCATCTTTTGTTTCGGCCTGTGATTTGATTTCGGATGGCAATCCGCTTGGCGCAACGGAGCTACCTGCCGACATCGTTTCAATAACGGTTTGATTCCAGGAGAATAAAATGAATCTCTCAGTCACGGCAGGAACAAATGCTCTTACTGCTCTATTTACGCTTCTGAATGGGGGCACTCTAAATCTTTATACGGGGCCGCCGCCCGCAACAGTCGGCACAGCATTGTCAGGGAATACCTTAATCGGGACAGTGGATATCGCTGCCACCGCACTCTCTGGATCTATCACCGCGAGCGGAGATAATGTTGTTGGAACGCTTGCATTCGCGGCAAGTACATTCACGACGGTCGCAGCCGGCACGATTACGTTTGGCCGCGCGCTCACAAGTACGGCGGCGGCAACTCAGGATCTTGGCGCGTCCTCCATATGGCTCGCGAGCACGGCAGTCGTCTTGAATCAGATGGCATCCAACGGCGGGAATCTCTATATCTGCACAACCGCTGGCACCACGGCGGCAAGCGGTGGCCCGACAGGGACCGGTAGCGGAATCACTGATGGTACAGCAGTATGGGCCTATGTGCAGCCAGGCACAGCATCGATCACGCTAAACAATGTCGCCGTCACGAATAATCTGACTGTAACGATCGGAAGCTCTACGATATCGCTTCCGATTACTAATCCTGTTGGATCGGCGCTCGTAACGTGAGGTAAAAATGCCCCAATGGACCCCCGCTCAAGTCAAGGCGGCCTATGACGCCCTGAATCCGGCGCCGGCCAATCTGACGGACGCCATCGCCGCACTCAATGCGCAGTCACAGATCATCGCGGTCGATGTGCCGGTGCAGAAGGTGGCGGCCTATCTCGGGCTACAGGGGAAGCTCGCGGCTTTCATCTCTTGGGCCGCGACCCCCCCAACAGGAGCCAGTGCGGCCAGTGTGTCGGCGGCGCAGGAATTGGCTTTCGCGTTGCAGAACCCGGCGACGTGTCCCATCTTCGCGATGAGCAATTTGTCAGTCATGAGCCTGATGACTTCGTGGCTCTCGGCTCTCGTCGCGCCCGGCACCGGCATCACGGGTCCGATCACCAGCGCCGATCAGACGGCGCTCCTGGCGCTGGGCTCGGCCACGGTCCCGGTCTGGCAACCGGCGCTTGACGGGGGCGCCCTTCAACTCGCGGGGATTTCCGCATGACCATTACACCGAGCGGAAATTCCCCTTACGGAACCGCCGTCACTCTCACCATTGCACTTGACGGGGTTACCTCAGGATCGCTGGCGCTATCTGCCGCATTCGCATGCCCGGCCGATGCCGCGGGCACCTACTATGACACGGCTGATATCCGTATCAATCTTGGCGCCCCGACGCCCCTTGGAACGACGGCGCCGGTTTTTGTACAGGCGCTCTGTGTCGCGGAGCTTGACGGGACCAATACGCCATTCCTCGCGGCCAGCAGTGGACAGATTTTTCCCCCGAATGGCAGCACGCAAGCGAGCTATCCCGCAAGCGTCAGCGCGCAGTATCTAGATATCTATGGGATTCCACTGCTTCCTGGCGCGACGGATATTGCCATCGCGATCCTGAATAATCTCGGAGTCACGCTGCCCACCAGCGGCGTGACGGCCACGCTCTACCCGCGCATGGGCGCCCTGGGCTGATATGTCCCGCCGCTATCGCGGCTTCGATCCGCGTTATGTGCCGACTCAGCCGGTCGAGATCGGGGGCGATCTACCGGCGACCACGGTCTATGTCCCGGGGATATCGCTGCACGATTTAGGCGGCATCTTCCCGCCACTAATCGCAAAACAGTACACCACCTTTGGCGCCGGTGGCTACGGCCCCGCGATGATCTCAAGCGCTTCGAGTTTGACGGATCAGACGGGCGCCGATGCTGTCACGGGAGCCTATCTCGGGAATCTCTCTGATGCAGTAACGGTTTTCTGGGCGGGAGACTTTATAGGGCCGGTAAGCGGTGTAGGCTCGGAATTATTTGGTATTCAATACGACGCGAATGGTGATGCGCCATATCATGCCTTCGCTCTGGCAGTTAATGGGTCAGATGAAGCTCAGGCGATATGCTCGACCGGCGGTAATTATTATGACTTTACTGCATCAACTACTATCAGCGCATCTTATAGAGATTCATACGTTGCAACTATACAATTAGGAGGGAGCATATCCCTCTACCGAGGCGGCGTTCTTCTTGGCACAACGACGGGGGTTCCATCGGGGGCTTTTGACACATCTGCTACGAGCACGTTGCGATTTGGCAGTTATAACCCCCCTGGCTATTCTAATGCGCGCAATGCAGTCGGAGGCTTCTGGCCTGGATTATGGACGCCAGGTCAGATCGAGCAATTCGCCGCTGAGCCTTTCGCGATGCTGCGCCCGATCCGGCGGCGCAGGCTCTACAGCCTGCCGAGCAGCGGGAATATTTTGTCCCTTAGCGCCAGGGTGCCGGGCTTTGGCGCCGCGACGTCGCTCGCAGTATCCGACGCGCTCGCGGGCGCCGCCACCATGCATGAGTTCAGCGCCGCGACGTCGCTCGCGATCTCGGATGCGCTTGCGGGCGCCGCCAGCGTTCATGAGTTCAGCGCCGCGACGTCGTTCGCGGTATCCGATGCGCTCGCGGCGTCCGCGAGCGTTCATGGCTTTGGCGCCGCGTATGTAATGTATGTGGCGCTTGCAGCGTCCCTGGCGCTGAACGGAGGAATTGCGTCTCCAATCTCGAATATGCAATTTCCTTTGCCAACGTCATTTGGCAACAGTATAAAAATAAATCCTACAATCCGGAGCGTATCGCCGAATACAGATAGCAAATCTAGCTTCTTTTCTCCGCGCATATCCGGTGATAATGAACCGTTTGCTTTCGATTTTGCCGATGTTTTATTCCCAGGAGAGACATTATTTGCACCGCCGGTTGTTTCCTGTTTAACCGGCGATCTAATGCTCGGCGCGCCATCGGTAGCGGACACAACGGTTGTTTTCAATGTGAGTGGATCAGGGACAAATGGCGCATTCTCGAGGATTGATTTGCATATTACCACAACAAACGCGCGAGATTTAAATTTTAGTGCGTATGTGTTAACCGCTCCATTAATCGCTCAATTGTCAAATTCTTATCTTGGGATTATTGCTGTGCCGCCACTTCTATTTTCCGATAGACGAACAGGAGATGATGACGAATATCAGATCGATCTTATTGAATGGCTGGCAAATAATGAAATAATAATCTCGCAAAATGTATCTTGCACGACCGGAGATTTGGAGATTTCAGACGCTGCAATTATTGGTCCGATAGTGCAATGGTCCGCTTTCGGCGCCGGAACACCAAATGCCATCAGCGGGGTTAACATTACAGTGATTACCAATCTGCGTGGTCCGGTAACTTTTTATTGCGGGGTTGAGACAAGATAAAATGCCAGCAAATTCCTCTCCTAATTTTACATTCGGGCAAATCCCTAGCGCGGGATTATGGAATTCCACGTTCCAGGAATATGTTAGCTCCTATAGTGGATCAAGCATAAATCAAGCTATTATAAATCCGACAATAACCGGCGGCGTGCTGCAAAATGTTTCTATTCAGGGATCAAATATTAGTGGAATTGTTTATCAATCATATTCGCCTCAATCTATAACCGCAACGAGCGGGACAATTCTACTTGCGTCGATGTTTGAGAATCGTTTCATTCTCAGATCTGGTCCAACCGCTGCATTCACCGATACGACGGATACAGCGGCAAATATCATCGCGGCATTCCCGGGCATAGCTGTGAACGATAGTATAATCCTTTCGATCGGAAATTTTACGGGATATGATCAGACAATAGAAGGTGGAACGGGCGTGACTTTATCGATTATTTCTCCACAATCCGTTATAATCGCTCCAAATAATACTGTAGAATGGCTAGCTGTAATAAATAATATCACTGCCGGATCACAAGCAATTACACTTTATCGAATAAAAAGTTCCGGGATATAATGAATGAACAACGATCAGAATTGGGTGGAATGGCTGGTAGGAACCGCTATCGGGGTCATCGGGCTACTCGGCGGCCTGTTGCGCTATTTCTCTGGAATGCTTAGCCGGGAGATCACCGATATGCGAAACGATATCGACGAGCGAACCGCCCATGCCCAGCGCGATCGAGAACAGCTATGGGAACAGATGCGCCGGGTAGAAAACGACTACCAGAAATTTCGCGGCGATATCCTATTGACGATGTTCAGCAAAACCGATGCAGGCGCGATGGAGGCTCGCATCCTCGCAGCTCTGGCTATGCGGCGAGATCCCAATAGGAATGGAGAGTAAGATGAGCGGAGTAGTAGCTTCTGTTAATGGCAGGAATGGTATCGTTACGCTTCTGAGTTCGGATGTTACGGGAGCATTGGGGTTTACTCCCTATAATAATTCCAACCCGAATAACTATATCGATGCGGCGGGCGCGCCGGTGCAAAGCGTGGTCGGCGATACAGGGGCGGTGACGGCGGCTCAAATTGCCAGCGCAATTGGAACACTAGTATCGCGGAATCAATCTGTATCCAGCGTGACGGCGACTGTTGGAACCACCCTTTCAGCAGCGCAGATGACGGGCGGCATGATTCTTCGATCCGGTCCAACGGTGGCATTTACAGATACCACGGATACGGCCGCCAATCTCCAAGCCGCGTATAATGCCGATGATACACAGATCGGTAGTTCGTTCATAATGATCGTGGCGAATGCGACGGCAAATACTTTGACCATGGCGGCCGGAACCGCGGTGACGTTGGCGGGAAATACTGTGATCGAGCCTAATAATAGTAGGATTTATCTGGGAGTTTTTACAAATGTAACATCAGGGTCGCAGGCGCTGACGCTAACAGGCATAATGAGTGGCGGACTGTAAATACCTTATGGAGGAATATTTATGAGCGGGGTTATATCAACTTCGAACGGTGGCGCTACTGTGACAGGTGCCTTTCAAGCCCCCGTTTCAACCTCGACCGTAATACCAGATGGAGCGACGACGGCTCAAACGCTTGCCGCAATGTTTGCACAAATGACTATTGCAAATGTCATGGCCTTTGGCGCGGTCGGGAATGGAACCACAGATGATACTAATGCCATCAATGCTGCGCTGGATTATCTGGTCAGCATCGGAGGCGGGTCGATCTATTTCCCAGGTAATTATACATTCTTGTATAACGGTATAACTTTATTCGGCGCTAAAAATATTAGAATGTATGGCGATGGTCCTACGTCAAAGATTTTATGCAATAATGGATTTTCCATATGGGGGAGTCAAAGCAGTTATGCCTTCCCAAGCGCCGCCTCAACTACCAATCAAGTAACATTCGATTCTCTTTATAGTGGGGTTTCCGTTGGAGATTATGCTTATTTTACTGGGACACAGAACACCACTGTTACAGCCATTTCCGGCAATACCGTCACGTTCTCCCAGAATGTGAATGTTCCCGTCGGAGACGCTGTTTGGTTTATTCATCCTTACATTTTAGATTTTAATTTGCTGGTTGAAAATCTCTACTTTGAAGCGAATGCACCGAATTTGCAGTGTATTGTTCCGCGCTACGGGAATAACGTTGTTGTTCGGAATTGTATTTTCAGCGGCTTTTCCGTTAATCCGATCAATATGGATCGGTGTCCGGGTCATATCGTTGAAAACTGCATGTTCAAGGGCAACACGAGCTATGGGACTGGCACGCTCAGGATCACGGATGATCTGTGGCAGTCGGGAAATGCCCAACTCCCCATGGGCGGACCGGGTTCCATCATTCGCCCGATGTTCATGGCCTCGATGGAAAGCGAGACCGTCGGCAATGAATACATCGGATCGGGGAATTACGCAATTCAGCTGAATAATGCACCAAATGTGCATGTCGATGGTCTCGTCATCAATGACGGAAGCTGGGCCGTAACCTCGGGACCGCCGGCGAACGCCATCCTGATCACCGGCATCAGCCAGGGTAACGTTATCCGAAATTGTTTTGCCACCATCATCAACAATTTCGTAGACATTCAGCCTGGATCGGGAACACAGCCGAGTTATCTGAAATTTATCAATAATAGTGTTGATGTTTTTTCTGGCATCTGTATTTCGGTGTTAAATTCTGCCAGCTATGAAGATATTCAGATCAGCGATAATAGTTTCGATAATCCGATGTTCGTCCCGACTGGCGTCACGGTCAGCGCTGGCGGCAGTGGATTCGCGATCGGACAGGTGCTCGAAGTCGGCACCGCGCTCGCTGGTAGCGAGGCTTTTCCGGCTCAGGTCACCGTTACGGCCGTATCAAGCGGCGCGATCACAGGATTGAATATCACTAGCACCGGTATGTATGCCGTCACCGCACCCCCGGCCAATCCAGTGACGCTCTATTCCGGAGGATCTGCCACGAATGCCAGCGTCAATGTCACATGGAATGCTCAACCATATATCGCCTATGTGAATAATACCGATCGCGTTATCTATCGCGACAACAAACAATTCGCATATGGAGGATATAATCCTGAATACGGAGCAGTTTTCGCCAATTGCTCGGATTTGCAGATCGACCGTAATATGTCGGAGTTGATTCTTTCGCCCGTCGAGCTAACGGGATGCGTCAACTATACATATCGAGATAATACAATTATCGGAACGTCTCCATCTATGACGGGTTCTGTTCCTGCTGGATCATACGGACTGGTACTGAATGGCGGCGGATCAAACCCCGTTTGTGAAGTCGGATTGATATCGGGCAATAATATCTCTGGCGTGAATTATGCAGTCTATGGAAATGATTCGAGCGGGAATAATACCGGAATTATTTACATTACCGTAATGGATAATAACACAATATCGAACGTAACTAATACCGGGCAATTCGTCTATGGTCTCGATCTGACCGCCGCGAATGTACTGTCTTATGTCGAAGGGTGGAACCCGACTACGTTTCAGAACAATGTTCTGTTCAATGGGACAACGTTTGCAACATCTTCAAATACGACGCCAACTTTCGGGAAAACACTAAATGTTTTGGGATTGGTTAATTCGTTTAATCCAGTTGCTACGGTATCAAATAGCGGGGCAACCACACTTACCGCCGCTGATTTAGTGACTAATACGATTATCTCTCGAACAAATTTAACGGGAAATGCTACCGATACGACGGATACAGCGGCAAATATCATCGCGGCATTCGGGAATACCACGATTGCAGTAAGCAACAGTGTTTTACTGAGCAATTACACAAGCTACGATTGGACGATTGCGGCTGGGGCAAATGTTACATTAAGCGGAACAACAACGATCCCTCCTGGCATGAGCCTGCGCGCTATAGTTTATATCGATACGTCAACGACTGTATTAATTACATTCTCGGAATTTGTTTCCATCGGCGGCTCATGGAATGCCGGTTTAACAGGGATCAGCGCAAATTCGCTGAGCATATTAGGTCAATCTATACTTTCCGGCGGCGTGGTTGGAACCTCGCAAATTCTGGCCGCACCGACGGTCACGGCTGGAACATGGGTACAAAATACCGAGCCGGGACCAGTTGGACTTTGTCTCCCGGTGATTCTGGCCAGCGGCGCGTCGGCGAGTCTTTATGTCGGGAAGACATCTGGTGCGACGCAGACCGCCGCGATCTCGAATTACTCGAATGGCAATTCCGCCGATATGGTGGCTCCATTGTCAGGGATTGTCGCGTCAGGGGATTGGTGGATTGTCTCCACGAGCGGAACTGTAACCTTGAATAGTGCGAGCTATCCAAACGGGGCATATCGAATTTTCTGATTGACAGCACCATGCGATACCGGATAGGTATCACCGATGCACGCGTTTTTGATCAGGCTACCCGACGACGACTACGAGGCGCTGAGGAAGCTCAGCGCCGGCGAGCGCCTTTCGCGCGCGGAAATCATTCGCCGGCTGATCCGGCTCGAAGCGTTTCATAAGCGTGAGGAAGAGCAGCGGCAGGAGATCCATCGCGAAATCCATCAGCGCGAGGAAGAGCGGCGCCAGGCGAGCTATCAGCAAAGGGGATAAAATGCACCTCAAAAAATTCTTCGGCCAGCCAACGACGATCGCGGGCCTCGCCACGCTCTGCGGCACCGCCGAGGCCATGCTCACCGGGCATCTGACCTGGCAGGCGGCGATCCCGCTCGCGGTCGGCGCGCTGGTCGGCATCGCCATCCCGGACAATACCGCGCTTGCTCAGGATGCCGAGACGCTGGCAAGCGCGGCGGTCAAAACCGCCATCGATGCGCATGAGGCAGACGCGCATCCGGTGGACGACAAAAGATGACCTCTCCGTCCCTCTCGCGCTGGTCCGAGGCGAGCGGTGCCGGTATCTGCTCGGACCTGATACGTTTTCTCCAAATCTACCAAACTCAGCCGCGCCGGATCAACGAACTCCGGCGCGGCTCTTTTCTTTTGCCTTCCGCGACGCGGGGAGTCCCACCCGTCCACAAGCGCCCCGGCCGCTTCGTCGCGGATGCCGGTGGCGGCGGCGATGGTTCCTCTCCTTTCCATCGTCGCCGCCTGCCCTCACCAATCCGTCTACCGTCAGGAGACTCACATGCGTAATGTAATCCTCTATACCACTATGATTGCCCCGGCGCTGGTCTCGTGCGCCAGCCAATCGCTAGCGCAGATCGCCACGGATGTCGCCAATCTTGCCGGCGGCCTCGCTGCTGCAGCGCAGACCCTCCGCGATGGCGGAATGCTGCCGGCCTCTCAGCAAGTCCAGCTCGACGATGCCGTAACGGCCGTGCAGGCGGCCGCAACAGCCGTTGCTCAGGCTACCACTACGGCCGCGCAGCAGAGCGCGACGCAGCAAGCTGTGGCGGCGGCAAATGGCATGCTGGCAACGTTGGCTAGCGTCAAGAGTCTCCCCCCGAATGTGACGACAGTGCTAACCGCCGCCCAGGTGCTCCTCCCGACGATCGAGGCTCTGGCCGGACTGCCCGTCACGGTGGCGGCGAGCGCGAATCATATGTCGCCGGACGAGGCGTCTACAATCCTGAGCGCTGCGGCGGCGACGCTACATAGCTGACACGGCTGATCCGATGAAAAATCTCAGAGATCTTGAGGCTTATCGACTGCGGGGAGCATCGGTTAAAAGTATGTATGGCGATGACGGCGATCATACATGCGGGGCTTTTGTTGTTCGGTCTCCGGTCGATAAACAAAAACTCCTTATCATCGCATCCTCTGGCTGTGATTGGGATCACATAAGCATCAGCCGTCACGATAGATGCCCGACTTGGGAAGAAATGGAGTACGTTAAGCATATGTTCTTCCTTGATGATGAGATCGCAATCCAATTTCATGTTCCAAAATCCAAACACATCAACAACCATCCTCATTGTCTCCATCTTTGGAGATCGCAAACCGTTCCAATCCAAATGCCTAACCCACTACTTGTGGGGCATACGTGGAGGAATTTATGACACCTGCCGGCGTGGCGCGATTGCAGGCTGAGGAAGGATTCCAGTCGGTGCCCTACCAGGACACTACCGGGCACTGGACGGTGGGCTTCGGAACAAATCTCGACGCTGGCATCACGCGGTCTATGGCTGCGGCGTGGATGTATGAAGTGCTCGCGAAAAACCGCGAGGCTCTCGAGGCGTTGCCGTGGTTCACCCCGCTTGTCGCCCCGGCTCAGGATATCATCGAGGATATGGCCTACAATCTTGGCCTCGATGGCGTAATGCAATTCCACGACATGATCGCGGCGCTTTCCCAGACGCCGCCTGATTACGCGAGCGCCGCCGAGGCTATGCGCAATTCGCTCTGGATGCGGCAGGTGCCCAATCGTGCCGGCCCGCTTGCGGATGCATTGGAAAAGTGTTAGCCGCCGCTCCCATAGGAGATTCGCAATGTCCGATGACGATCGACCCCCGGTTGTGATGGCTTGGGCATTTATGCTGAGTGTCAGCGTCCTCGGAATTGCGGCGATCGCGCTGACCGCCGAGATTGGGATTTTGGCGACGCGGGTGGCATGTCGGGCAATCGGGTATGTCGCCCGCTGATCTCGCAGGCGTTGTCGCCCAGTCATATCAATCCGCGACGTGGCGTGCGGGAGAGCTTTCCGCGCTCTACACAGTGCAGGATGGAAATCGCGTCATCGCGATCCCCGGCACCAAGCGCGAGATCGGCGAGTGGCTGCGCGATCTGGACGTGCTACCGATCTACGATCGTAATCTCGGAATTTGTCATCGCGGATTCCGAGACGGCGCATGGGAGCTTTACCGCCGATCGCCGCTGTCATCTCACGATTTCGCGGGCTCCGTAATCGTCGGACACAGCCTAGGCGGCGCGCTGGCTTTGCTGCTCGCCGGTATCCTTACGGTCGAGCATTGCCCCCCTCGAGCAGTCGTCACCTTCGGTGCGCCGCGCTGCGGCTCGTGGAAACTGTGCCACCTGCTCAATTGGATGTCGCTCCGGCTTTATCGCAATGGCAATGATCCGGTACCCGATGTGCCATGGCTGCCAGGAGTCTATCTCCATCCTCGCGCGCTGATCCCGATCGGCGAGCCGGACTTCGATCCGCTCGCGGACCACGCCATCGCCGCCTATCGCCGCGCGCTCGCGGCCATCGAGAAAACATGCTGATGGACCCTCTCATTTTGACCTTCGTGGTGTGCCTCGTACGCCAACCGGCAGCCTGTGAAACCCGCGCGCTTGATGCGCCGTTTGCAACCCCGGTTGCGTGCCTGATGGCCGGTCAAACTGAAGCCGCGCGCTGGCTCGCGGACCATCCCGCGTATCGGCTCGATAGCTGGCGCTGTGAGCGCGGGGATAAAACCTGGTGACCTAAT
>JAEHJW020006951.1_pt1 | contig 11643 bp, 14 predicted proteins | sample 9271431 | NCBI WGS metagenome assembly JAEHJW02
GTGTTGAACTGCTGGGTGACCGACACGAAGGACACGCCGTGGCACTCGAACACCTCGACCATCTTGGAGAAGTCCGCCAGGCTGCGCGTCAGGCGGTCGATCTTGTAGATGACGACCACATCGATCCTGCCGGCCTCGATGTCCGCCATCAGACGCTTGAGTGCGGGACGCTCCATGTTGCCGCCGGAGAAGGCGGGATCGTCGTAGTCGTCGGCGACCGGAATCCAACCCTCGGCGCGTTGGCTGGCGATGTAGGCGTGACCTGCATCGCGCTGGGCATCGATGGAGTTGTACTCCTGGTCCAGACCCTCGTCGGTGGACTTTCGCGTATAGACCGCGCAGCGCATGCGGCGCTTCAAGACTTCGCTCATTGCCCACCTCTCTTCTTGGTGGATGACTTGGTCTTGGCGTTGGCAGGCGGCCTGAGCCCGAAGAACAATGGCCCCGACCAGCGCATGCCGGTGATCTCGCGGGCGATCATGGAGAGGCTCGGGAACATCCGACCTTGAAAGTCGTACTGGCCGTCAGCGGTTGCAATCACTCGGTACTCGACACCTTTGTACTCCCGTGTCAGCGCCGTGCCGGCGGCAGGACGGTAATCGCGGTCGCGCTTTTTCACCTTGCCGGTATTCACCAGGGAGGCGATGCGACGCTTGTTGCGATCCAGCAGGTTGGGGTCAACTTTACGGAACTCCGCTTCCTGTAGCCGGTACGCAATGCGGCGTTCCAGGAACTGGCGGTTGTGGGTTGGGGTATCGCCGCCGACCAGTTTTTGCCAGAGCGCTTTGATTTCGGCCATCGGCAGATCAGGCAACCTGGCGATTTGCGCCGCCACCGAGGGGGGCGTTGAAAGTGTTGGTACTTGCGTGCTCATTCTGACTCCGTATTTGTCTTGTTGACGGGGTCTGAATGAACGCGCTGGTTGCCATGAAAGCCAAGTAAAACCTCGCTATCTTCGGCCATATCTGCGGACCGGAGATCGTCAGCCATACGAAGGCGCGCGATCCCATTTGCCAGCAACGACGCGATTTCGCGCCGACGCTGTTCCGGAGTCATCCGGTCGGGTGGTATTTGGTTGATTGCATGCATCGGTGTCGGTCCTCTCCATCAAACTCGCTTGAAACGAAATTGTCCGGATCGGCCCAGGGCAAGGCCATAAGGGAATTTCGGGCTGGTGCTGGCGATTGCGGGAATTTTCAGAGGCGGATCACGAAACCTTCAGCTTTGAATCGGTGTTTACAAATAACATTAAGTTTTGTAATATGTAAACATGGAGGATATTCATGTTCGGTAAAAGATTGAAGTTGGCTCGGAGTCGTGCCGGCCTCTCCCTGCGGGGACTGGCCGAGGCCATCGATCGCGCCGTCACCGCCCAGGCCATCGGCCGTTACGAGCGCGGCGAAATGCTGCCCGGATCGACCACGGCGCTAAAGCTCGCCAAGGCACTCGATGTGCCCCTGAGTTACCTGTTCAGCCCATCGGAAATTCGTCTCGAGGCCGTCGAGTTTCGCAAGCTGTCCACGACCAAGGCTCAGGAGCGGGCCATGGTCGAGGCGGCGGTGGTGGACCACCTCGATCGTTATCTGCTGGTCGAGGATGTTCTGGAGATCGGCAGCCACGAATGGGACAAACCCAAGGGCGCCCCCTACAAGGTTGCCACCCTTGATGACGCGGAAGCGGCAGCGGGACACCTGCGCAAAGCCTGGAACCTGGGTGGCGATGCCATCCAGAACGTGACGGAACTGCTCGAGGAACATGGCATCAAGGTGCTCAAGCTGGATTTCCCGCTTTCCGTCGACGGGCTGACCTGTCGCGTGGCCAGGCCAGACAAGGAGCCTGTTCCGGTAATCGTCGGCTCGGTGGCGAAATCGGCGGAACGCCGGCGCTTTACCCTGGCGCATGAACTCGGTCACATGGTCATGAAGATCGTCGGTGAATTGGACGAGGAGAAGGCCTGCCAGCGTTTTGCCAGTGCGCTGCTGATGCCCAGCGACGACCTGTTGTTCGAAGTCGGTCAGCGGCGTCATGCCTTCGGCTATACCGAGATCATCGAGATCAAGCGCATGTATGGCGTTAGCGCCGCTGCGCTGATGGTCCGGTTGCGTGATCTCAACGTCATCGGCGAGAGCACGATACAGGTGGTGTTCCGGGGCATTGGCCGGACGTGGCGCAAGGCCGAACCCGACCCACTGACGGAGAACGAGGAACCCAAGCGCTTTCAGCGCCTGGTACTCCGCGCCCTGGCAGAGGACAACATCTCGCTACCGAAAGCCGCAGAACTCCTGCGCAAGAGCACCAGCGAGGTGGGCCGAATCATGTCGGGTCCCGCGGAGTGAACCATTGTGCGGGTATTGGTGAGCGATGCATCCATTCTCATTGATCTGGCGAAATGGTCGCTGCTTGAAGATCTCTTCAAGTTGCCGTTCGAGTTCGCCATCCCCGATGCCCTGTACGACGATGAACTCATTGATCTTGGTGGGATCGACCGGGCAGAACTGAAGGGTCTTGGCCTGCGGGTAGAGACCCTGGACCCGGAAGGCATGGCCCAGGCTGTCGCCTACCAGTCCGCCAAGCCAAAGCTCACGATCCACGACTGCTTCGCCGTCACCCTAGCGGTGGCGAATGACTGGCCCCTGCTGACCGGCGACAAGCGCATGCGCACGCTGGCTGAAGAGGAGCGTGTCGAGGTCCACGGCATCCTGTGGCTGATCGACCGGTTCACCGAACATCGCATTATCCGCAAGGCGATTCTCGCGAAGGCGCTGAGGGGAATGCTGGAGGACCCGCGAACACGCGTGCCCCATGCCGAAATCAAGAAGCGGCTGGCTCAAATTGCCGCGAAGTGACGGGAAGGGCCCAAAGGGTTCGGCCGGGAGGTAGTTGTCTTGCAATACGGAGTACACGAAGTCATGAACGATGCTGAAAATCTGTCCAAACTGCTCGGACACATGTCGCCGGCCGTCTTCCGCGATTTCATGGTCGACAAGTTCAAGGTGCCCTTGCCCGAATTGGACAAGAAGCAGGGCAAGCGTGAGCAGCGAGAAGGGATGGCTGCGGTTCTCTCCGCCCTCGGGGTGAAGGAACGGCAACAACTGGAAGAAGTGGCCGAGCGCATCGTTCTGCTGTCCGATGGCCCCGGCCAGGATGTGATCGACGGTTTCCGTGACGCCATCTTCGATGCAGAAAGCCTGAAAGAATTCCTGGCGATCAACAATCAGTACGAACGCGCCTTGTGGTTCTACCTCAACGAGGCCGGGCTGTTCGAGGAAGCACTGAATGCCAGGCAGGCCGATGTGTTCCGGCAAAGCGCATCCTGTTACTCGGGGTTCATCGCGCCCAAGAATCTGGCCGTGATGGAGGATGATTCATCCCGGCTCGCCTTCCACCAGGCCATCGCCAAACAGATCGGTTGCTCGGAAGACGCCGTGGCGGTCCAGATCTTCAAGCGGCTGCGGCCGGATACGCATACTGGAGAGGACGTCGACCTCTATCAGATCAGCGTCCATCACAACCGACCGCCGGAAATCATCGACTGCGTCCAGGCCAGTGAACTGGTTTCGCAGGAAGTGATCCGGGCCGTCTCGTCCCACATCACCTACGAGCCGGCCAACGGGCATCTGGAGGTCCTGTCCAAAGATACTGACGGTCGCGAGGCACTGGCGCGCACCGTCGCCGACTGTCTGCTGAAGTCGCCCATTACCGGAACCAAGATTCCATTGAAGCGGTACGATTACCAGAGCCTCGCCGCGCCGCGCACTTTCGACATCTCCGGGGAGAACGTGGCCTCGGCGAAGGTGATTGAGCTCGGCTACACGGTTTCAGACCATCGGTCCCTGCTCGTGAAGATCGGGGCGAGGGATATCGAGGACATCTATAACGCCTCCAGGTCGCTGATCAGCTCCACGTTTGATTTCCGTCATCACCACCTGAACTACGCCAAGATCTCCGTCCGCACCAGGAAGGTCGGCAAGGAACGGGCGCGAACGATCGCCATCGTCCTGCGCGAGGACAACCTGTGCAACATCAAGACCAAGCGAGAGAAGGATCGTGCCCTCTGCGACCGGCTTCTGGCCAAGTGGCAGTTGGTGAAGGAGATCACAGATGTCGTCGAAGAGCCTGTCGACGCGCTCGTTGCTTGATCTGCTCGATCTCTTCGAACAGTCGAGCCACGCCGTTGCCGATGGCGATGGCCAGCGCCTGCATGGTGTGCCCGGTTGGGACCTGTCGCGCCGCCCGGCGCTCTCCAACCAGGATCTTGCGCAGTGGACCGAACGTATTGGTTATGCCGGTTGCTATCCGGCGCCCAGAGGTGACGAACGCGTGCCGGTTGAGATTGAGGAAGACGATGACCCGGGACGCTATCGCTACCGGTGCCCCGAGACCTTTCGCACCAGATACGTGTCTGCCGATCTGGTGGCGGTTCATGCCGTCACCGACGCCAAGTTACTGAACTATTTGGCGGACCTGCTCGGGATTCCACAGGCACATCGACGTGGCATCACGGCGCCCGCCATCGGTGGCGCTCTGTGGAATCTGGGCAAGATGCGCATAGCCGAAGCGCAGGTCGATGTATGGCTGGCGCGGGGACTTTCTTCATCCATCGATCGGGTCTTTGAGCATTTCTGTGCGCCTTCGCTGCCCGATCAGGGATTGATCTTCACCACCGGGCAGGCCCTGCCCGACATCGTGCCGCCGCCCCGTAGCTACCGCATCGTTCCGATCGCCAGCGTTCTGGTGGATTACGCGGTCAAGCCACACCTCGACACCGACCTGATCCATCGATTGTTGGTGGCACCGGCAGGGAGCAAGGAGGAAAAGTCTCTCCCGGTTCGCTTCGACCCGTACTCCAACACGCTGGTTATCGCTACCAAATCCGACAAGCCCTGGGCCATCAAGGGCCCCAAACAGGTGGCCGTGGTGAAGTATCTGGTCGAACAGTTCGAGAAGGGGCGCCATCGAGTTTCTGCAGGAGACATTCTGGTTGCAGCCCACGGTTCAAGGGAAGCTGCGCGAGGCAAGCGGGTCCCGAGCATCTTCAGTGGCAACAACCAATGGCTTGATTACATCGAGCACGACGATGCTGGGTATGGCATCAAACTGGAATGAGCCAGAACTGACATCCACGAGCACACACAACCGCCTTCGGGCGGTTTTTTGCTTTCTGGGGCCCGCTTTTTCCCGTTCCGGCTGAGCCCGCACATCAGCCCGTACATGGTGGTGGCTGACGCCCGTACATGCCGAATTTGAAGATGACCTCACGTTTTCGCAATCACCTGAAAGGAGAAAAACGTGAGTGTCAAACACCTCAACCAACGCCAACTGGCCGACCGTTGGGACGTCAGCGAAGCCACGCTGGAACGCTGGCGGTCCGAGGGAATCGGTCCGGTCTTTCTGAAACTGCAAGGGCGTGTCCTGTACCGCCTTGAGGACGTCGAAGCCTTCGAGTCCGAGAGCCTGCGCAAGAGCACGTCCGAGCGCGTCGAAGCGGGAGGTGCGGCATGAGCCACCTCACCCCCGATCAAGTGCTGGCCACGCCAGCCGGCGAACTCGCCCAGCAATCCGGCGAGTCGCTCTTCCAACTGAAGAACGACGCGGCCGATCTGCTGGCCGCTGCGAAGGCCATCGTCGAGCACGTCGATCGCACCCTGGATCTCAAGTACGCCCAACGCGCCCACGAACTGCGCTTGGCGGGGGGCAAAGACACCGGCGTCGTGCACTTCGATGACGGCCGTGTCCGGATCACTGCCGACCTGCCCAAGAAGGTCGAGTGGGATCAAGCCAAGCTCACCGACATCACCCGCCGCATCGCGGCCAATGGCGAAGACCCCGCCGAGTACGTCGAGATCAGCTACCGCGTCTCCGAGACCAAGTTCAACGCCTGGCCCGAGACGCTGAAGAGCGCGTTCGCCCCGGCGCGAACGCTCAAGACCGGCAAGCCCGGGTTCCGCCTTGCACTGATTCAGGAGTGATCCCCATGAAAACCAAACCTACGCTGCTCGATCTGCTGCGCAAGCAGTCCGAGATGTACCTGCGGGATCTGCCGGAGACGATCCGCATCCCGGCCCTCGACGGCAATCGCGCCGATGAAGTGGTGCGTCCCCTGGAGGATGCGACCGTCGATGACCTGGCCTTCGCGATTCAGGGTATGGAGGCCGAGTCCCGCGTCCATCACCGCCGCCTGCAAGGTTTGCGTGACCTCTATGACCTCGCCCGTAAGCGCGGCGCCTTGGGCGTCACCACGGTGGCTGCCGCATTCGCCGATCTGGGCGGTGAAGGGGGCCGGAAATGAGCCTGCCCATCATCACCGCCGACCAGCGGCTGGCCGAGCGCCGTGGCGCCAAGGGCGTGCTCGTCGGCAAGAGCGGCATCGGCAAGACGTCGCAGCTCTGGACGCTGAAGCCCACGGCGACGCTGTTCTTCGACCTCGAGGCTGGCGATCTCGCCGTCGAGGGTTGGGCGGGCGACGCGATCCGCCCCCGCACCTGGCAGGAATGCCGGGATTTCGCCGTCTTCATCGGCGGGCCGAACCCGGCGCTGCGCGACGACCAGCCGTTCAGCCAGGCCCACTTCGATGCCGTGTGCGCGCGCTTCGGCGACCCGTCGGTTCTGGACAAGTACGAGACCGTCTTCGTCGACTCAATCACCGTGGCCGGACGCTTGTGCCTGCAGTGGTGTAAGGGCCAGCCGCAGGCCTACTCGGAGAAGACCGGCAAGCCCGACAGCCGTGGCGCCTACGGATTGATGGGCCAGGAAATGATCGGCTGGCTCACCCACTTGCAGCACACGCGCCGCAAGAACGTGTGGTTCGTCGGCATCCTCAACGAGGCCCTGGACGACTTCAACCGCCGGGTGTTCTCGCTGCAGATCGACGGCTCCAAGACCGGGCTCGAACTACCCGGGATCGTCGACGAGGTGGTCACACTGGCCGAGCTCAAGGCCGACGACGGTAGCGCCTACCGCGCCTTCGTCTGCCACACGCTGAACGCGTGGGGCTTCCCCGCCAAAGACCGCTCCGGGCGGCTCGATCCGATCGAGGAGCCGCACCTCGGCCGCCTGATGGAAAAGATCGCCGGCCCAGCCAGACCCGCCACCGAACGGCTCGATTTCGCGCGTCCCGCGCCCGCTGCCATCCCCGAATCCATTTCGACTCAGGAGTCCTGATCATGACCTACTTCGATTTCAATTCCGCTCCCGAACAGACCTCTTTCGACCCGATCCCCAAGGGCACGCTGGTGCGCGTTCGCATGACCATCAAGCCGGGCGGCTTCGATGACGCATCGCAGGGCTGGACTGGCGGCTATGCCACGCGTAACGACAACACCGGCTCGGCCTACCTGAACTGCGAGTTCGTCGTGATGGAGGGCGAGTTCGCCCGTCGCAAGATGTGGTCTCTGATCGGCCTGCACAGCCCCAAGGGACCCGAGTGGGCCAACATGGGCCGGACTTTCGTCAAGGCGATCCTCAATTCGGCGCGCGGTGTTCACCCCGGCGACAGCAGCCCTGCGGCACAGAACGCGCGCCGCATCGGCGGGTTCGCCGATCTGGATGGCATCGAATTCCTGGGCAAGGTCGACTGGGAGAAGGACCAGAACGGCCAGGACAAGAGCGTCATCAAGGCCGCCATCACGCCGGACCACAAGGACTACGCCGCGCTGATGGGCGGTGCGCGTCAGCCGGCACCTTCGGCCCCCGCCGCCAGCGCCCCCAACGCCTATGCGCAGGCCACGGGCCGTGCTTCCGTGCCGGGTCGTCCGAACTGGGCGCAGTGACGGAGGGCCACGCTCATGATGCTCCGTCCCCGCCAATCCCTCCTGGTCGAACGCACGCTTGCGGCGCTCGATGAGCACGGGAACACGCTGGCTGTCGCGCCGACCGGTTGCCATGCGCCCGGCACGCCCATCCTGCTCCATGATGGTTGTATCAAATCCGTAGAGGCGGTGGCCATCGGCGACTGCCTCATGGGACCTGACAGCCGCCCGCGGCGCGTGCTGGAAATCCATCGCGGCACGGATGCGATGTTCGAGATCCGCCCACTGAAAGGCGAGTCTTTCGTTGTCAACCGGGGCCACATCCTCACCCTGGTCCGAACCCAGGAGAGCGCTGGCGATCGGGGCGGCGAGCTGACCGATATCGCGCTCGCGGACTACCTCGAGGCTTCCCCGACCTTTCGCCACCTGCACAAGCTGTTGCGTGTACCGGCGGATTTCCCTGCCCGTGAAGCGCCGCTCATCGATCCCTATGGGTTCGGGGTTCTGCTCGGCGATGGCCGGCTCGCTGGCAGCGTATCGGTGACCACGCCCGACGTGGAAGTCGTCGAGGCCATCCATGCCGAAGCCGAGCGCCACGGCTTGCGCATACGAACCGAACAACTCGCCGGCAATACGGTCAATACGTATTACCTGGTCGGGCAACGCGGTCAACCGAACACTCTCGTCGAGCGCCTGAGGCAATTGGGCGTGTACGGTTGTGGCGCGTCCGAAAAGTTCCTGCCGGCCACCTACAAGATGGGAGACCGATCGGTTCGGCTCGCCGTGCTGGCGGGGCTCCTCGATGCCGACGGTTATCTATGCCGTAATACCTTTGAGTTCTGCTCGCGCTCGCGGCAACTGGCAGAAGACGTGGCGTTTGTCGCCCGCAGCCTCGGCTTTCTCGCCACGCGACGCGAGAAAATGGTCGATGGCGTCCTCTATTGGCGCGTCTATGTGAGCGGCGACTGTGAACGCATCCCGACGCGGATACTACGGAAACAGGCCACGGCGCGTCGTCAGAAAAAGGATCAGCTGCGCACTGGTTTTACCGTGCATCCGCTGGCCGTCGGTCCCTATATCGGTTTTACCGTCGACGGCGATCACCGCTACCTATTGGGCGACTTCACCATCACGCACAATTCCGGCAAGACCATCATGCTGTCGGCGGTCACCGGCAGGGTGTTGGCCGAGCCCGATGCGAAGGCCTGCATCCTCGCCCACCGCACCGAACTGACCGGCCAGAACCGGGACAAGTTCTCGCGTGTGAATCCGGGCATGTGCACGTCCGTGTTCGACGCCAACGAGAAGTCCTGGCGCGGTCAGGCGACGTTCGCGATGGTGCAGACCCTGTCGCGCCAGGCGCATCTCGATCAGATGCCGACCCTGGATCTGCTGGTGATCGACGAGGCGCACCACGCTTCGTCACCGACCTACCGGGCCGTCATCGACCAGGTGCTGGCCCGCAATCCTCGGGCGGGCATCTGCGGCCTGACCGCCACCCCGAATCGCGGCGACGGCAAGGGCCTGCGCGAGGTATTTTCCAACGTCGCCGACCAGATCACGCTGGGCGAGATGATCGCCGCCGGGCACCTCGTTCCGCCGCGCACCTTCGTGATCGACGTCGGCGTGCAGGACGCACTGCGCCACGTCCGTCGCACAGCGATGGACTTCGACATGGACGAGGTCGCGTCCATTCTGGACAAGCGGCTGATCACCGAGGCGGTGATCAAACACTGGAAGGCGAATGCGTCGTCGCGCAAGACGATCGTCTTCTGCTCGACGGTCGCCCATGCCAAAAACGTCTGCGATGCCTTTGTCGAATCGGGCGTACACGCCGTGCTGATCCACGGCGAGTTGACCGACGCCGACCGCAAAGCGCGCCTGGCCGAGTACGAGTATGGGCACGCCCAGGTCGTGGTCAACGTGGCGGTGCTGACCGAGGGCTACGACTACACGCCCACCCGCTGCGTCGTCCTGCTGCGCCCCAGCTCCTACAAGTCCACCTTCATCCAGATGGTCGGTCGCGGTCTGCGCACCGTGGCCCCGGAGGAGTTCCCTGGCGTCATCAAGACCGATTGCATCGTGCTGGACTTCGGTACGGCCAGCTTGATGCACGGATCTCTCGAACAGGAAATCAGCCTCGACGGGCATCAGGGCGACGGTGATGCGCCGACCAAGGACTGCCCGGAGTGCGGCGCCATCGTTCCGCTGGCCTGCATGGAGTGCCCTCTGTGCGGCCACGTGTGGGAGCGCGAGCCGCAGGACTGTGGCGTTCTGGCGGACTTCGTCATGAGCGAGATCGATCTGCTCAAGCGCTCCAACTTCCGCTGGTGCGACCTGTTCGGGCATGACGACGCGCTGATGGCCACCGGCTTCAGCGCATGGGGCGGCATCTTCTTTCTCAATGGCCGCTGGCACGCCGTCGGCGGCGGCAAGGATTTGAGGCCGCACCTGCTGGCCGTCGGCGAGCGCACGGTGTGCATGGCCAAGGCCGACGACTGGCTCAACGACCACGAGTCCGCCGACTCCGCCCACAAGACCCGGCGCTGGCTGAACGAGCCGCCGACCGAGAAGCAACTGCGCTACCTCCCCGAGCAGATGCGTGCGGACTTCGGGATGACCCGCTATCAGGCATCGGCCCTGTTGGCGTTCCAGTTCAACAAGTCGTCGATTCAGCGGCTGGTGGTCGCGGCCAACGACAGCCATCGGGAGGCTGCGTGAAATGCGCTATCTGCCATCGCAAGGCCAAGGGGTACGGCTGGTCCAACCCTCGGTTCAAACCGGGCGACCCACAACGCTACTCGAGCGAGTGGGTGTTCTGTTCTCGCCGTTGTCAGGACGCGTTCTGCAAGCTGATGAACAAGACGGAGGCACGCATGATCGACCCGAGTGACATGGAGCTGGCGGCCATGCGGGCGTGCCTGTCGCCGTTGGGTGAGTACGTCGGCTCCATCGGCATGGAGCGGCCCTTGGCGGACTACACCCGGGATGAGGTGCTGACCCTGATCGATGTCGTCGTCACCGCCTATCAGGACCAGATGATCGAAGAGCACGAGCGCATGGCCGCCAAGGATCGTGCCTTCCTGGAGGAGCGCCTGGCGCGGCAGGGACAAGCCGCTCCGAAGGGGGTGCCGTTCTGATGCTCGACTTCAACTCCCGCCCCAAGATTCACGAACAGATCGGCGCTCTCATCGATGCCGCCCTCGCCGGCGATCGTGATGGACAGGCTCCGCGTACGTACCTCGGCGCGTCGAGGTTGGGCGTTGCCTGCGAGCGCGCGCTGCAGTACGAGTACCTGCGCACGCCGGTCGATCCCGGCCGCGAAATTCCCGGTCGCATCCTGCGCGTGTTTGAGGTCGGGCATGCGCTCGAAGACCTGGCCGTTCGCTGGCTGCGGTTGGCCGGCTTCGACCTGTACACCCGCAAGGCCAGCGGAGGCCAATTCGGCTTCTCCGTCGCGGGCGGTCGCATCCAGGGCCATGTCGACGGCGTGATCAACGCCGCCCCCGGCGCGCTCGGGCTCCGGTGCCCGTCGCTATGGGAGTGCAAGACCATGAATGACAAGTCCTGGCGGGATACGGTCAAGCACGGCGTCAGCAAGTCCAAGCCGGTCTATGCCGCGCAGATGGCCGTCTATCAGGCCTACATGGAGGCCAGCATCCCGGGCATTTCAACGAACCCGGCGTTGTTCACCGCCATCAACAAGGACTCCGAGGAGATCTGGTTCGAGCAGGTGGCCTTCGACGGCGGCCTGGCACAGTGGATGTCCGATCGCGCGGTTCGGGTGATTTCCGCATCCGATGTCGGCGAGTCGTTGCCGCGCCATGCGACCACGCCGACGCATGTCGAGTGCAAGTTCTGCCCCTGGCAGGACCGCTGCTGGGGTTCGACATGA
>JAEHJW020001106.1_pt1 | contig 11641 bp, 21 predicted proteins | sample 9271431 | NCBI WGS metagenome assembly JAEHJW02
GATCTATGGGAGCCGGTCAGATCGGTCGTAGATTTCTCGACGTGCATCAGCGGCCAGATCTGCACAGCGCACCGAACGCAGCGGCGACGAATATCCCTACGAAGAACCAGATCAACATCAGGATAGTGCACATGGGATTTCCTCCTGTGGGCTATCTTCCAGCGCCTTGCGTGCCAGCTCGCGGCAGATGTCGGAGCCGGGAGGTAGGAGTTTTGCGAGCGCGCATTCGCTGAAATAGACTTGGCCGACGCGCGTTTCGCAGACATAAACCGGCTGATTTACAAACTGCAGCCCATGCATCAACAGAATCATCAGCACGTCTACTTCAGAGAGCAATTTGACGACTGTGCATTCGGTGCCGATCAGGCTCTTTTCAGAAGGATCTACGTTGACAATCCTTGCCCGTTCACCTGGTTGAAACTTTGGCATGTTGTTCTCCCGTTGCCAATTCACGAAGCTGTGCGGCCAGTTCGGAAATCCGATCAGCGTAAATCGGGATTTGATCCCGGTAGCTTTGAAATACCACAGCGAACGGATCATCTGTCTCGGATGAATAGCTGACGTAGAAACCTGCCTCCTGGACAGCGCAAGTAATTTGTTCGATAAACGCCATCATTGCCACCGCACGAGCCCTTACCTGATTTTTACTGTCTTCCTTTGCGTCCATGATTCCTCCCGTCAACCGTTGAACGACGCGCACAGCAGGCACGCATAATTGAATCTGGAATCCGCAGTCCCGAGTAGACGCACTTCGACTTGCTCTGGTGTACGCGCCCAGCAATCGTCATAGACTGGGAACCAGTCCGGAGTCCAAGTCGCCTTCTTGAACGATACCGGGCGCATCCGGCGCGCGGCCTCCACGGAGGAAGCAACGACCACGACCGAATCGGCCGATCCAGGGTTGTTATTTTCGGTCTGTGTGAGCAGGTAGATATTCATGGGCGTACGCTCCATGACTTTCGTGCGCGCTTTGTATAGTTCCTCAGCGAATTTGCACATGAGATCCCTGAACTTGTTCTGTACCTCTGAGTCACCCAGTTTGTTGATTGAGCCAAGAAAGTCGCGCCCAGTTCCTCCTGCTTGCTCGTAATGAGCAACCAGGTCATCGTCGTTGTCCATGAAACTCACGCGCCGGATGGGTAACACGATTATTGACCGCATGATTCCTCCTACGCGCTGCCGGATTTTTCGTGCTCAGGAGCGGGTTCTTCGCCACCCCATTCCGGAACAAATCCCAGTGCGTCTGTGAGAACGGCATTGACGATCTGACGAGCCAGGTTCATGAAATCTTGCCGTATCTGCGGTGAACGTGCCGCAGCCCCCTTCGGAATCGACGCGATAAACACTGCGTCTTCCACTGAATCTGGCAACATGTAGTAGGCAACCCAGTTTTGGCCTTCGGTCCGAAATGCGAGACGCCCAATGCATGATTTGTTATCTATGTTCACAATATCCATGATTCCTCCGTATAGCCTCTATCCGCGGTCGTAGGCTCTCAAAACACCTTTCGCTTCGTCTCGCTCAACGACGTATTCCAGCAACAGTCCCACCCATGCGCGCAGGTTCCAATCCGGATTGAGCCGCCGGAAATCCTCCAACGATTTGAAACCCGTCATGGCGAGATATTCCGGCTCACGGATGCGCAGCTTCCGCAGCCACTTGCGCATATGTTCGTCGTCAGCGGGCAAAGTCCGCACAGGGAGGCGCAAATAATACTTGCGGGCTAAATCGCACCAAAAGGCGTCCTCTGCAAATTTGGGGAAAGATTTAACTGCCGGAGACGTCGTAACAGGGGGTGCCATGAGATCGTTCCTCGGTGTTAGTCATACTGGCTCAGTATACTCCACAAACTGCCAGTTTGCAAAGCTCCGACTCATTCCCGTGTTGAATCCTGGATGCAACCGCTTTTCTCACGCGATTTCGCATACGCGATCTGCCGGGAGCGTATCCAAGACTCGGTAGCAGGCGATACCGGACGCGGGCCAGCATTGCGGATTGCCGGGCTATTGGGCCAGACCTTGAACTTCTGCCGGTACTGGTTGGCGATCCAGCCTTCTCGGTAGCCCTTGGATTTCGCGTAGCTCCGTAGTTCTGCGTAGAACCACCCCTTTTGCTCCACCGTGTACTCGCGGGATTTGCGGGGCGGTTCAGGATCAATCCGGACGAGCTGGCCGTCCTCGACGACCAGACCTTGCGGGAGTTTCGTGGCGCGCAGCCCGCAGGAGCCGCAGAACGGGGAACGAGTAGCCTGGTTGACGTAGCCGCAAGCCTCACACGTCCAGTCGGCAGGCTCTTTCCGCTCTTTGGGAGCAGGAGACTTCCACGCCTTCGTGTCGGAGGATAGTTCCCACACCACGTCCGACGTGGGTATGCCATGTGATCGAATCGCATCCGAGTGATCGAGGATCAGGCAATCGGATTTGCCGGGATTCGGACGTAACCCACGGCCGACGATCTGGCGGTAGAGGCCGAACGACTTGGTAGGACGGGCAAGCACAATGCAGGAGACAGCCGGAATGTCGGTGCCTTCCGTGAATAGCCCGACGTTGACAATCCCGTCCAGATCGCCCTGCTCAAGCTGTGCAATCACGTCGGCACGCCGTTCCGCGTCTGTCTCGCCGTCCAGTTCCTCGAAGCGGTGACCGCTCTGGTTGAACGCTTCGCACAGGTGCAGGGCATGGGAAACGGTAACGGCAAAGACGAGCGTCTTGCGGCCTCGTCCATGTTTCTCCCAATGCGCGATGATATCGCCCACCAACTTCGGTTTGTCGACAGCCACTTCGAGATCGCGTTCGACGTAATCCCCGGCACGAACCCGGACGCCGGAAAGATCGGGACCGGCAGGGGCGTAGCAGACAGTGGGGACAAGAAACCCGTCCTGCAGGAGTTCTGCGTAAGTTACCGGCTGAATGAGTTTGTCGAATACGTTACCCAATCCCCGACCGTCCGAACGGCACGGTGTTGCCGTCAGACCCAGGTGAATAGCATCGGGATATTGGGCCTTCACTTTTTCGTAACTCGCCGCGCGATTGTGATGCGCCTCATCCCATATCACGATATCGGCGGCAGGCGCGGCGCGGTGGGATAGGGTTTGCACGGATGCGAGCTGCACCATTGGCGAAAATGAGCGATTCATACCGGCCATGATCCAGCCATGCGAGATTTCCAGCGCATCGAGTTTGCGGGAAGTCTGAAACAGGATCTCGCGGCGATGAGCGACGAACAGGATTGACGAGCCTTTCCCGATTGCGGAACGGATTAGCTCGCAGGCAAGCACGGTTTTGCCCGCCGCTGTCGGAGCCACCAGCACTACCGACCGATGCCCCTGTCTGACTTCCGCGCGCAAAGCGTCAATGGCCCGCACCTGGTAGGGACGCAGCTTCATCGTTTCGCTCCTATGGCCTGAACCATCCGACGTTCGGCGGCGCGGTTCTTGCGGATCAACTTACGCACGTCCTGAATCCGGTCACGGGCAACGAGCATGCGTTCATGGTCGGCTTCCGTGAGCGGCTTGGTTTGCAGCAGCCCCATGACGATGATCAGTGATTCGTGATCCAGCACGTCCAGCGCCAATGCAGCCTCGCGGTTCATCGCGGCGTAGGCGGCGTGGGCGGGATTGGTGTGTGTCTTGCCATGAGACTTGCCCGAGTCGGGAAACAGGTCCGACAGCCTCATGCCGATTGCGCTCAACACGGAAAACGACTCGCAACCTGCGAAGCAATGCATCAGGATTCTTCCGTCCTCAGCCTCGGAAAGCGACAGCGAGCGCGAGTGGCTTTCGTGCGCCGGGCACTTCGCGCGCCAGTGACGGTTTCCGGTTTCGATTACTCCATCCAGTTTTTCGAGTAGCGGTTCAATCATTTCGGCCCCCATTCTTGACTGATTTTGTCGGATTTGCCTCTGTGTATATATACAGATCTATTTCAATACTTCTGTTACGTACGTGGTTTTAGTCTTTCCTCTGTCTCTGTACTCTGTCTCTGTACTCTGGTGTAGCAACTTGCTAGCGGCGTGCAAGCAATCTGCTAGCATCGTGCTAGCATCATCCCCGGAGAGCAGGAAAAATCCTTGTTCAATCAAGGGGATCAAGTAACTAAGCATCTCCTGTTCTGGCATCCGAAGGCGAAAAGCTATGGAGGGTGTATCAAAATCGATCACCCCATCTTCTTCTTCCGAAGCCAGCAGCCAGAGCATCGGAGCCAGCGCCCGGCTGCCGAGTGGCAGGGCATGGAAACGGCAATCATCCAGCAGTTGACGGTGAAGCTTGATCCAGGGAGGGCGGCGATGGCGGTAATGCTGAAACTTGTCCCAATTGCGGACGGACAGCAGACGTTTTTGTTCTGGCACTTTCTTATCCTCTAGCAAAGATAAAATGCCGGGCCGCACCAAGTGCTAGCTTGGGCGCTTTCGGGTCGGCGCTCCGTCGAGCGGCACCCGGCATTTATAATGCTACTCTGCGACTACCTCTTTTTCCAGTATTTCCAGCACAAAAACGAGTATTTCAGTACCTTCACGCAACAGGGAATCCTCGTCCGTGAAACAGGCGAACGCCAGCTCACCCGAGATCGGCCGGGTTCGGTACTGATCGATCGTCTGGACTAGGACTTCCATCTTGGGATTGTCCGCTGGCCCATTCCGGCGGCTTCGATTGGGGTGGTTCATGGTTATCTATTCCTCCGCTTGAGCGGGGAAAATCCAATCCGTCGTCAGTAATTCTCACTGTGTAACTTTTGGTAAACACAGATCCGTCTGGTCCAATTACGTCGCCAACATGCACGGACACGAATGGATAATTTCCAAGGATCATGCTGCGTTCAACATCCCACACGAATTCCTCCAAAGGAGGGCAATTACCTTCCATTTCTGGAATTCCTGTAATGAATTTCCTGAGCTGATCTATTCCCTTCTGGTTAAGCGTGCATTTCGCATATCGGTTAGTAAATCCAGTCATTTTGCGGCCTCTCTGGCGCGCTCCGTTTTGAGAATGATCGATACGCGCTGGATTGATATTCCTAAGCGCTTGGCGATGTTGCCCATCCCCATTCCGTCCGCGTACATTTTCGCAATCCGTGCGCGTCGGCGCGCTTGTTGTTCCAGCCAGCGATCTCGTCTCATGATCTCTATTTACCGCCTATCGGTGAGAATGTCAATATTTTGTAACCTCCTTCTCGACTTGTTAATTAACTGTTGACAATTTCCGCAGCCTGATCTAGGCTGTGAACGTGTAGTGAAAATGTCCAAGGGGCCCCGGTCACGGAAGCCCAGACGGGCCGATCAATCGGTGAGGCTTACTACCCCTCGCCACTCGGCCTAGACAGCGTCGGAAACGACTACGTGACTTATTTTTTACTAGGGCGTTCAACTGAAAATGGACAACCAGAAGATAGAGTTACTCGCAGAATATGAGCGGCTTGCAGCAATTGCAAAAGCTTCTTTTGCAAAGCTTGAAGAAGTCACGGAATTGTTTATTTTGAAATTTGAAGCCTATGAAAAAGCTAGGCTAGTGTACGAGGATCTGGCCAACAAAGCGTTTATCGCTGCGGGAGGCACAGACCTTGCAGCAGAGCAGCAGGCAGTCCAGGCCGCCGAGCGCGCTTATGCTGACTATCAGGCCACGATTGCGCCCAAGGATGAGGCGCAGTCAGCGCGAGACGCAGCGCGAAAGGACTACGATTTGGCCGCGATAAAAGCCACAGCGGCTTTCAGAGCCACAGGCTGTCAATAACATTCCGCATCCCGTTCTAGGCTGTTTGAACGTAGTCTCACATCAATCACAAAATAGGATAGAAAACACATGGCAACGAAGGCTAAAGAAAAGCAGACCGCAGTTGTGGTCACAACGCAGTCCCGTGGCGTTTTTTTCGGCTACGCAAACAATTCAAGATTGCCGAGCAACGGAATTGTCGAACTGAAACGCGCTCGCAACTGCATCTACTGGCGCGGCATCAAGGGATTTTTGGATCTCGCAGTAACTGGGCCGACGAACGGATGTCGTATCGGCCCGGCGGCGAATATTGAGCTTTCCGGGGTGACATGCCTCGCTGTTTGCACGGATGACGCAGTGACCGCATGGGAAAAAGCGCCGTGGTAGTCAGCTCGGGAAAAATCGAACCGTGGATGAAGCTGTATAGCGGCTACGGCGACGGCTACGGCGACGGCAACGGCAACGGCTACGGCGACGGCTACGGCAACGGCGACGGCTACGGCAACGGCTACGGCGACGGCAACGGCAACGGCAACGGCGACGGCTACGGCTACGGCAACGGCTACGGCAACGGCTACGGCTACGGCGACGGCAACGGCAACGGCAACGGCAACGGCGACGGCTACGGCAACGGCTACGGCAACGGCTACGGCTACGGCGACGGCAACGGCTACGGCAACGGCTACGGCGACGGCTACGGCTACGGCAACGGCGACGGCGACGGCGAGGGCTACGGCGACAAAGAGAGCGCAACAGAATACTGGCTCGCCGTGCTCGATAATGAGCATGTGCTCGACGATTGCGTGCTCGCGTTCTGGCGTTCGGACAAAAACGGGAAAGCAGCAAATGGCGGCTCCAATGCAAGTGTATGCCCAGGGTTGGTCGAGCAAGTCAAGGGTCCCTTGCGATTGTGCACACATCAAGCGCTCCATGGCACTTGGTATCCGCCAGCATGGAAAGGTGATCGGCTCTGGATCGTGGCGCTGCATCACCCGATCCTGGTTGATGGCGACAAGGTCGGATCACTCAAACGCACAATAATTCGAGAGGTGACCGGAGGAACAAATGACACCGCAACTTGTTAACTCGCTGTTCATCGGCGCGATCGGCGTAATTGCCATCATCGTCTCGCTGATTCTTGGCGACTGACATGGACGCTACTTGGTTGGTGTACTGGTGGCATTCTGCGCAGCAGAAGCCGGGACGCTGGCACAACGTCTCGTCGATGTGCTACGCAGCGAGCATGGTTTCTGATCTAGAGGACCGTGAGTATTACCGGATGCTGTTTGACCTCACACAGCAGTACATCGACGATGAACGCAAAGAGGAAATGAAAAATGACGCAAGAGCTTAAAACGGTACCGACGAAAGGTGCCTTGATTGGCCGCATGGCTGGCCGTTTCGGTGTGGATGAAGGCCGTCTGCTTTCGACACTCAAGGCCACCGCCTTCCGACTGAAGGACGGAGAAGTCACCAACGAGCAGATGATGGCACTGATGGTGGTGTCTGATCAGTATCAGCTCAATCCATTCACCCGCGAGATTTTTGCGTTTCCCGACCGCAACAACGGGATCGTGCCGGTTGTCTCGGTTGACGGATGGGCACGCATCATCAACGAACATGCGCAGATGGACGGAATCGAGTTTCTGGACGGCCCTGAGAAAGAAGCCATTCCGACTTGGATTGAGTGCGTGATTTATCGAAAGGATCGTGCTCATCCTACCCGCGTGCGCGAGCGGTTCACGGAAGTCAGACGGGATACGCCAACGTGGAAATCCCATCCATCACGGATGTTACGCCATAAGGCACTCATTCAGTGCGCCCGCATTGCATTCGGGTTTGCCGGAATCTATGACCAGGACGAGGCGGAGCGCATCGTGGAAATGGGGAATGCAGAGGTTATCGAATCGGTGCCGATGCCAAAGGCAAAAACGCCGGAAGCTGCCCCTGTCGTGGTTCAGGCGGCAGCCGCAGAGATTCCTGCTGAGAATCCAGCCCCCAGCGCATCGGTAATCAGCGGTGCCCAGGCGCGAATGATCCGCGCCAAGTTGCTCAATGCGGAAATCACGGAAGCCGAATTCGAGCGGAAATTCGGGCTAGTGGATTGTCTCGCGCGCACGATGATCAATGAAGCTCTGGCGTGGGTAGAGAATCCCGCATGAGTGATCTTCAGTTCGACGAGGCGACGCACACCTATCGGTACGGCGGCATCGTCGTGCCGAACGTCACGCGCGTCCTGGGTGGTCTGGTGGACTACTCGAAGATCCCGGCCGATACGCTCGAAACCGCGCGCCAGAAAGGCGTTGCGGTACACAAGATGGTTGAGTTGGACGCCAAGGGCAATCTGGACGAATCGACGCTACCGGACTGGTTGCGGCCTGTTCTTGATCGCTGGCGGCAATTCATTGCGGATACCGGATTCCGTGTTATCGAATCCGAGCATCGTGTTTATCACGGAAGCTACCACTATGCCGGGACGCTGGATCTGGTTGGTGACTTCTGGGGTGGGCCGATGGCGTTCATCGACGTCAAGCGCAGCCTCATGGGTGGTCGTGTGATCGGGCTACAACTTGCAGCCTATCAGCAGGCGTATCAATTCAACAGCCCAAATGTTAAGACGGCCAAAAAAGTAGCGCAAGCCGACCGTTATGCGCTACTCCTTAACGAGAACGGACCTTACCGGCTTGAGCTATATCCAACCAAAAATGATTTCACGGACTTTTTAATCTGTCTTTCTTACCACCGACTGAAGGAGAAAATATGAGCATTGCTGAACCCGATCTGACCGTCCATCTGCGCATGGACGAAACCATCCGCACCGAACTCATGCGTGCGGAAAACTCACTGTCTGTGGCCGAGACTTTCGAGATCGACGGCCCTGACATGGCGCAGCTCGTGGCGAAAGAGCGCACGCAGCTCGCGGTACGGATTGACCGGATCAAGGAACTCCGCAAGGGCTTTCTCGCGCCAGCGCAACAGATCATCGACAACGCGAAGGCGCTATTTGATCCCGCCATCACGGCGCTGGAGTCCTCGCGCTCGTTGTTGGGTGACCGGCTGCTGGTATGGGACAAAATGGAGCGTGACCGCGTGGCCGCAGAGAATGCCGAACGCGTCGCCCAGGCACGGAAAGCCCGGCAGGAAGCCGAAGCCAAAGCCGCAGCCGAACTCGCCCGCGCGAACGAGATTGCCGCTGCAGAACGCCGGAAAGCCGAAGAAGCCGAAGCCGCGCGCCGGAAGGCCGAAGCAGAAGGCAATACTCGCGCTGCCGCCGCTGCTGCTGCTGAATCGGCCAAAGCCTTTGAGCGTGCGCAGGCCGTTCAGGAAAACGCTGCCGCGCGGGCTACACAAGTGCAGATCGAGGCAAGTGCGTCTGCAGTACCGATGGAAACTGTCGCAAAGATCGCCGGCACCAGCGTCCGCGACAACTGGGTGGCGGAACTGCTGCCGAACATCAGCGAGGATCACGCAAAGGTAATGATCGTAAAGGAAGCTGCGTCCAATCCGCAGTTGATGGGACTGCTCAAACTTGATGTCTCGGCAATCAATAAACTCGCCAAGGCGCTCAAGGACGTCATGTCCGTGCCAGGCTTCAAGGCCGTCAACAAGCCGACGCTGGCCGGGTCACGAAAGTAACGGGAGATCCCATGAACATTCCTGCATGCAATATTTACTATCAGTGCCCGGAGTGTGGCCACGACATTACTATCAAAGTGTCCGCATTTTATCAGGGCAAATTGTATGGGGCGCCAGAGAACTGCTATCCAGACGAATGGGATGGATTTGAGCCCACGTGTTGCCCATGCTGCGATCACGCATTCGACGAAGACCGGATTGCAGAATTGCAGCGCGACGCACACGAAGCGCAGTTGTGCGCCAGAGCCGATTTCAAGCGCAAGGAACGGATGGAAAACCCGGACTGATCTTCCGCGCCCAGCCGGCGGTGGCGCGTCCGCACGTAACACCGGCAATCGGAGCGCCGTCCTCCATCAATCTCTCGGCGTGATCCGGTCGTAAGCCCCACGAGACGGGGCACTAATTCAGGAGGCCGCAAATGAGCAGAAGCCTTGAGTACAGCCGCCAGTTCTACAACGTCCCTGCGCGCCGGGGTGCTGTTGTGTTCTACAGAGGCCGTCGCGGAAAGGTCGTTAGCGCGATCAACGGGCATATCCGCATCAAGTTGGACGGCGATAAACAAGCCAGAATCTACCACCCTACGGATGAGGACTTGCTTTGGGAGCAGCAGCAGGAAGCCTCAGAGCAGATACTCGACGGCGATAGCTACGCAATTAAATACCCTTTCGGAGACACAAAATGACCGAAAAGAAATTGGATTTGAGCAAGCCGGTGTATACGCGGGGCGACAAGGAGGAATGGATTGTCCTTTGCGGCGATTCCAACACTATTACCAATAGTAATTGGCAGTTCTCGTTAATCGCAGTTAAAAAATCTACGGGAGAAATAGGCCGGTGGCGTCCGGACGGGAGAATCGGTACAGCTTTTGGCAGTCCAGACGACCTCATCAATATGCCGCCGAACGTGCCCCCTCGGCATACTGGATACATAAATGTCTATGAAAACGAGTTTGGACTATTTGTAAGCGGCCTCTTTCAGTCTTCTGGTGTAGCCAGAGCGGCCGGTGGTTCTTCTCGTATCACCTGTGTCCGCATCGAGTTCGAGGAAGGACAGTTCGACGAGTAGGAGTGTATATCCACATGAAAAATTCTATCCATATCACGGCGTTTATTGACAACCTAAAGTCAGGTGGCACATTTATGCCTTCCAAAGGGATTTTACAGCGGATCACTGTAGCAGACTTAGGGGGCGATATCGCTGCCAAACAGGCTGCTCTGACCGAGCTGCATCTGGCTGAACAGCGGGGTGCTGAAGCAGCAAAAAGGGAGGCACGGCGTCTGGAAGGGGAGCGGAATGGGCGCAGCAAATGGACCCCGCATCAAGGGAAACGCGAGTGCGCACGTCGAATCAAGAAATCCCCCGGCTGGTTGTGACAGGAGGAAAAATGAACGATCTGCAATTCATTCACGAGCCGTGGTTTGTATCACTTTACCCGTTCCTGGTATTCGGCCTCGCATTTGTGCTCGGTCGGTTCACAGCCCGGACTCCGATGGACGTGCGGGACCGTGAGTACAAAGCCGGCTGGGATGCCGGCCACGATGCGGCGATGCTGGAGCTGAAAGAAATCGTCCGCACTGTACTGGTGGAGATGGAAGATCCGAATGTGCTGATCCACAAACGCAGTCCGGTATTCTTCAAGTGTCAGGCTGACTGAGGAAACATATATGAGTCAAGACCTCAATTTGTGTATGTTTATCGGCAGGCTCGGTAAAGACCCTGAAGTCAGGTACGGCCAGGATGGCAATGCGATGGCGTCAATCTCGCTCGCTGTCGGCAGTTCATGGAAGGACAAAAAGAGCGGCGAGAAGCAGGAGCGGACCGAATGGGTCAGAGTAATGGCCTACGGCAAATTGGCGGAAATCTTCGCTGAGTACCTGAAAAAAGGCGCGCAGATCCACGTCTGCGGCAGACTGCAAACGCGCAAGTGGCAGGACAAGGAGGGTAAGGAGCGGTATACAACGGAGATCATTGCCGACCGGATGCAAATGCTCGGTGGCAAACCTGCCAGTGAGGAACGAGAAAGCGCGGCACCGAAACAGAAGGCACAAGATTCCGAGCCTTTTGACGACGATATACCTTTTAATTAAGCCCCATACCGTCCGGGGCTAACAGAAATAGGACGGCGAAGATGGCGACTAAATGCAGTCGCGATGACCGGGTAGTGGCCCGTCTTGGGCCACTAGGGCCATACCCTGGGCCAGAGCGGCCCATAGGCCAAGTTGGTGTATAGGCCAGTTTGGCCCATACCCATCGGCCAAGATCCGACGAACGGTACTTGCGCTGACGCACAAAGCGCGTAGA
>JAEHJW020002538.1_pt1 | contig 11640 bp, 14 predicted proteins | sample 9271431 | NCBI WGS metagenome assembly JAEHJW02
GACGTTTTTTCCTTTTTCGCGTGCCGGTGGGTGCGGCAGAGGCCGCGCTTGTCGAACGCATGACGCGAGCAGGGTTTGCCCCGCAACGTCACAGCCTTGCAGAGACCGAACGCACGTTCCTCGTCGGCCGGCCAGTGGAACTTCTGCATGAAATCGCCCTCCCCTCAATAGCCTTTTCGTGATAATACACCGAAGCGCGCAAGTTGTCTAGGTACCCCCGGATGCGCGGGGTAGGCGTAATACCGGCCGTCTTGCGTCCAGAGCGAAACGCGCTTCGGTCTCGCGGTTTCCGGGTGCCAGGTGAGCACGGCCACCGCCACAATGGCGGCCACGAGCGCCGCCACCAGCACGCACCAACCGGAGCGCGGACGGGCGGGTGTCGTCGAGCGAATGAGAAATGATCTTGGCATGGCGTTTCTCCGTAGTGTATATTCACCTGCAACACAATCTATTGGGCGAATCTCATGCGGTACACACAACGCACCGTCCCCATCCCCGCCGACGTGGTGGCGACCCTCTCGGCCGTCCCTATCCGGCGCCTGCACCGCCTGGGCGTCAAGAGCGGCGCGTTTCCTGCCCACTACACGGAACTGCTGTTCCGCAAAATATGGCGCATCAAGGCGGCCACGCCGACTGAGATTGAGTTTTTTCAGCGTTTGGCGGCGCTGGTGGCTGCACAGCCCGCAGAGTTGCCTCAGGAACATATAGCCGCACAACATTGACGTGCGCCCACGCCCCCTCGTAACCGTCGCCTAGCGTCTTGCGCGCCCGCGCCGGGCGGTACCCCAGGCGTCTCCACTCACTCCACACCTCCGACAGCGTGGCCGCCTTGGTCTCCTCCAGCCACAGCAGCAGCCGGCGCTCGGAGATATAGAGCGTGCCGCTCACCGACTCGTAGCGCGTCGAGATCGCGGATAACCCGGCCGGCAGCGGGATGTGGCTTCCGTGCTTGGGCGGCACCTGCATCACCAGGCGCTCGCGGATGGTGTCGTTCAGGAATTGCCCGAGGATGGCCGTGCTGGCCTCGGTGGCGACCTCGACCTTGTCGCGGCTCACTTGGATGTGCGCGCGCATGAACGTCGAAAGCCCCTTGGTGTCGAAACGCGCCAGGCCGAGGTCTTGCAGCATGCGGGCGGCGGCGAGCGTAACGGCGCAGAGGGTTTGCCAATAGCGTTCGCGGGTCTGGATGCCCCAGGTGCCGCGGATGTGCGTCTGGAGGGTGTCCACGAGTTTGCGCGCGCGGGAGGCGTTGGCCACCAGATATTTCGCCCATAGCGGGCCGATAAGGCCGAACTGGGAAAGCGCGCACTGGTTGATCTCCTCCAGGTCCGCCTGATCGGCGTAGCACGGCATATACATTTCCCACACGCGGGCGAGCTCCGCGCGGGTGTCGAGCTTGGCCGACGAGAGCCGGGAGGCGAGGGAGGCGTTGGTGCTGGAGACGACGAGCGTGCTCCACGGCCTGTCCGGCCGCATGGTGGCATCGGAACTGAGGCGCGACCGCTCGCGGCCCTGGGAGACCTGATACACGAAGTCGCTGGCCGTCTGGGGGTCCACGTTGGTCATTTCATCGACGTACAGCGGCAGCGACCGGTAGACGCCCAGCCGTTGCATGAGGCTGTTCGTTGTGTCGTGCTTTTGCGCCATGATCTGCATGGGGTCGCCATAGACCGCGCAACCGATACGCTGGACCGTGGACTTGCCGACGCCGGTGGAGCCCACGAGGTTGATGGTGGCGCCGCCATAGCCGGTAAAGTGCATGAGCGGCGCGGCGAAGGCCGTGAGAAACGCCATCTGCCACTCGGGGGGAGCCTTCTCGTAGTGCCGGAAAATGAACCGCCACTCGTCCATGAGAGCGCCCGGGCTGGGGCCAAAGCCTTTCGCCATGCCCAGCACGGCGGGCGCGAAGGTGATGGTCGCGTTGGTTCCCTCTGGCGTCCAGGCATTTTGGCCGTCCACGAACGCGCCGTCGGCGCGCCATCCGAGCTGCGATATGAGTGTGCTGACCACCTCGGTCTGCTGGAGCTGGCGGGTCGCCTCCGTCAGAAACGTCGCCATCGTGTCGATGTAAAGCGCGTCGAGCAGCACGCCGCGCGCAGCCAGTTCCTCCGCGATGCCGTTGCGGCTATACAGGCTCGATAGGGGCAGGAGAATCTTCTGCCAGCCGTCGCGGGGGAAGTTGCACGCGATCTCGATGTACTCCTGGGAGTCATCCTTGAGGCGGCGGATCACCTTGATGGGGTAGGGATAGATGATCTCGTCCACATGGGTCGTGGGGTTGCGCACGCCGACCCGGCCCTGGGTGTCATAGAAAAACGGCCTGGGCGCGGGCAGTTCGCCAGGCGCCGCTTCCTGGGTGCGGTCCACCTGCGCGCCGAGCACGAGCGGGGTAGTGATTTTCTTCCAGTAGGGGCACTGGGTGCACAGCGCGGACTGGCCGGAGACGGCCGCCAAGCGCTCGCAGGTCGTGGGGCCGATGTCTTTGTCGGCCAACTGCTGGATTTTCGCGTCGGTCTGCGCCGGGTCATACCGGGGGTCAGCGCGCGACCACTCGTGGATGACGGCCGGGGCCTCGTCGGTGTACCGGAGAAGCTGGATCGCGCCGTACCAGAACGGCTCCGAGACCGCCCCTCCGGCGTCCCGGAAGCGCGCCATCTGCTGACAGCGTTGGGCCAGCGCCGGGGCACTCGACGGGGTGCGCGTGGCCAGGGTGGCCGTCATGGACTCGTTGACGGACTTGGCGAGCGAAGGAGTGGTGTCGCGCGCGGCCGGGCAGTATTTATCCAGTGCGCGGGAGAACACCAGGAAATCGACGACCGCCCCCTCCTTGAGCACCCGCACGGGCAGCGGGTTCGCCGGGTCTTTGTAGTGCTGGGTGCCCGGTACGCGCAGGATGGACGCGCTGTCGGCGGTGCGCTCGGGGCCTACCGCGAAGTGGGCCTTCTCGCAGGCTTGCTTGAGTCTTTCCGCCACGGGCTTCCAGAGGGCCGCCACGACGGGGCTTTCCAGCACCCAGTAGACGTGCATACCCCGGCCGCTCTGGATGACCCACGGGCTCGGGAGACCGGCTGCGTGGACGAAATCCCGCAGGGCCTCAGCCGCCGCGATCAGGGAGGGATAACCCTTCCCCTCACCGGCATCGACGTCGAGCCAGAACGCCTTGAGGGAGTGGACATGCGCCTGCTGGCGGGTGGACTTCGCGTAAGTAGCGGGGGCGAAATACCAGTCCACCCCCGGGTAGGTGTTGAGCGTGCTGAGAAGGGTCTCGAAGTTAGGCGACGAGGACCATGTGTGCCGGACGCGGCCATTGTGGATGGCAACGAGACAACGCAGCCCCTCGGGCGGCCAGATGACCTCCAGCAACGACGCCATGCACACCCCTTACCGTAAGTATTTCGCTAACCGGTTCTGCGCCGCGGTCGCCCCCAGGGGGCGGATACGGACTGGATGGGGCAGCACACCGTCGCTCATGGCTCGGTCCAGCGCATCGAGGAACACCACCACGCTAGGCGCGTGGCGGGCGCTTATGGGCGCCCCCTCGTTGAGCCAGAGGTCCACCATGATGCGCGAAACCCCGATGCAGGCCGCCGCTGCGCTCTTGGAGACGCGCGCCCCCGAGAGGGCGCGCGCCAGTCTGCCTTCCAAGACGCCGAGCATCAGAACCCTTCCATGACGCCGGCCAGCGCGTCGTCCACCGCGTCAGGCGCGAGCGGAGCAGGCGCGGACGCAGGGGCCGGAGCAGCAGCAGCCGCCGCAGCACCCTTACGGCCACGACGCAACGGACTGACCGAAGCGGCCGGAGCCGCCGCAACGGGCGCGGTAGTCGGGATCGGAGCCGCCGCAACGGGGGCCTGGGCCGGGGCAGCGGCCAGCGCGGCGTGAGCGGCCGGAGCCGGAGCGGGCGCAGGGGCGGCTGCGACAGGCTTCTTGGGCGCCTCGGGGGTGGTTTCGCCGCCGCGGAACGCCGCAACGACTTCATCGGCCTGCCGGGCCTTGATCTTGTCGTACCCGCCGTCTGGCAGCCAGCCGGAGAAACTGAACGAGAGCTTGGCGTACTCCACGGTGGCGTCGATCGTCACCTGGGTGATGACGCCATCCACCGGCACGTCGTGGCGGCTCAGCGTGTTGAGATAGGCGTTCCACTCCTTCAACGTCATGACCGGCATGCTGATGGTGAACAAGTCCCCGTCCAGATCGTCGGGCGCAACGACCAGGATGCGCTTGTTGTCCGTGCACGCCTTGACCTTCGACCCGTTGGGGTTGATCCGCGAACCGAACTGATTTTGTGGGCAGCTCGCGCAGGCGGTCGCCTGGGGCGACGTGGACGATGCAGCGGGGGTTACGCCGTCGGACGACCAGCAGGCCGGAGCGTCGGGCTCCTGTCCGGGCGTGTATGCCTTGGCGTACCACGTCTTGTAGATACCGTTGTTGGCCGCCACGGGCACGATCTGGATGCTGCGCACCGGCTCGTTGCGGTCGTTCTTCAAAATCTCCTCCTCCGCGTCGGGGCTGATGATGCGCCACGCGCCGCCGCGAAACGACAGCCGGGGGAGCGACAGTCCCGCCCCGATAGGAGCCATGAAGGTGGTGTTGCCGGCCGACGAGTTCTGCGTCAGATACGCCGGTTTGTTGAGCATGAGTTCGTTCGACATGATAGCTGGTACCTCGATGGTTGGTTACGACTTGCGAATCTGAACACCGAGAATCTCGGCGTACTTGATGCCCGGAGGCAGGCGACCGCCCGCTTCGAGCATGGTCTTGACCGCGGCTTTGTTCACACCCTGGATAAGCAACCCGAAGGCGTCGTGCTCGCGCACATACGACAATACCTGGTCCCAATCCTCCACAGTAGCACTTGCGGAGGTCGCGTGGAACACGGTTCCGAACGGCGTCTTGTAGCCGGTGACGCCGGCGCGCTGCGTCTCTCGCAGGAGCCACGTCTCCATGGTTTTAAGCTCCGCCTTGAGCGCCGCCTGTTCCTCGTCGTGCTTGGCCTTGAGCGCGCGCAGGTTGTCGCGCTTGGTGACGTAGACCCTCACAACATCCTCGATTGTGTGCATAGTACCTCCTGACCCTTATGTTTTAGTGATAATACACTACCCAACGGCCTTGTCAATAGCCGGTGCGTCGCCATCGCCGCCGAACATGCTCAAGAGCAAACCTTGCATGCGCTTACGCTCCCGCAGGCGGCCGTACATTTCCGTCTCGATCTCCGAGGACTCCAGATGCACGATGTTGACATGCCGTGTCTGGCCCTTGCGGTACAGCCTTCCCACCGCCTGCTCGTAAGTCTCGTTGCTCCACACGGGGGCGAACCAGATCATCGTCGAGGACGCGGTGAGCGTCAAACCGTGGCTCATGGTGGCGGGGTGGGCCACGATCACCTGCAAGTCCCCGCGCTGGAACGCCGCGAACACCCGGTCGCGCTCGCCGCGCGAGGTCTCGCCCGTAATGGCCTCCGCGCCGATCTTCGCCGCCACGAGCCGCGCGTGTATGTAAGCAACCACCGACTTAAATGGCGCGAAGATCACGACGGGGCCACCGGCGGACTCCAGTATCTCCATGACAGCCGCCATCTTGGCCGAGGCGTGGATGGTGTGCGTGTCGCCGTCGTCGAGCAGCACGCCGCAGGCGCATTGGAGGAGCTTGTTCCCCTTGACCGCCTCGTTGGCCGCCGTGATGGTGTGCTCACCGATCTCGGCTACCAGGGTGCGGCGCATCTGCGCGTAGAGCGCGGCTTGCTCCGAGCTCATGTCGGCGTGGCGGGACAGGTAGCTTATGGGCGGCAGGTCCAGGCAGTCGGCGGCCGTGAACCGGATGGCCGGTTGCAGCGCCCGGTGGACGATCTGCGCGGCATCGGGCTTAGGAACCCACTTGAACATCCCCTCCTTGCGCATGGTCATGGCCTGGAAGTCCTGGAAAAACCGCGGCACCGCGACGGGATTGACGAGCCGCGCCTGCGCCCAGGCGTCGGTCGGGTTGTTAGGTGTGGGTGTGGCCGTCATGAGCCACGCGCGGGGGACCGCCTTGAGAATCTGCCCCAGCGCCTTGTACCTCTTGGTGCGGCTATTACGCAGGATCGCCGCCTCATCGACGATCACGAGGTCGAGCATCTTGTCGGACGCCAGTGTAGCCATGAGTGCGGTGTTGCGCAGGCCGTCGTGATTCATGATGAGGAACGCCGCGTCCTCGCCCACGAGCTTCTTGCCCGCCCCGTGCAGCATGTGAAACCGCCGGTGAGGAAAATGCTGGAAAATCTCGGTGCACCACACGGGTGTCAGCGTCGAGAGCGTGGAGAGGATGAGCACCTTATGGATTGCCCCCTCCCGCATGAGGAAATCCGCCGCCCACAGCGCGGAGAGCGTCTTGCCCGTGCCGATGTCGTTTAGAATAAACAGTTTGTCGAACAGCGTGCAGAACGCGGCGGTGGACGCCTGGTGCGCCATCGGTTTATACCGCCCCGACCACTTGTAACGGTGGCGGATGGGCGCGGGCAGCGGGATGTGCAGCGTGTGCGCCGCCCGGAAGTTGGCCGTCGTGTAAGGCATCACCCACATGGGGCGCCCGTTGAGCGGTATGCGCATGGCGCCCGTAAGCGCCCCCAGGCGGTCATCCACGCTCGCGGCGTCGATCGCCACGCGCTCCCCGTCGTCGGACAGCAGGATCAGCGGGTCTTTTCTAAGTATGGTCGGCACAGAGTCTCGAACTCCTCAGCAGTATCCACCCAGGTCGCTTCCCCGCCAGCGCTCCCGATGTCGTCGAGCGTGGCGGCCTGCTTTTCGGTCGGCGTGTTGCCGGGTGCCTTGACCTCGAAGGCCAAGAACTGACCCTCGACGCACAGGATGAGATCAGGCACACCGGACTTACCGTATATCCCGGACTGCGGCCAGAACCACCAGATAGCGATACCATCCTTCTTCCAGGCGGTGAGCTTACGCTTGATCGCCAGCTTCACTTTCCCCTCGGGCGTGAGCATAGACGCACCTCGATTGATCGACTAGACAATACCGGCACAGACCGGAGGGTATGCACGGCCAGTTGTGCGCGGCGGTGGCCTCCTCGATCTGGTTGGTTTTCGTGATGACCGCCGCAGCCAGGGCGGGCGCGTCCTCGCGGCCATATTCCTTGCGGTCCACGGCGCGAACCTTCTCCCACACGAGACCGGCCATGACGCGCTCCACGGCGGGGTAGTTGTGGAACACCAGCAACGCGAACACGTCGAGCTGGAATGTGTCGGGGCGCCGCTTGCCGAACTTCCAATCAAACACGAGCGCGCTGCGCTTGCCGACCGACAAGCAATCCACCACCCCGCGCAGCCACACGTCGCGTGAGAAGAACGGCGTGCCCGCAAGGGCCTTGGTCATGCCGAGCTTGACTTCGGCGGAGGGCGGCGCCTCCGGCGGCAGGCGAGACAGCACATCTGCACAGAACGGCGTATCGGCAATCGTCTCCCGGGGGGCGGCCTCCGGCGCGCGGATATGCGACTCCAGGTTCTTGTGCGCGTCGATGCCGAACGACCGCTCGGTGAACGTCGGCTCCGTTACGTCCTTGGCGACGTACTTGTGGTAGAACGCCTTGGGGCAGTTCTCGAACTGCTTGAGCGAAGTGTATGAATAGACCAACGCCTTTTCGGTCATGGTGCCCCCTAAACCTTCGCCTCTTTATAGTTTGCCCCCACCCCCGCTTCCGCCGAGACGGGGAACCCGGCCGCCCACGCGGGCGCGGTACTCATGATAGCCTGCACGGTGCGGCGCGCTGCATCGGATTCCGCCACCGGCACCGAAAACACCAGCTCGTCATGCACCTGCAAGAGCGGGCGCAGACCCGCGCGCAGGCACTCGACGGTCTGTTCCCGGAGGATGGCCGCCGCGATTCCCTGCACAGCATTTTCGACGCATTTCGCTCCATATATTCGATGTGTCTGGAAGCCTTTAACTTTCCCATCGAACGAATCGTACACCCACTCGCCGGACTCAGATCGCCGCATATTGGGGTAGTGTATGGGCATACCGTCCGGCAACCACAGCGCCCCACCGCCCACGGACAGGCCCGGAGCGCCTAGGGTCGTATCGATACCGGCGGAGAGCGCCGACAGGCAGCCATCCGCGTCCTGCCACAACTGGCGCACGGGGTACCGCAGGTTGCGATAGAGCTTCACCAGGTGCATGCACACCGAGACGTGTGTGAGCCATGCATCCATCGGGAGTGTGGGCGGGCACTTCGCCAGCGTATCGTTGTCGAGACCGGGGCAGGGAGGGGCGGACATGGCGGCCGCGTCGTCGGCGGTGAACACCACCGGCGGCCCCATGACGCCTTTACGAAGCGTCTGCTCAAGCCGCAGCCACGACATGCCATAACCGAGCGCCAAGACCAGGATTTTGCCGACGAAGCGTTCGGCCTTATCCGCCTTCGTGATCGGACGGCCGTACACCGCACTGGCCATGACGCAGTACGGATCGCCTCCTGAGCGAAACACGTCCAGCATTTCCGTGTCGCCCGCGAGCCACGCAAGCCCCCGGGCCTCGATGGAACTGAGATCGCAGACCACCAGGGTCTCCCCGGGAGGGGCCTCGATCGCCTCGCGCAAGGCGGAGCCGCGCGGGAGATTTTGCAGGTTGTCGCGGTTGCCGCCGGAGGCGCGGCCGGTCGAAGCGCCCCAGTACGACAGATGCACCGGGAGGGGACCGCGCGCGGCGGTGCGCGCCAGTGACTCCAGGCGGGTCTCCATGATGGACGAACTGCACGCCAGACGGCCAGACACCAGGCGCACCACCCGCTCGTCCGGGTGTTCGAGCAACGCCGTGAACGCATCGTCGTCCTTGGCCGCTGCCAGCGTCTCCTCCCCCGTGCGGGCGGAGACCTTAACGGGAGGTTCCACGCCCAGGGCCTTGAGGGCGGCCGCGAACTTGGGCCGCGAGCGCAACACCGTGAGCGACGCCCCGGCGTTTTCCACCGCGAGGGCCTTGCGGGACCGCTCCTCGGCCAAGGCGCCGTAGAGCTTGGCGGTGTTGAGCCGCAGCCGCGGTTGGGTCGCCATGCGGATCATGACGTCGATGACCGACAATTCGCGCGAGGGAAAGCCCTCACGGAGCGCGGCGAACAGCTTGTACGTCAGTTCCACGTCCTGGACGCAGTAGCCGCCCAGGGCGGCGGAGGCCGCGGGGTCCAGGCGTTCCACGCCATAGGTCTTGATGAGCTCGCCCGCGATCTTGCTGCCCAGGCCCAGATACTCGCATAGGCCGTTCAGAGACGCCCCACAGAATGCGCCGTAAAGGGCGCGGCCCATGGACTGGGTGTCGAGGTAAAAACGCGGTATGAGGCCGTAGTGGTGGGCGAGGATGGATGCGTCGAACAGCGCGTTGTGGCAGAGCAGAAAGGCGCTACTCCAGGGGAGATCGCCCAGGGTTTTGGCGATGCCGTCGGCGTCCGAGACCCAGTAGGCCGGCGCGTCGTTCAGCTTGATGCCCACCCCGTGCGCGTGGAACCGCGCGTCCTCGATATAGTCGGTGGTGCGCATCTTCGACAGCGTGTAGTCGGGGCCGTAGAACGTTTCAAAATCGAGCGTAATGAGCATCACCTATCCTCGTGTTTTTCGTTATTGTACGTTTGGGGCTGAGGATGTCAAACGTCCTCGGCCTCCTTTCCCGCTTCAACATACCGCGAGCAGCCGTTCCACATATCGACGACGCTGGCGTAGGGGCCTAGCGGCCCACGCGCACCGCAATGCTTGCAGCGCACATAGCCTGCGGCAAAGATCACTTGCTCCACGGCCAGATCGGTCCCTCGGCTTTCGCTCTCTCAACTTCGATCAGCTTGTCGATGTAGTGCCGCGCTTTCTCAAGGTCTTGAATGCCGCCCTTGTCGCGCCAGCGACAGAGATACTTGATTGCGTTGCCCTCCAGAAAGCCTATGTTGTTCGAGACGATGAAATCCCACGGCTGGATGGCCTTGGTCTTGTAGTGGTCGCCGCCGTGCTGCACGTCATTCGCCGCCATAGCTGTTCTCCTTCTCAAGGTGGACATATCCTGGCGCCGGTGTTGGTCGAGAATCACGGCGATCTTTGCGTCCGCCGATTCCTGCACGGCCTTGAGACTGGCTTCCCAGTCGTCGGCAATGTCGCGCATCATCTCGAACTCCAGTTGGTCGGCCTCGGCCCGCAGCCTTTCTATCGTCCACAGTTCCCGTTGTGCGTCACTCACCATCCACCTCCCAAAACTCCACAAGCCAGAACTTCCTCACCGGCCATTGATAAGCCAGTCCCTCCTCAACCATCGCATCCCGAGCCATGAGGGCTTGTCGCTGCGCGGCAAACACCTTGTCCCGCAGCGGGATGACTTCGCCCTTCGGGTAGCGTTGGCAGACAGCGTAGACGGGGTATTTAGTCATCTATGATCTCCACACGGGTTTTCCCGTCCTCGGTGCGGGTGACCTTGAGGAGCGCGTCGCCTCGTGCTTTGTGCATCTCCTTAGCCCTAGCGTCATAGTCAAAATTGAGGACACTATTCTCAAGGAAGCGCACGCTCAAATAGCGCACGACCGGCTCGGGGATGTTCTCCAGGGCATCGAGCGGTACGAACTTGTATTCTCCGTGACGACCTATCACAACCGCCTGTCGGTCCCACTCATCTATCAGCCCTAAGACTAGATAACACGGTGTGTTCGAGACCTTGAGCCTCAATGGCTTCGTCAGATCAACCATTGTTCCTCTCCTCGAACTCCACCCAAGACACGCCGCCGTCCTCGGTCTGAAAGTGCTTGCCACACCCACGGCAAACGACTCTCCTACCGTTACCCGGCCCCCAAGAGTATTGGGTGAACTCTCCGCTCTCAGTACGGCAAAGCCCGCATGGCTTTGGGGCCTTCACGCTATCGAGGCCACATTCAAAGTATTCGCGCCCCTTCTGAGAGTAAAGATGCCGCCGAAGGGCGACTTGGCGGGACGTAGGGAAAGGCTCTATATCGCGGCTATCCCCCCCGTACCATACCTCGGCATTAGGAAGGTTTGCTTCACACCATTCTGCGACTGCGCATATTGTTAGGATGTCGCCGCGCTCATAGCCTTCGCCATAGTAGCTCGCCATTAAATTGATTTCTAGAAGCCACTCATCGTCTGCGGCGACAAGGGGCGTATCTTGGTCAAAGACTTTTCCTGGCGCTCCTTCCTCCGAGCACACTAAATCGACAGCAAATTGACGCCGTCGGCGCGCCTCTCCTATATCCTTTATGATCGCAAGGCGCGCCTCGTTTCGGCGTGGGTGTTTTTCGTCTCTCCATATTGGATACTGGGCATGGGCCTTGAACGCTTTATGCCATGCATTGCTAGCCACAACATATTCCTCATAAGGCAGTCCGTCCTGAACAAAGAAATGCTTCGCTCCAAGCGACGCGCATAGCGCAAAGGACCAGTCCTTTAGTTGTTTGTTAGAAGGCTTATCAGCCTTGATCTTTACCACCATCACTGCGTCTACGCCCATCAGAAATCCCTCCTTATGTCAGCCATTGTTCCTCCTTTGGCGCAGTTCCGCCCACGCTTTGCGCTCCCATGTCCACTTAACGGAGGCCACGATCTGGTACTCGATGTCGAGCACCTTGTCCCCCTCCGGCGAAAAGTCCGGGTGCAGCAGTCCCCGCTCGGGGCGC
>JAEHJW020006270.1_pt1 | contig 11637 bp, 9 predicted proteins | sample 9271431 | NCBI WGS metagenome assembly JAEHJW02
TGTTTCCGAGGTTGTATATAACCAGTATGCATATCTATGGCTTCCGGTCCCTAATGAAGTATTCTTTGTCTCTCCAGATGTTCATGGGTTTACTGTTAATTTCAAGGGGTATACATACTTCTATAACCTGATGACCTTTACAGGAAAGTTAACAAGCAGTGTTGGGGACATGACAATGTACACGTTAATAGCTGATATTGAAATGGCATTGACAAACGCAATTCCAAAATTTTAATTTTTTTATTAATTTTTTTAAGGGGTATATCTATGTATTAATTTTTCTATAAGAATTCAGCACTGTGTATACTATATTCTAAAATACTTTACACCTTTATTTGTGTTTGAAGCACTAGATATTAACCTGTATATAATTACTTACTAGCACTATATTCCCCACATTATCTTCACTGAAAACTGGATAAAATCGTATTTGGATATAAGCATGCTAATGTAAGTTATCAGCCTTAAAGGAATATATTAATTAATAATATTTACTTATAGGTTTAGATGCTTTCTAACCTGCGTGAAAGAATACCACAATACATTCGTGGACATAAAAAAGATTTTCTGGCGTTTTCAATAGCCATTGCATTCTTCATAATATTTTCCATATTTTCCATTCTGCAGTATTATTCACTTGGAACGTCAGCCTATGACCTTGGTATTAATGCACAGAGCCTCTATGCTTTTATACATACGGGAACATTTTATACTCCTCTCCTGAATGAAAACACCCTGGTACAACATTTCACTATCTTTAAATTTACCCAGGTGCCAATTTATTATTTTTTTCCTTCTCCCATATCCATTATGATTTATGAAAATCTGTTCATTGTAATGGGAGGTTACATAGTTTATCTGTTATCATTGGAACTATTAAAGGATCATATAAAGTCCATGAAATTGCTTTATCTAGTATCAATCGGCTTTTTGTTATCCTATGAATTTTCTCCATTTACGCAAAGCCTTGTATCTTTTCCATTCCACATGATGGCATTCCTTCCTTTCTTCTTTTTGCTTGCATTTTATGCATTTCTTACGGACAGAAGAGTACTTCAAATAATTTCCTTGGCGTTCATAGTAAGTCTGCATGCCAATTTCATTTATATTGTTGCTATATTATTATTTTATGAATTTCTGTTCCTCCACACATCAAAGGGAAAGAAAATAGGTAATTGGCTATCAGGCAAATCTAGACCAACAGGAATAAAAAATTTTACCTATTTTCTTATTTTCATCGCAATTTTATATGGATATCTTGTATTTGCTGAATTTATGAAACTGGATCTTGCAGGAATATCATCATTTTCTGTATTACCAACAACCGGTGAAACGGGATCGCCCGTTAGTTCTCCTGTTACATTGTTATTATTGCTATTTCATAACCCTGGAGAATTTGCATCAATTATTGGAACAAATTCCGGTGGAAAAATATTTTACCTTAATCTTTTATTCAAATCTAGTATTTACCTTCCACTATTTTCACCATTATCCCTGATTCTTCTGCTTCCTTATATCATGTATGCTATGCCTTCTTCATACGGAGCGTATTACCAGCTTGGTTACCAGTATTCTGCTATGGTATTAGGGGCAATATATATAGCCACAATAATCGGCACATATAATTTAATATCCCTTAGCAAGTATATTTATAGTCACAATAAATCTATAAGGTCACGGGCAAAGAAACTATCAGCAAAAATACATAATGGTAATACATGGATACCTATTGTAAGCATAATTATAATTGTGGTGCTTGTTATATCTATACCATCCGGGTTATTATCACCCCCTAGCATCCAGCAGACAGATCATAGTACTATGAATAATATATTTGAGCAAAATTCTAATTCGGCTGCTTCTTTTCTCATCAATGTTTCACGTAATCTGCCTCCAAACTCATATGTACTTACAGAAAACTCATTGATGCCTTACTTTAGTAATGACATACACACCTATTCCGCTCCATGGTCTCCTGGATATTATAATATCCTACCAGAATTCAGATACATTGTTATACAGAACAATTCCTTCTGGGCTCAAATAGGTGGGAATCTATCCCTGCAAAGCATTGTTAATAATAATTCTATAATGAGCAATTACACAATAATAGACAGGTATATCCCTGCAAATATAATGATTCTAGAGAACACGCGCGATATGCCTGCTTACATAAAGAAATAAATGTTGTACAGATAAGTACTGTAAAGCCTGAATTGTATATTAAAATGTTAAAATTTGTATGTGCTCGTATAAATTATAGTACTTATACTTGAATAACTCCTTATAATAATCGAAAGATTTTTTATCAATGTCTTTTATATGGAAGAGTGGTTACATATGTTACAACTGATTCAACATTAACAGGAGTAGGCAAATATGCCCGGGATCTTTATCTTCTGCTCGCCCCGGAAAGCAAAATATACCAGTTTCTTTTTAACCGCAAATTTTCAGATGGTTTTTATAAGCAACCATATACAGGATTCAAATCACCCTTGTTGAATTATACCCTATCAGGACTGGCATTCAAATCCGGAATAAACGCTATAAATCATTCCAGCGACATAATACATATAACATCCCAGACTATAAAGCCGGTTTTTAAAAATAAAAAGATGGTAATTACAATACATGATGTTATCCCATTCCACAGGAATGCAGAAAATGATGACATCATGGAAAAGATAAAACAGCATTTCATAAGAAAATACATTAAAGAATATCTGAAATATGATAATATTGTTACACTGACATTACACATTAAAAATCAACTAATATCGGAATTCCATGTAAACGAGTCAAATATTACCGTTATCCCACCTTACATCTCTGACTCTTTTTTTCCATTATCCTGCAAAGAACAATTACGGAAAGAATTAGGCCTTCCATTAGATAAAAAACTCATATTATCTATATCATCCGACCAGCCAAGAAAGAATATTCCAATGGTTAAAAGCGTGATGGATGATCTTGATAATTCATTCAAACTTATACGTGTAGGCACTCCCGTAGGAGACAGCATTACCTTTAATGACGTGGATACTGTAAAACTAAATAAAATATACAATGCTTCGGATATGTTATTCCTTCCGACACTGGAAGAAGGGTTTGGCTATCCCGTAGTTGAAGCTTTTAAAACAGGATTGCCAGTACTTACATCAAACATAGATGTAATTAAGGAGGTATCAGATGGGGCTGCATTGCTTGTAAACCCTGAAGAATTAAAGGAAAATATAGAAGGCATATACAGTGTAATGGATAACCCTGAATACTATGTAAAAAAAGGTTATGAAAGGGCAAAATATTATGATTCTTCAACTGTAAAGGAACAATTAATCTCATATTATAATAGCATTTCATAAATGCACGATTCTGTTCATGTGTGGAAATTATTAGATGCATAGAGAAAATTAGATTAAATATATATTCTTGAATTTTCACCCAGCAACAAGCGTTTACCAGCTGGTTTTAATAAATTTGCATTCATGATAACAGAATTTTGTCCAATTATGGAATAAACTATTGTATTTTCCGTATCAATATTTGAATTATACATTATTATAGAGTTCTCAATTGACGCTTTTTTTATGGTGCAGTTATCACCGATACTTGTATACGACCCTATAAATGTTTTATCCTGTATAACAGTATTATCTCCAATGATAGCCGGACCCCTGATAAGGGAATCATCTGATAAAACAACGTTTTTCCCGATTGCAACTTTTCCTTTTACATTAGCCCTTTCTTCAATGTTTTCTCCTCTATCCAGTATGAGCATATTAGCAGCAAGTATATCATGTACTGTTCCTGTATATTTCCACCATCCATCTATTATATCGTATCCAATATTCCTATTATACCTTAAGAGCAACTGGATAGCTTCTGTAATTTCGTATTCATTTCTCCAGGACGGTTTCAGCTTTTTTATATAATCAAATATAAGCGGAGTGAAATAATAGGAGTGAAAAAATATATGCCTGTAAGTACATAGTTGGATGGTATTTTTTCAGGTAGGGCTAAATTAATTTATATCCGATCTGCATTTGCTTTTAATGAAAGTCTTATTGATAGACGAATTTTCTAGAATTGGTGGTGGCCAGATTTTATCCAAACTTTTACTTGACTATTTTAATCAAAACTATGGAAAGACATATCTTGCTCTTGACAGGGAGCATACTTACATGCATTATGAAAATATAATAGAAACTCCATATTATTTTAGAGAGAATATGAAACTGCCATTTTTATATTATTACGTAGCGAGAACAAAAAGATTCTTAAAGCACTATATACAGAACCAGTTCGATTTAACATTTAATAATCATCCAAATATGTTCCTGTATAAAGCAAATATTAATGCCTTGCATGGCTTTTCTTTCCTTGACCAGATAATTGATGAATATGGAAATATAAAGAATAAAATAATTTTTAATTTTATCAAAACAAGTGGGATGTATAAATTATATAACAATGCTAATTTTTACGTTAATAGCAATTACACCATAAAAATATCCAGTAAATTATTCCCTCTGCTAAATATTCAGCCTGATATTATGAAAGTTGTATATATTCCTGTTGAGTCTAAAAACAAGCTGGATTTATCATTAAAAAACAAAAATTTAGTTGTGAGTATCGGTAGAATAGATATTCGCAAAAATTACGAGGCATTGTTCAAAATTGCCGATAAGTTAAAAAATTATAGTTTTGTAATAGCAGGAGCATTGAATAAAGGCGATGAAACATATTATAGCAACTTAATTAAAAACAAACCGGATAATGTAGAGATCAGGGCAAATATAAACGAGGAAGATAAAATTGCCCTATTAAAGAAGGCGGCTATATACCTGCATTTAAACAGAAGAGAACATTATGGGATATCAATATTGGAAGCAATGTCATATGGATTGGTACCGGTTGTTCCGGAAAGTGGCGGGCCATGGGAGGATATAATAGAACATGGCAGGTATGGATATGGGTTTAATACCATAGATGAAGCAGTTGAGCAGATAAAAAATATCGATTTTGATATTATAAAAACTATTATAGATTCAATGGATAGATTTTCATTTAAAAATTTTTATTATAATATGGATAATTTTGTAGAAGAAGTTAGAAATCAATAACCCGCAATAAGTATCATATAGCAGACTATATGATAAATAACTTATATTAAAAGTCAATCTGGACTTAACAAAAATGTATAGAAATAAGGAGTTACAAGGTCTAGTACAAATAAGTACTATAATATCTATATATAGTAATGATGATTGGGTTAAATTTATGTTTATAAATCTAAAAGGAAATTACCAGATATATAATAGAAAAGGGCATCTCTTTAGAATATGGAGGTAATAAAACACGGGATATAAAAATATAAGCATAGCAGATTTTGAAAATGTAGATATAAGTAAATATTTATGGAAACATAAATTTATGTACACTATCCAGCTTGCAAAATTTTGAATAATATGTTATTGCGAATTACTCATGATTTTTTGTTATTATTTAATAATTTTTTAATGATAATATACCTAAAATTATAATGGACTCTAACTAAAAGATATGCAAGATATATTTTAAGAACAATATAAACAGGCCTATCAGATTGTTTAAATATGTTAAGTGGGGTTCTCGGTTTTTTATTCTCACCAAGGATATAACCGTCTATTTCCAGGTTAGTTATTTTCTGCTGTATGTAATTTTTTGCCTTCCGTGAAATAAACATTTCATCGAACATTATAAATGATTTTATATCCGGTTCTAGATTTACATTTCTATGTTTTATGAATAATTCAATGTCATTTGTATCAACATGGCTAGTACTGGTATGAAACATATAATATGTTAATTTTTCTTTGCCTGCAATAATTTTCTGACCCGATTCTAAAGCTAATAAATACATAAAATGGTCTGTATTGGAGTTAATTTTTTTAAGATGATTTAAATTGACTATGGTTTTTTTTACTGAAATGGAGGACAGGTTAAAGATTATACTTTTTCCAAGGTTACTATGAAATTTTTGATATTTTTCATCCATTGTTATGTGCTCGTTATGATAATAACATAGATTGTCAATATCGTTAAATTTCTTGAATACTGTTTCTAACTTATCGTTTGAAAATAAATCATCATCATCTAAAAATGAAACTATTTTACCGGTAGATACTGAAACACCTGCATGTAAGAATTCACCTACATAGCCATCCATTAATATATTTTTTATATTATGTTTATCAATATATTCGTCAATTGTATAATCTGTAAAATTTTTAATAACTATAATTTCATAATATTGTTTATCCAGGGTTTGATTAACTGCACTCTTTATTGCGTTTAACAAAAATTCTTTTCTGTTATATGCTGTAATTATAACGCTTATATATGGCAATTTGCTACCACTCATTTAAATTGAATGGCTGATATGTATATAATTTTATTCAGGGTTGTATTCCAGAGATAATATACTTATTTGGTACCTTCATGAATGCGAACCTTCAGAATACAGGATAATAAGTGTAATTCACGAATTTTACAATAGAAGATATATGAGGGAGGTTTTCCTGTATGAAATTCCTTAAATATATCGGATATATCTCAGAAAGTGTACGTTCAATGAAAGTTAAAGTGATAAATATATGGGAAAATCCTACCGCTATCTATTTGTATTCCAGGATATTAACCTCTGTTGACAAGGAAAATATTTCTGTACTGGACGAGTATCAGCAAGTTCCCGGGAGTATCAGGGTAAAACGTAAATTGCAGATGGGAATGGATAGTTACTTTCAAGGATTATTTCTCAAAAATAAACTTAAAAATGAAGTATATGACATTTTGCATTATGCAGACCCTATGATACCTCCTGTCAAAACCCACAAAACTTGTGTTATCACGATTCATGACAATCCAGCCATTCTTTTAAATTCAGACCTTTATTTTAGCGATGCATTCGCTGACAGAATTACAAAGAAGTTCCTGAAGAGAAATATAGACAGATACGTAAAATTTAAAAATGTTCTCACAAATTCAAATTATGTTAGAACATCGTTACTGGAATATGGCTTCACAGGGAATATTGAAACTATACATCTGCCTATTGATCCTCATTTCAAAAAATTACAGGGAAAGGACAAGCTTAGAAACGAACTTGGATTGCCGGTGGGAAAAACATTGCTATTATCCGTCTCCACCAATGTTAAGAGAAAAAATCTCAGTGTAATAGAAAAGGCAATGAAAATTTTGCCCGATAATTTTGCCCTTGTAAGGGTTGGTGAATCTATTGGCAAGAGCATAACATTTCAAAATGTTACAAATGAAAAACTCAACAAGATATATAATGCCTGCGATGTATTATTGATGCCATCCATAGAGGAGGGATTAGGACTTCCTGTTATTGAAGGATTTGCAACAGGAATTCCTGTGGTGGCTTCAGACATAGAAGTTTTTCATGAAATTGGAAAAGATGCTTTAGAATATATAGTTCCTACGGATGTGAATTCCCTTGTAGGTGGAATAAATACTGCAGTAGAAAACAGGGATAAAATGATCTGTAGAGGCAACAAAATCGCGCCTGAATTCGCTTTTGAAGTATTCAAAAAGAAAATGCTTTGCTATTATAGACAAATATTATAAAATTTTAATGTATATACTATAGATATGTATGATCTTTTTTTAAAATATTGAAATTATGATGTAATGCCATAATAGGAATTTTTAATAATATAACCCCATATTCATTTGTTACCTTTCTTTTAATATTTATTTTGTATATATAACTGATAGCCGGTCAGGCCTTTTTAATAATTAATTTACAGATAAGAAGTCTATGAACTGCTAAAATCTATTAATGACGTTAAAACTTTTCCAAAAATTTCGCAATCCGAATATAAACATAAAAAGCTAACTCTCCTATTTAAAATCAAAATTAATATATGTTTTTTTGATTCGAGTCTGTGTTCGTCAAGCCTTCTTGAGAACTAATATGCTTTGAGGTTTGTATTCATCTATTACCGTATAATTTCCGTTTTTCAATTCCATGTTAACGATATTTTGCAGGGAGTTCTGCCCACCCTGAATCGACCAGAAAGAGTTATTCTCGATAACTATATACTGAAATTTTGACAAATTATTATAATATCCTGGTGAGAAAGCAGCAGCATATACATATAGATGATTGCTGAAGTATGGCATCAATCCATTTCCTGTCAATATATAAGATTTTTCTGGTATATGGTTCGATATATTTATGAGAAATGATACAGCACCATTTGGAATTTCTTTATGTATGTCCTGCATGGTGCTATAAGTTGTATTTTGTTCCGATACTGGTAATAAGATACCGTATGGCATTGCAATGATAAATACAATGATAATTATTATAATTATAATGGCAATTCCTGCAGGTTCACCATATTTTGTCCTTGAAGTTTTAAAATCTCTCTTTCGGAATTTTTTATAATGAATTTGAATATATTTTGCAATTCTTATTATATTATATGTCCCCATTATCGTTGATATAAACATAGCACCTATAACCATGGCAGAGTACTGGTATCCAAGTTGATAGTAAGATTGATAAGAAGAGGGAACGGCATACATTATGTACGGGAGCGTCATAATAAGCGATAATGGAGAGAATAATGGCAGGTAAATATTCGATTTAAAAAGGAGGTTAAAATAAAATATTTTGTTTGCCCTCTCCGTATCAATAATTGCCAAAAATTTACTATGGTTATTAAACAGCAAAAATATCAACCCTATCGGTGAACTTACTGCTGTCCCCGTCTCTTTTGTTGGCGGTGAGAGTGAAAATGCATATACGCCTGCAAAATACATCTTTAACATTCCAGCAACTATAAGATATATATACAGCAATACCAGTATTATTATAAAATATGAAAAATTCTTTGCACCTCTGGAATTAGACTTTTTTGAAAACCACATTTTAATATTATTTCCGCGCGATGTGTGGAGAAACAGGAATTCGTATAATAATAATATACCAGCAATGTATACAAAATTTGCATGCAATGAAATTATAAATACTAAGGATACAATATGTAAAATCCTTTTTTCTGCAAGAAAAGCATAAAATGCAAGCAAAAAGAAAAATGGAAGGAAAGCCATATTATGAAAAGGGAAAGAAACAAGACCCTGGGAGAATGGAGAGAATTCATAGGAAAGCAAAAATGCAATGGATAAGGCAAAAATTATTTTTTCCGATTTTATATGGCCCTGAAACATATGCATTGATATCAGGTATATGACATATCCAGCCATTGCAATGAATATATCTTCAAAGACCATTATTGAAACAGGAGATGGAAAAAGATAATAGATTGGCAGTTGTACGAATTTGAATATGGTAAAATGTTGTGCTAATGTATTCTCACCTAAAACACTAGTATAGAAGCTTCCAGTGTGGAGAAAAGAAAAAAGGCTCTGGGCATTAATACCGAGGTCGTAGGCTGATATGTTAAGCGAATAATATTGCAATATTGAAAATATCGAAAATATAATTGCGAAGGCAAATGCTGTAAAAAAAGCAACAATATCTCTCTTGCGTAGGGATCGTATCCAAAGTTTTATGTCATTATAAGAAATATATTTCATTTACCATTGCCTAAATATAATTATTGGATTTAAAGCATATGTTTGATTCCTGAGTAAACTTCCTAATTATAGTTTACACCTTTAGAAAACAATAAATCTATGCCAGTTGTGATATAATACGGGCATATGGAGGTAAACTTTATTCCCTCTTATACGTAAATTTTGAAGACAGCAATAAAATCAATTAAATTGAGATATAACAAAATTTCCTTTTTGACCAGTCTTTATAGTAATTCCAGTAAGATATTGCTTTAAGCTGAAATTTACAATCCCATTATGGCTTTCAACTGTGAACGAGCATTGTATGGAATTTACAGTTATACTATGTTCTATATTTATACTGTAATTCCCGGGAGGCATAAAATTTATGCTTGTGCCATTAAATGCAGTATTTGTGTATGGAATAAAGTCCAATATCTTCCCACTATAATTCTTCTCAAGCAGTATCATACCTGATACCTCCATCAATATGCCATAATCTCCAGATATTAGTTTATGGTTTACCAGTAAAAGAGTATCTGTAACTGTGCCTGGAGAAATAGTGGCATCATAGAACCATGGAGAATAGGGATCTGTAATAATATATTGTGGGCTTCCATTATATCCATTAACAGGCAATGTATAGTTATAAAACTGAACTAGCTGGGGCATATTGTTCTGAATTGCCACTGAAGACCCTTCCGGTATTGCGTTTACCATTTTTTGAAGCCCCTTATCGTATTCGGTATAGTGAATATTGGAATAAGTTGCATAATTTCCATCAACAAGGTAATTTGCTGTACCTATATCATGATTATTTTCAGTGGCCAGATTCCCATATGGTGTGAAAAGAAACCACGTAATAATAGCTACAGCAAATGCCACCGTGATAAATTTTTTCATATCGATATGGTGAAAATTCGCTTTTTCATGTTTTCCAATGAATACAGCGCCTGCAATGAATATTCCCGGTGCAATAAGTGCAGGGTACTGGTATAATATTGGCTGGAAGTATGGATGATAGTTATGTGCAAATACAAGTCCGGCGTATGGCAATATAAGGAGTATTTCAGGGACAAAAAATGAAATAAACAGCAATGGCATTGTAACCAGAATAAAATATAGAATTTTTCTGAATAAGGAAGCAGTAAGTATTGAAGGGTTTTTTAGTATCGCTGATATATTTAGAAACTGCAGGGTGTATGATGGGTCTGTAAGGTTAACTCCTATAAATGTAATTAGAATTAATATGATAATTATTGAATAATAATACTTTGGAACCTTTTTATGCCTAATTACCAGTGTGATCAGATAAAAAACAACAATTAGCGCTGCCAGGTAATCTGTTGTGATAGACAGTAAAATAAAAAATAATGAGGACTTAAATTTCTCGTATAATATTAAACAATACCCGGTAAGGAATATAGTTGGAAAGAGTGCTATAAAATGGAAATCAAACCATTCAACGCCCGCAAGTGGAAAGTAAAACAGCCATATAAGCGATAATAACAGTGCATAGTTATGGTTGTTTATAAGTTTCTTTCCTATGAAGTATACAGGGAAAACACCGGCACTTACCAGTATATCCTGGAATGCCATAAGTCCTATCTGTGAGGGAAACAAACTGTAAAGTGGATACATCAGGAAATAAATTAACTTGTTGTATGCAACAGGTGAAGTAAGTGCGTTTTTTATTAAATCTGATGAAACGCCCAGATCAAATACGGTTGAATGGAAAGTAATATATCTCATATATGACAGTAGAGATGATGCAATTGAAAATACAATAAAAACGAGAATTATAATTGCAATGTCTATTCTGGTATTTTTTTCCATGTTAAAACCTATTTGAAAATTAAATATAAATATTGGCTTCCATTGTTAGATTTCAGCGGTTTGAATTAATCGGGATTTAATATGGCTTTAAGTTTCCGTTTATTTCTATAAGATACCATTACACTTTATACCTCTGTGAAATAATCTATGCAGTTCTTTGTTGTTGTAGCGTCTCATCCTTTGTGGTATGTAACTACTGGTCATATTGCCCTC
>JAEHJW020004503.1_pt1 | contig 11631 bp, 10 predicted proteins | sample 9271431 | NCBI WGS metagenome assembly JAEHJW02
CACGAGGCCGCTGATACGATCATCAACTCCTCTATGGAGTTAGGCGGGAACGCCCCCTTCCTGGTCTTCGCAGATGCTGATCTCGATGCAGCCGTTGCTGGTGCCATGATCGCCAAGATGCGAAACGGTGGAGAGGCGTGCACCGCGGCTAACCGGTTCTACGTTCAAGCCTCAGTGGCGAGTGCCTTCAGCGCCAAGCTGGCTCAGGCGATGGAGTCACTGAAGATGGGGCCTGGTCTAGCGGAGGGCACCGAGCTAGGTCCACTCATCAATCAAGAGGCACAAGACAAGGTCGAGGCGCTTGTGAGTGATGCGTTGGATCGGGGTGCTCGGCTGTTAAGTCGTGGTGAACGCTGGCAAGGGAAGGGCTACTTTGTCCAACCTGCGGTACTCGAAGATGTAGATCCGAGCTCGCAGCTGCTTGGAGAGGAGATTTTCGGACCGGTAGCACCGGTGACGAGCTTTGAGACAGAGGATGAGGCGATCTCGTTGGCGAACGCCACCGACTTTGGGCTTGTCTCCTACCTGTACACCGGTGATCTCGCGAGAGGTCTCCGGGTGGCAGAGGCTCTCGAGGCTGGAATGATCGGACTGAATCGTGGATTAGTCTCGGACCCAGCTGCACCTTTTGGTGGAGTGAAGCAGAGTGGGCTTGGCCGTGAAGGTGGGCAAGAAGGGGTGCTTGAGTACACCGAGGCGAAGTACATAGCTACCTCCTGGTCTTAGTAGACCGTTTTGTCATGACAGCTCTGGCCATCGTAGCCTCGATCTCGCGGCTACGATGGTGACATGGCTTCGACGTTCTGGATCTGGCGACCTAAGTGCCGCTGCTGAGTACCGTCGATCAACTCGACTTTGCCCCTAGTCGTGCCTTGGTAGCGGGGGTGTCTGGGTCTGGGAAGTCGAGCTTGTGTCGTAGGCTGAGTCGAAAACTAGATCTGACCTACGTAGAGCTAGATAGTCTCTTTCACGGGCCGAACTGGAGCGTGTTGCCAACCTTTGAGCTTGAAGTAGATCGTTTTATCGCTCAGAGTCGCTGGGTTACTGAGTGGCAGTACGATGTCGTGCGCGAACGCCTACTAGCCCGTGCCCAACTGCTGATCTGGCTCGACTATCCGTTGCACGTGGTTATGAGGCGAGTAGTGCTTCGTACGCTGATACGTGGGTTTGCCCATCAGCCGCTCTGGAACGGCAATGTCGAGCCACCGTTTTGGACTATTTTCAACAACCCTGAACATATCGTGCGCTGGGCCTGGCGCACACGATCGAGCTATCCGCCACGGATCCGTGAGATCTTGTTAGAGCGCCCGCAGCTACCCATCCTGCGACTCACCCGCCCAAGTCAGGCTGATGAGGTGGTGGCAGCACTTGATTACCACCAGCGCTCGTCGACTACGAGCTAGAACCTTTGGGGCGTGTGATCGTTGGCAGGCTGAGATGGATTTGGGCCAGCTGTCGATGGAATACCAACTAGCGAGGCTAGAGGCCCCCCTCGTAGGGGAGACCGAGATCAGGGGCGCTGACTAGGGCTACGAACGGAATCGGCGCAACGACTGAGGCGGCACTTCCGCCGCGATCTACCACCGCAAGCGCCTGCACGACCGTCGCTCCGGTCGCCTCGACCGCCTCTATGGCGGCCTGTAACGAGGTTCCGCGTGAAGGGGTATCTTCAACGACACAGACGCGGTCTCGGCTGCTCAAGTTCCCAGCGATGCGACCACCCTGTCCATACTCTTTGACCTCCTTGCGAACCGAGAAGGCACTCAGTCTCCGCCCCTCGGACTGCGCGATCGCTGCGGCTGCAAATGCGATTGGGTCTGCCCCCATGGTAAGTCCACCGATGGCGGTCACCTCTTCTAAGACTACGGCCAGCGCGAGCTGGGCGGTGTGAAAGAGGATAGGAGGTCGGCAGATGGCTCGTTTGGTGTCGATGAACCAGGTTGATTTGGCGCCAGATTTCAAGACAAAGTCGCCGTAGGTGATCGCATGTTCCTTGATGCTTGCAATCAGCTCAGCTCGGGCTGCAGCTGCGTTCGCGGTCGTTAGCTCCATCGTGCTCGTTCGTCCCCTTCTAAAACGTGACCGATCTCTACGGCTCCAGGATAGGAGCCAAGCACCGTAGTCACGTGGGTTGGCGCCACTACCAACGCCATGCCAACACCGAGGTTGAAGGTGCGCCGCATCTCGTCGAGTGAGATAGCGCCGTCCTCCATCAGTTGAGTGAAGATCGAAGGCCATCTCCATGCGTTCGGGTCAATGACAGCGCTTAGCCCTTCTGGGATGACCCGAGCGAGGTTGTTGACTAGGCCACCACCGGTGGTGTGGCTTGCGGCGTGCAGGAGTGACCGATCGACGAACTCGAGCATTATGGGTGCGTAGAGCACGGAGGGTTCGATTAGCGCCTCATAGAGGGTGTGCTCGCGGGTGGAGGCTCGCCCATCTTTAACCCCGGATAGTAGGTCCGCATAGACCGCACGCACCAATGAGAAGCCGTTTGAGCGCAGGTTTGGCGACGGGAGCCCGATGATTCGGTCGCCGGCCGCTACTCGTTCGGGCCCAATCGCAGTGGCTGGATCCATCAGTCCAACCGCAAAGCCAGCAAGATCTACCTGATCGGGGGCCATCGATCCTGGATGCTCGGCGATCTCGCCTCCGATAAGTGCCGTATTAGCTGACTTTAGAGCCGTCGCCATCGAGGCCACCAAGGTGGCGATCAGCGATGGTTCGTTCTTGCCAACCGCGATGTAGTCGAGAAAAAAGAGTGGCCTAGCCCCTGTGCAGACGAGATCGTCAAGACACATCGCGACGAGATCCTGGCCGATTCCTTCCCAACGACCCGCGACCCGCGCCACCTCAGTTTTGGTGCCGACTCCGTCGGTCGTGGCGACGAGGACGGGCGCGCCTTCATCTCCAAGTCGGAACAGACCACCAAACCCCCCTAGGTCTGAGATCACCTGAGGGTTGTAGGTGCTCTTGACCAAGGCAGATATCGCCTTCACCGCCTCCTCGGCGTTGACAAGGTCGACGCCTGCTTGCTGATAGTCCACGGATGTCCTTTCTAGAGCACCTGTTGACCGGCGAGATGGGTGCTGAGTTCGACCGGATAGTTGCCCGTTAAGCAGGCGTCGCAGAATCCCTCTGGGGTTCCGATCGCCTTCCGTAGATCGCCGAGCTGGAGGTAGGCGAGGCTGTCAGCACCGAGAATTTCATTGATCTCCTCGACGCTGTGATGGGCTGCGATTAGATCGGGCCGATTTGGGGTATCGATGCCATAGAAGCAGGGCCAGCGATAGGGTGGGGAGGAGATGCGGAGATGAACCTCGGCCGCGCCTGCTTGCTTGAGAAGACGAACTATTGATTTGGTAGTCGAACCTCTCACGATCGAGTCGTCGACCACTACTACTCGCTTGCCTCGTACGTTCTCCTCGAGTACGTTGAGCTTGCGACGTATCGCGTCTTGGCGGCTCTTTACTCCTGGATTGATGAAGGTCCGCCCGATGTAGCGGTTCTTTACGAGGCCCTGGCCGTAAGGAATACCGGAGGCGAGTGCGTATCCTTCCGCGGCCGGGACTCCCGAATCGGGTACCCCCATAACCATATCGGCGGCCACAGGTAGTGTATGAGCAAGGTACTCACCCATCGCACGTCGGGTGCCATGCACCTCCTTGCCGAGCAGTTTGCTATCCGGTCTCGCAAAGTAGACGAACTCGAAGATGCAAAGATGTGAGGGTTGCGGTTCAGCCGAAGGGAAGCTATGAGCGCCTTCGGCATCGATAATGACGATCTCGCCAGGGTCGATCTCGCGGACAAATTCGGCGCCAATAACGTCTAGAGCTGGAGACTCAGAGGCGATCACCCAACCGTTAGGAGCAATCGTGCCCAGGCACAGAGGTCGAAAGCCGTCGGGATCGCGAGCACCAACGATCCGCTCTCCATCGAGCATGGCAAGCGAGTAGGCGCCACGGAGTTCGGAGAGAGCGTCTCGTATAGCCTTTGCGTAGGCTTCGGTGTTGCTTGGTCGTGTGCGAGCCACCGAGACCGAGACGAGCTGGGCGATCAACTCGGTATCAGAAGGTTGTCGAGCGATGGTGTCGAAGAGTCGATCGACAAGCTCGTGTGAGTTGGTCAGGTTTCCGTTGTGGGCTACAGCGATACCGTACTCGCCGCTGGCACGAAAGATAGGTTGGGCGTTGTGCCAACTACGGTCGCCAGCGGTGGCATAACGGGTATGCCCGATCGCCATGTCGCCTGGCAAGGAGGCGAGCGTTGAGTCATCGAACACTGCGCTTACAAGGCCGAGGTTCTTGATCACCGTAACTTCACCGTTTTCGGCGACCGCCATGCCAGCTGACTCTTGTCCGCGATGCTGTAGCGCATAGAGACCATCGAAGGTGAGATAGGAGACAGCCTCGTTCGGCAAGGAGATACCAAAGACCCCACACGCCTCCTCCGGATGGTCACGTTCTAGCTGATCGTGCTCCGGATGGTTGTTCTGAGGATCTTCGATCACGGTATGTAAAGCCTACCAGCTATTGAACCTAGAACGATGGCTCCCACAGTTTTCTTGTTGTGCCTCTTGATGTAGCGCCGGATATGGCGTCGGATTCGGATAGTGGGTGCCACTTGAAGGAGGTCTTTTTGGCGGCGCCCTGGCTGAGAGCTCGAGTCTCTAGCCCTTTATGGATTTGCCGACATATTCAGTCTAAGCGACGCTCGATTGTGATAAGGTGCTCTGCATGGTAGCGATTGTTGGCTGCGAATGATGGCACTAGCGGCGATTACCACCTCTTTGTCTGCGTGGGTAGTCGGTCTTGTCCTCATAGGCCTCGGACTAGTCTATGTCCCGCTTCGCCGCATGCTATGGAAGCGTACTTCGGCATCGACTGTTTTGGCCTCATACCCTCGCGATTCTCGCCATGATTGGGTCCAAATGCTGCAGGAGCTAGGCATTTGGTGGCCGTGTGCACCGGTTCCGACTGCGTTTTTGAAGGCTGAGCTTGTTCGCTTGCGTATGAATCGCGTCCTCCTCTGGCTTGGGGTTGGTGCCACTGCGGTCTTGATGCTCGGGGTCGGGTTGATATTTCCTGTATGGGGAAGTCCAGGATCGCCAACGTTCTGGTTTATGTTGAGTGGTCTCATCGCCTACAACGTGTTGACGGGTAGGGGACGTGCGGCCTCCTATCAGCGCCACCTCGAGGTTCTGCTGGCTGATCGCCTTGGTGAGGTGCTTGAGCCTCCTTTCGACCCAAGCCGCGATCTCTGACGCAGGTACTCCTAGCCATGCGTAGGCGCTGAGTCGGTTCGGCCGCTGTCGATGACGTGGCGATGGACTATTGCGTTAGCGCTCGAGTATCGATCGCAGAAGTCTTAGAGTACAGCGACGCTATCAGTTGGCGTTGTGCGCGAGAGATCTTCGTTCAAGCGAATCGGTCGATGAGTAGAGAGCGGCCCACTCGGCTGACGGTCCCTGTCTGTCATATCGGTAGTTCGTGACGTCTGCAGGTTCTCTGGTCAGATCCAAATTTGGCGAACGGAGCAGAAAATAGGTGGCCTGGATGGAGCTGCTAGCGATGTCGATGACTGTCTTTGGGCACTAACGAAGACAGAGATTTGGCGTAACCATAACCGTCGTGGACACGCGACGTTCGCACTCGAGCCCCAGGATTGGGAACAGACACGATCAAGACGTTTAGCTCTGTTATTGCTAGATTTCGTCATGATTAGGCGGTCTCCAGTTCTCGCGCTTTGGTGGCATGCTGTGTCGGTGGAGGGCGCGAATGTCTCCGATGAGGGGGTGATGGCTAGACTCGGATCCATGACAGCCGGGTGCGATCTCCATCTTCATTCTGACGCCTCGGATGGATCGGTGGCCGCGGCACAGCTTGCGACAGATCTTGGTCATGTGCACATGGCGGTTTTGACAGATCACGATACGCTGGCTGGGAGTGAAGCCTTTGCCCAGGCGCTTGATTCTGAACTATCACCCCCTGACGGTGTCGAACTATCGCTACGTTGGAGCGGGGGGACCTTTCACCTTCTTGTCTACGGATACTCACTTGCCTCCACAGAGCTCGCCCTAAGAATTGACGAGTTGGCGATGGCGCGACGCAACCGCAACCTTGAACTCTTGGAGCGTGCTAATCAGGCTGGACTCGAGATCACCGAGGCGGAGGTGCTTGCAGCGGCAGGAACTACCGACTTTTTGGCTAAAAGTGTAGGGAGGCCCCACTTTGCCAAGGTGTTGGTAGATCGTGGATACGTCAGCAGCATCCAGGATGCATTTGACACCTATCTGGCCAAGGGCAGGCCACTGTATAGCCCAAAGACGTTGTTCGGGCTCGAGGAGATCGGCCCTCTCTGTGCTGATCTTGGACTCGTGGCCGTCATTGCACACCCTCTAAGTCTTGGAGTGCCGCTCACTTCGCTACCAGATACGCTCGCAAAATTTCAGCGCCAGGGTCTGGCCGGGGTCGAGTGTTACTACGCAGGTTACTCCCCTCAGCAGCGGGTTGAGCTAGCGCAATTGGCGAGTGGATTGAAGCTTCTTATCACCGGCGGCTCAGATTACCACGGGAGTTTCAAACCAGGACTGGCAGCGCTGAGTGGATTCGGCGACTTGTCGGTCGCAGCAGATATCGGCGACCGATTGATCGAGCGTCTTCACGACCGCTGAGTTTTCCTGGACCTGCAGTGGGAGTGATGCAGTGTCTTATATACTGGTCTACCTGCAAGCGATTGCGTAGGGACCCGTGGTGCAGCCTGGAGTGCACGCCGGCCTGTCAAGCCGGAGGTCGCGGGTTCAAATCCCGTCGGGTCCGCCACAATCGTGCGTTGCGGTCGGATAGCTCAGCAGGTAGAGCGCACGCCTGAAAAGCGTGAGGTCACCGGATCGACACCGGTTCCGACCACCAGTATCTGGCTCACATGTAGCTAGTCTCACCCAACACTCGCTTTTGGCTGTGTTGTTCCCTGGCCATATGTAGCTACTACTCCAGGAACTCGATGCAAGAATCCGTCATGCGGGTTCGCTTATGCTCAATATGAGCCTTTATATCACTGACTGCTTCGAATCTGGTGAGTTTTCAATCGAAGCTCCTAGGCTGTGGCGATGGATCAACGTGACAAAGGTAACTCCAGACGCCAACAGCTCACCGAACAGGCGACCGAATACCTGAAGACCAACGGCCTTGCTTCACTCACATATCGAAAGTTGGCCGATGAACTCGGCGTAGCTCCAAATACGCTCGAGCATCACTTTGGCGCCAAGGACCAGCTGCTGGAACAGCTGCTGGCACGGCTTGCAGATGAACAGCGTGGCGGACTTCAGAGGATGCTGAGCCAGACAGATGTTGGTCCCGAACTCTTCACTCGCCATTTCAATGCTGCCATGGTCGATATTCTCAATCCAGACAACGAGGACGCCAACAAGCTCTTCTTTGAACTAGTTGGCGCGAGTGTGCGCAATAGGGAGCTATATGACGAGTTTCTCAAACATGCCATGGATGATTGGATCGACTTCCTCTGCACAATTTTGGTGGATCGCGCTGGCATCCCTGAGGAACGAAGCAAGGTTGTCGCTCATCTGATCATGGCTATGGTCAGAGGGGTCATGCTGAGCCGTACGATGGTCGAGCCGAAGGACTATCACCTGATCGACGAGGCGGCGGACCTGTTGGGGCCGCTGATCGAGTCGGTTCTACGAGATGAGGCAGGGCCGCCAACTCAATCAGGGAAGTCGTAGCTCCCAAGTACACCGGCTTGTTCGTGTTACCCATCCAATATGCAGACTCCCTGTACCTAAGGTGTCAATAACCATACGACTAGTGCCACCGCTTAGCTCCAGAGTAAATATGTGTCGCCTTTCCTAACTCAAATGCATTGTATAAAGGTGGAAGTACCCAGGCGCACCGATGGTGATATAGCTATGAATCTCTGTCTCTTGGTTTGATAAGGATTCAGAGCCGACCTAGTCGACAAAATCCCAACCTTAGGATTCATGGATGATACTTCCGTCAAAGTTGTCATACTGCCATCATCTGGCGTTCCTAAGCTCACTGCATTCGTCGAATTCGGAGGTATAACGTGATCAAGCGATCTATGGTAATTGGGCTCTTGTCGGCCGGTGTAGTGGCGGTTCCTGGCATGGCTCTCGCAAGCGCTCAGGTGAACTCGACACCGATCATCCCGGTATCAACTCAGGCCACTGTATCTACGACGGCCGCGCAGGCGGACCAGGCAGCATTAGCTGCAGTTGGGGGCGGTACGGTAACCAGTACGTCTACTGACACCTACCAGGGTGCCTCAGTCTATGACATTCACGTGCTCTTCAACTCAGTTGTCTACGACGTCAAAGTCCTGCAGTCAAATGACAGTGTTGTCCTGAAGAAGGTGTCAAGCGAGAGCTCAACTCAGGCCACTGTATCTACGACGGCCGCGCAGGCGGACCAGGCAGCATTAGCTGCAGTTGGGGGCGGTACGGTAACCAGTACGTCTACTGACACCTACCAGGGTGCCTCAGTCTATGACATTCACGTGCTCTTCAACTCAGTTGTCTACGACGTCAAAGTCCTGCAGTCAAATGACAGTGTTGTCCTGAAGAAGGTGTCAAGCGAGAGCTCAACTCCTGCTGCCACTACCCAGAGTGCCCCAGCTGAAAGCCAACCTCCAGAAGGTAGTTCCAGTTCTTCGCAGACTACATCTGGTTCCACTACCCAGAGTGCCCCAGCTGAAAGCCAACCTCCAGAAGGTAGTTCCAGTTCTTCGCAGACTACATCTGGTTCCACTACCCAGAGTGCCCCAGCTGAAAGCCAACCTCCAGAAGGTAGTTCCAGTTCTTCGCAGACTACATCTGGTTCCACCAACCCTGTGGTCTCAACAAGTGGCATCACTTACGGAGTGAAACTGACTGCGGTGCCAAGCATATTTCAATCTTTTGTGGCACAGGCGTTGACTCAGAATCATGGGACTCTGAAGTGGGTAAAATTTACTGCGAAAACTGGAGGAGAGACTCAAGCAAACATCAAGATTAGTTTGAGCCAAGGAGGAACAGTTAAGGTCATCGACTTAATTTCTACCACGGGCCAACTTATAAGTCAGACCGTGAATAGCTAGCATCGTTGCACCCGACCAACTGGTCAATAGTTTTGTAGCTTTTCCCGCTTTTCATCGTAAAGACTTTCATGACAGTAGAGATTGTACGTCTTGGTAGCACAACGGAGTGATACACTTAGACGCGGACGTTCATTCTGTCACCGCAGAGACTGTAGGAGTTTGGTTCAGCGAATGGCATCTCGACGTGAGATTCCGGCAATGGTGTCAAGGTGGGGATCCCTGACGAGCTAGATGAATTAGCGACACGAGGTGTAAAGTGCGAGTTCTAATCGTGGAAGATCACCCTGAAACGGGGAGATGGCTGCTGCAAGAGCTCTCAAGAACTAGCTGGAAGTGCGACCTCGCTGCCACGGTGCAGTCTGCCAGATCACTAGCTCGGCAAGAGTCGTATGACGTGGTGCTCCTTGATGTCATGCTCCCAGATGGTAGCGGTGTTGAGTTCTGTCAGGAGCTACGCATCCTAGGGAACTTTGCCATCATTATGGTGACTGCACGGGACGACGTTACCGATCGAATTGATGCGCTGGATAGAGGCGCGGACGACTACGTTATTAAGCCTTTTGCTATCGGAGAACTGATTGCGCGGATCCGGGCTGTATCTAGACGGATGAATGGCGACAGAGGCCCTGTACTTGAGTGTTTTGACCTACGTCTTTGGGTGGAGGAGAGAAGCGTTGAGCAGGGTGGTCATTTACTTGAATTAAGCCGTCGTGAATTCGATCTTCTCGCTGTATTTATGAGAAATTCGAAAAAGGTGTTAACTCGCGATCAGTTGCTGGAGTTGGCATGGGGGTATGTATTTTATGCGGAATCCAATGTCGTGGATGTGACTGTTAAACGTCTCCGCGAACGTTTGGATCCGAACGGTAAAGTCATAATAGATACGGTGAGGGGAGTCGGATACGTCTTAAGGCCAGCCCGTGAGTAAGAGAGCTCTCATTCATCGGTGGCGTATAGCATGGGTGCTTACCATCGGTATTGAGTTAGCTGTAATACTAGCTGCACTTGGTTCCGGTTACTTTGTCTACTCCTTAGTCCGCAGCACTCTAATCAAGCAGGGAATTAGCGGGGTTGAGGTTTCTGCAAGAGTTGCAGCCGCCAAACTAAGGTCTGAATATAGTTCTCATCCCACCAAGGCACCGGTCGAGGATTTGGCGTACCTTACAGTCTCTGGTGACCAGTATGTCCTCCTCACTACCAGTCGAGGACACTTAGTAGGTGCGAGTGGAACGAGGCCACCGGCGTCACCTCTTGGAGGGTGGGCTAGCGTGGGAACATCAGGATGGTTGCAGTTTGGTAGCATTCCGTACCTTTATGCATCTGCTCCGATTCTTGTCGGCAGCTCCAATTTGCGGCTCATTGTTGCCGAGAGTCAGAGCCATCTTGCTTCACTTCTCTCCACATTACGGATTGCGCTAGTGCTTGGTGGTCTGGTACTGATAATGAGTACGCTAGCTGCCATCTCGGTCATTGTGCGTCGGGTTGCGGATCCCTTGTTGGAACTTGAGGAGGTCGCGAGAACCGTGACGTTGAACGTGAATGAGGCTGCGTTTGCCAGTATTGATTCGCGGTTAGCTGAAGTCCATTCGCTTGAGGAATCGTTCAGCAACATGCTAGAGCGATTGGGACGCACCCAGACGCGGGAACGTGAGTTTATCAGCAATGCGGCGCACTCTCTCAGGACGCCAATCCATGTAATTCAGGGGAATATAGTTTCGCTTGGCCGCCTACTGAGTGAAGACCCGGATTTAGCACGCCATGATCTTAAGATCTTAACAAGAGAGGTGCAGGCGATGGCTACCCTTGTAGATCGGCTGCTACAGCTCTCTAGGTCGGAGTCGGGTGTGCCCGCTAAATTGGAGCGTTTTGATCTGCAACTTTACCTCGACCGGATAGCTGGAACTCTGCGAGACTCCTGCATGCATCACGCCCTTCTATTTAGTACGCATGACTTGGACGCTCGGCCGTTTGTCATCTCGGATCCGGTGCTGTTGGAGGTGGTATTGAGAGTGTTGATTGAGAACGCCGATGCCTATGCAGAGGAAGATTCTGCGGTAACTGTTTATGTAGCAACTGCTGAAAATCTCTCTGATATTCGTATCGGAGTCCGTAACTACTGTGATCCAATACCTGTCTCTGTGTTGGACGAGCTCTTCGAGCGGTTCTATCGAAATGAGCAAGCGGCGTCCAGTGAGCACTATGGTCTTGGGCTCGCAATCGCAGATAGCATCGTGAGACGTATCGGAGCCAAATGGTTTATTGAAAGTCGTCCCGAGGGCACGATCTTCGCTTTAGATATTCCCAGCGGATAGAGGATGTGTGCATGAGTCTAATTCGTGTAGCGTTCCGGAAGTTCTCCGGAAGTTATCAGAAGTCGGCTGAGAGGCATGCACAAATGTTGTGTACGAACCGACTTCAACACCGTTATCGTAACCAGTTTGGGTGGCGGTTGATAACCGGTTAACCAGCCGGGTGTGATTCGTACTTAAATGTCAGCAACCAAGTTAGCAGGAGTTCTGC
>JAEHJW020009316.1_pt1 | contig 11628 bp, 11 predicted proteins | sample 9271431 | NCBI WGS metagenome assembly JAEHJW02
TCACCAACCTGGAGGCCGAGGCGAAACGGCTGATGACCCGGGCGAAGGCCAAGGGCGGCGGCATCCATCTCGGGATGCTCTAAATGTCCATGTCGCTGTTCGTCCCGCAGACCGACCCGTATCTGCTGCCGCCCGGCGACTTTGAGGCGCTGATCGGGCAGATGGGCCAACGCGCTGCGTGGATGAAAAGCCACACCTGCCCGTGCATTTTTGGCGCGGCGTCATCGTCAATCGGGCGGCTGCCGACACAAGGCACGGCCCAGGCATCTTGTCGTCGGTGCTTTGGTGTCGGAACGTATTGGGATGCACCGTCGCAGCCGTTCCGCGTCAGCATCAGCTTCATGCACCTGTCGCCTTCGCCCGACGAATCCGGCGTGTTGATGGATGAGAATTTCGGCCCGACGCAGACTTCGGAGCCGTCCCTGACGCTGCCCTACCGAAACCCGTTCCTGGCACAGACCGATCCAGCCCAGCCGACGGCCGCGTGGACTGATGCGAGTACCGACGACATTTTTGTGGCCGTCGATATGCTGTCGCGATTTACGGCCACGCTCTTTGTTGGTGGCCAGCAGACCCTCCCGTATCAGCAGAACGTCCAGATCGCGCCGACAGGTGCGGTTACGGTGTGGAACCCGGCGACCAAAACGGTCGATACCGTCGGGCCGTATTCGGTATCCGGCTCAACGATTACCGTTGACGGCTACCCGGACGGGACAGGCTATATGGTTGAGTTCCAGGCGGCACCGCTGTACGTCGCGTTCCGGCGCGCAGGCGGTCTGGCTCACGTCCGGCCGTTCGGCGGCGGCACTGTCGCGGAGCCGAAGCGTTTTCGGCTGCAAACCCTGGACTTTTGGACCCGTCAGCGTGGCGTACAACCGAGCGCGGCGGGTTCCGCTGTCGCCGGCGGCAGCGCGTTCCCGTATGTCGTGCCGGTCGGCACCGCCGTGGTGCGCTGATGGCCGCAAACAGCTTTACCTACGTCATCCGTACCAATCTACCGCCCGAAGCGGTCAGCCGCATCGGCATGGCGATTTTCGCCCTATGGGTGGATTTCGCGATGGGCAACGGAACCCTGAACGGCAAACGCTTGGTGCATCCAACCGGTCGCTACGCCGCGGCGATCGAATACAAACAGATGGGCGCGGCGTCGGTCGCCATCGTCGCCAACGAGGATGCGGCGCCTGAAGCGGGCATCCTGGAATCCGGGCATGGCTCGGTGGATCTCAAAACGAAACTGGAGCATGGCCGCCCGTATCCGATGCACCGCACACCAGGCGCACCGCCAGCAACAGGGCTGCGGCGCACCGGTTCCGGGCCGCCCAGCCTGAAGCCGACGATGTGGGCCGACATCCGGGCGCGTGAGTCGTCAGGCTTCGCCAGTATCGGTCCGAACTCCGCGCCGGGTTCCTGGATCATTCCGCCGATGCCGGCGTATGCACCTGCGTTGGCGCTGGCGGCCATTGCACGGTCCATGGCGGGGCAGTCCTGACATGGCGTTGCCGACCGTCAACGTCACGATCATCCCAACAGGCGGCGTCGTGCGGCTTGATATGCCGGACTACATGCAGCCGCCTTCGGGCGTCACTCAGGTCACCATCGGTCGCGCGGTCTCGGGCAGCACCGGGCTGAGCGCGTTCACCCCGATCTACAGCGGGGCGCCCTGCCCGGTGTTCCTCGATGTGGGCGACGGGCTACCGCAGCCGCTCGACCCGCTGACCGACTACATTTGGCAGGTTACGGATTCTCGGGGCACGACCCAGACCGCAGCGACGGCACCGGCGTCCAGTGTGACGACGGTCCCCGATCAGTTGAGTCAGGTGTTGATCCGCGCGCTCCAGGGCGCGCTCAACAGTGTGGTGCTGCCCGACGGCATTCCGCTGCCGACGGTGACGACCAAAATGCCGCAAGGCGGCTGGGTCGCGCCCCCGTATATCGTCGTCAACCTGGACCTGATCCAGCAGACTGAGGTGCAGATCGGCGAGGATTTGCCCAATCCGGACGCGAACAACGACTGGACTCTGTTCGCGAACGCAAAACGGGTTTGGCGGGTGACGGTGTTTTCGCGGCTGGCCGAGGAGCGGGATTTCTTCCGGGACTATCTGCTCGTGGTGTTTCGTGTGCTGAAAGCAACCGCGTTCGGGCCGATCGGGCTGAACGTATCGCACTCATTTCAAGCCGCCTCGTACACCGACACAAACGAGTGGGACGGGCACTCACCGGGGTTCTACGGCGCGGATCTGATGCTGGAGATCAACGGCGTATTCCCGACAGCGGTATTGACGGCGTACGGCACGATCAAAAGCATTTCCACCGTCGCCACAGCGCAAAGCGCGGCCGGCGGTTCCGTCGCGGTCAGCGGCACAACCCGATAGTCGGCAACGGCGGCGCCATGCAGGTGCGGTAGCTTACAGGCTGCATGTACCGCCTCGGAGGGCCGCGACTTGTCGGACACGATGTCTTCTGCCGAACCCAGCGCCGAATTCGCGGTGGCCTTTCCCGCGTTCGCCGCGACGCTGCGCCCGCGCGTAGTGCAGGAACGTGCGGTTCGTGGCCTAGCTACGGTTCTCGTCAATCGCACCGAACCGGGCGCGCCGGACGAAGTGTGGCTCAAGCTGCTGAAAATCAAACATGGCACCGAACGGCACACGCTGGCCGGCTGGCAGGCGCTGATCGACCACTACCGGACGCAGCCCGCGCATCCGGCTGACCTTCGCACGGGAGCGTAATAAATGCCACAGCAGGGCATCACCTTCGCAGGCGCATACATCGCGCTGCCGGGGGCTTACTACCAGGACAACGTATCGGCCGCCGCGCCGAACACGCCGCCGACGACGCCGCCTTTGGTGTTTCTCGGTTACGGCTGGGGCCCGAAGCCCAAGACGCCGGTGACGTTCACCAATCCGCAGGATCTGCTGAACGCGTTGCGCGGCAGCCCGGCAGCGGCGTTCGTGCCATTCATGGCGAACCCCTCGCCTAACCAGAACGGCGCGCAACTCATCACCTTTATCGACGTCAGTAGCAACACCCAGGCGGTCGCACCACTGCTTTCGTCTGGTGCGACGACGCAGACCCTGTTGACCTCGACCCTGTACGGACCGCCGTCCAACCAGATGACATATCAGGTAGCGGCCGGCTCAACGGCGGGCCGTAAACTGACGATTTACGACGGATATTCCGGCGCAACCCTGGTGGGCGACAACCTGACGGTGCCGTTCCAGTTGGCTTATTCAGGGGCGGCGACCGGCGCGGTGACGTACGCTGTCACCAGCGGGGCGTTGACGCTGACGTCTCCTGTCGCAGGCGAATCCATCACCGTGCCACTCGGCAGCGGGGCGTACGCCACTACGGCGGCGGTCATTCAGTACATCAACGGCACGTCGAACTATTTTGCGCAGGGTCTGTCCAGCACGGGAGGGCTGCTGCCCTCGAACTTCCTGACGGCGACAGGCAGTGTCGCGCTGCCGCTGCCGGTCAGCGGGGCGTTGCAGTACGTCAACGTCAACGCATACCTACAGGACATCGCCTTCTGGGTGAACCAGTTCGCCTCCGGGCTCTGCACGGCGGTCGTCAGTGGATCGGCAACAGATGTCGCGGGCTACGTGCCGGTCACAGGCAATACCACTTTCTTCTCCGGCGCACAGGGCGTCCCGCCGGTCAACGCGGACTACGGCACCGGGCTGAACGTGGCACTGACGGTGCCGGGCTGGACGGTGTTCTGCGACAGCAATGTCATCGCCGTGCAGGCGTTGCTCGCCCAACATGTCGAAACGGCCTCGTCGGCACCTTACGGCATGTGGCGCCGGGGTTTCACCGGCTCGTCGGTCGGCGACACGGTGGCAACGACGCAGACGAACGCCAAGGCCCTCGACTCGATCCAGATGAACTACCTCTACCCCGGCATCTACCGGACCAACACCGCGACAGGCCAGAACCAGCTTTACGGCGGTCTGTACGCTGCCGCGGCGGCAGCGGCGATGGCGACGGGCAATCAGATCGCACTGCCGCTAACCAACAAGGTGCTGAACGCAACCGGCGTGGAGCTGGCGAACGCGGGGGCCGCGCTGACGACCTCGCAACTGGTGGCCCTGGAAAACGCAGGCGTCATGGCGATCTACGCTCCGCAGCAGACCGGCGTGCCGACAATCCTGTCCGATGTCACCACCTGGCAGGCGGACAGCAACGTCGAGAACACGTCCTCGCAACAGGTCGCCTGCCGCTACTGGCTGGCCTATTCGATGATCGCGGCGATGCAGCCCTATGTCGGCACGATCGCGGCGCCGACGACGGAGGTCAACATCGTCAAGGCGGCGGTGAAGATGCTGAACGCGCTGGTCTATACCGGCGGCGCGAGCAACGGCGTGCTGGCCTCATGGGATTCAAAGTCACTGAAGCTGGTCTATAACGGGCAGAGCCAGGTGGCCGGGATCACGGTAAATGTCGTTTTGGTTGGCCAGAACAAGTATATCACCGTGTATGCTTCCGTAGAGCCGCTTAATTTTACTCTGTCGGCGGCAGCATAAGGGATTATTGACAGATGCCGGGATATGCCCCAGAGCAAATTGCTAATTCGGTTCTTAACGGCAATAATGTTGCCGTTCTGATCGGCGATACAACGGTGGCCTTCGCGCAAACCTCCGGGCACCAAATCGCCATGGGCGCGGAACAACTGTACGGTATCGGCACCGCCAAGCCGCAGGAAGTCCAGCAGTTGCGGATGTCGCCCGCGTTCAGCGTGGATACGTTCTCCCTGACCTCGGCCGGACTGACCTTGCTGGCGAACGGGCAGCGCCTGGAGTACCTGCTCGCGGGCAACTCATTCGACATGGTTGTGCTGGATGGCACCACCAACACGGCGCTGTTCACCTATGTCGGCTGCAAGGCGCAGAACATGGGTCAGAACATTCCGGCTAACGCGCCGATCCGCAGCAGCTTCTCGTTTCTGGCGCTTGACGTGCTCGACAACGAAGGCAACAGCATCATGAACGCGGGCGACAATGCTATTGCGGTGGCGTCGCAGGCGGCGTCTCTGATCGCGGCGGGCTCTGGCCTGGGCGTGTCTGGATAGGCGGCAGTTGAACCTTGATTGGTTGGGGCAGCGCACCTATGATGCTGCTGCAACATACCCATGAAAGCGACCCATGTCAGGCACTTTGCAGACCAGCTTTGACGTCTCCGTCGAGGGCGACACGTTCACCTTCAAGATGCCGACGATCAAGTTCGAGATCGAAACCAGTTATCGGGCGGCTGATGTGCGACGCCGGGCCTACCCGGAAGCCAATGGCGGTCTCGCCACGGCCGACTGGCAGATGGTCCGGTTCTCGCGCTACTGCGCCATCCTGGAACTGTACCTGCTTCGTGCCACGACGTTGTGGCCCTACGGCTACGCGACGGACGACGACCTGGCCAAGATCGACTTTGCCAAACCGCCCGCCGTGGACTTCGAGAAATTCCCGGCGGAGTGCTCCGATCTGGTGTTCCTGGTCGGGGAGGCTTTCGAGACGGAGATGCAGCGATTTCGTCGGCGGCGGAATCCGGCTGTCGGACCCACTGGCGCGGAAGCTGTGGTTAGCCAGTAAGATACTCGGCTCGCACGTCGCGGGCGGCCCGTTCGGCAAGCCTCTGACTGAATATACCGATCCGGAACTGGATTTCGTTCTGGAGATGGCGGCGCTGGAAGATCCCGAGCATTACGTGTTCTTGCGCGGGGGCAAGCCGACGAACCAGTCCGGGGCACCGGTGGCGCTCGCCAAATGGACCGACGTGCTCAGCGGTGCCGTGCTCGGACGCTATATGGAGCGCATTGGGCTCGCGACGGGTTTACGGGGCCTGGCGGCGTGGCGGGCGCGGCGCGGCGCGGCGATGGGGGGTTTCCGGCCCGGATTATCTCGGGCGGGAAAGCCGGTGAGCGACGAGAGGGGGTAGGCGATGCCGGGGATTCGAATCGAAGGTCAGGCGCCCTCATCCGCGTCTCCGGGCGCTACGCCGCAGTCGGGTATGCCTGTGCCGCAGCCGCCTGGAGGCGGGGCAGATGCTTTTGGGGGCCTAAGCCTCGCCCAACTGAACGCTATGCAGATGGGGGCGCTGACCGGCGGTTCTCCGGTGTCGGCGTTTTTGCAGGGTCACGCCCAGGGTAATCGGGCGGCTACGAGTGCGGCAGCCAGCTACGTTCCCTGGAATCCACTTTCGCGGGGCGCGTACCCCAACGCGACCGCTGAAAACAGCAACTTCAACTATCGGATGTCCGGCATCCGTGCGAACGCGAACGCTGAAAACAGCAACCTCAACTACCGGATGTCCGGCATCCGTGCTGACGCGAACGCTGAAAACAGCAACCTCAACTACCGGATGTCCGGCATCCGCGCCAGCGCGCGGGCAGAAGAAATGAACCGGCAGCAGGTATGGAAGAAAAACATACCGCTGGATTTCATAGGGGCACCTCAGTCACGCAACGCTTTCGCGCCGGCTGTTAATGGGGGGTCCGAAGCAGGGCTATGGAATGCCTATCGCCCTCCGGACGTGTCGCGGGACACCTTTATTTCAGCGTCCGCCGGCGGAAATGTTGCGGCTCAAGCCATTGGGTTCCTGCGCAACATCGACGCCAATGAAAAAACGCTTGTCGGGATCGAACGGCAGCGATGGAATACCGAGCAAGCTCGAGCGCGGCCGTCGTTTATTCCGCCCGGCATCGGGCACACAGCACACCCCGCCTTTATCCCGCCGGGTGAAACATACCCTGGGAGTTTACCGGTTGAATCTGGCGGCTTTGACATCCCTCGGGTGCCGCGTTCAGCCATCAGTTACATGCGCCCGGCCGAAGACGGCGGTGGCGGCGGTGGCGGCGGTGGCGGCGGAAGGGGTGGCGGCGGTCGGCGGGGGTCAGGCGGACCGCCGTCTGGTGGAGGCGGCAGCGGCCGGCTCCCTTTCATGGGGCGTCTTGGGCTGGGCGCGACCTCCAAGTTTGCCACGGGTGCGCTTGAGTTAGGCCTGGCGGGTGAGATCATCGAAGAGGTAGCGCTGCTCCCGCAACACACTATGGCGCTTGAAGGGTCCGCGCTTTCCGGAGCGAAACCATACTGGGACTTCCAGGCGCGGGCCGCCGCGATCGGCCGCGCGGGCGGTTTCAACGGTCAGTCGCTGGCGCATTCGCTCTACCAGGGCATTGACCCGCCTGCCTGGATGAAAAAACTCGGACTAGGGCCCGACGAAGCCGCGCAAATGATATCGAACTACGGTATCGTACCGACGGGGGAAAATCGGTCGGCGCAGAACAGCCTGCTGGCCGAAGATATCGCGCGGATGAAATACGTACCGGCGCTGAGCGGGCTGCCCTCCGGGACACTTCAATCGTCGCTCGCCCACGCCATGTCTTACGGGTCATACAGGGAAAACATCACGGGAAGCCCGGCGCAGCAGTTTACCGCGGACATGGTGGACGTACTCGCGCAAGCCACCGAGCGGGGCGTAAACCGGGCTTCGATTCTACACTCGATCGACGCCGGGGTAGCGATGGCGTCTCGGGCGGGCGGCGGGTTGGGTGTCACGCCCGGCAACACCGGGCAATTTATGATGTCTTTCGCCGGCATGTCGAACCCGGGCGAAACCGGTCTTTCGGCGATGCAAAGCGGGATCGACTTCGTGGGTCAAGCAGGCAAAGCCCCCCTTGCATCACTGGCGTTGAATTCGGTTTTCAACCGCATGAAGTCGGTGTCGGACGTGAGGGCCTATGTAGAGTCGAAATCACCCGGCGCGTGGGACGCGGCGGTCGCAAAAAACCCCGCAATCACCAACGTCACCGCACAAGCGCTCACGCAGCACAACCTCATCGGACTGGGGCTGTTTCGAGATGTGATGAAGAACTTCCCCCAGGCCGACTATGACATAGCGACGAACGAAGGCCCCGGCATAATGGGGGCGCCCGGATCCGCGCTGCGGCTTGCAACACGCGCGGCGCAAAGCGGCCGCAGCGCCGTCGAGGTTCAGACGCACGACGACAATGTGGCGTCCGGTAACGGTGCGACGATAAACACGGGGCGCGTCAGAGCCTTGCGCGCGTACTATCGAGGTAAAGGCTACACCGAGGCTGAAATATCGGGCATCATCGGCTACGACCTGGAAGAAACAGGTGGTACGCTTGACCCCAGAGCTTTCAACCCCAAAAGGGGCGGTCGCGGCGCGATGGGTATGGGTCAATGGCGCGGTGCGCGCATAGCCGCGTTTGAGGCGCAATACCATCACAGCCCGATAGACCCTAGCGTCCCCGAAAATCAACTCCTCCTGGAGCAGGCTGAGTTTCAAGACACGGAACTTAACGGCACAGAGCGAAAAGCGGGATCTGCGCTTCACAAGCAAACCACGGCGGCGGGGGCTGCGTCCGTGATGGTGACTTTGTTTGGTCGCTCTGGGGCTGACGCTTTTACGGCCGACCGCCGGGCGCGCGCGTTCGCGAGCCGCATAAACGAAAACCCAGACTTCTCCGGGCAGGAAGACCAGAACGAGACCCGCGCTTCGGGGCTGGCCGGTATGATGGGCGGTTCCCAGGTGACCGCAAACGAAGCCGCCGCAATCATACCTCGGGTTAACGCCGCTATACAGGCGATGATCGACGGTTTCTCTCGGGCGCAGACGCTCATGAATGATCCAAATTTTCTCGTTATGCCGCCGCCTTGACAGGAATCAACCATGTCGTTTTCTCCGCATGCGGCCGTTGGGTGCTCGGTTGAGGCTTACCCGTTTGAGGGTGGCCCGCTGGTCATTCAAGGGGGAAATATCCGTTCGGTAACGGTAAGCAAGAGCCTTCACGGCTGCGCTGCCGGTCAGTTTGCGATCGAATTGGCGAACGGCGGTCCGCGGGGGGCCGAAGACCCCACCACATGGAGCCAGGCAATCACGCCCATGTCGCATGTGCTGATCGGCATGTCTCGCGGCGATAGCGCGGCGATCGTCATGGACGGCGTTGCGACCGCGCAGGCTGAATCGCAACAGTGGACGACGAAGAATGAAGGGTCCAGTGCCGCGCGAGGGCAGCTAATATCGGGGGCCGATTTCGCTTGGTTCTTTCGGCGGTTCAACTATTACGCGCTGACCTTTTACGGGCTCACGGCGGGCATCCCCGGCGTTGGCGACGGTTTGCTGCCGCAGGGGCTGGAATCTGCGTTGAGCCAGGGGTTGACCGGCGGGAATAGCTCAGCGGAAAGCAGCCCCGTTCAGGTCGGGTATACATGGTTCAATCGAGTAATGGCCGGCACAAAAGGCGTGTTGGCCAAGACCTTTGTTCCGTTCTCGTCTAACTCCCGTTACGCGTTCAACTCCGTTGTCCGCACCGTGTTCGAGGACTATCCTTCAGTCTATATCCCTTACGGCGATAACTTTATGACCGCGGAGGAATCATGGGCGGAGAAATTCCTGGGGATATTTCCTCATCCTTGGTACGATTTTTTCGTCACTACCGCGCCGTCCGGCGCCTACACGTTGCCGACACTCAGTAACGGCATACAGACGCCGGGACAGCAATTCGCTATGGTGTCAATGCCCCAGGCTGCCGCTGCGGGTCCTGTGCTGGTGGCGCGCATAAACCCCACGCCGGCGTTTGACATCGCGGAAGCGAATACTGGTTTGGCGGGCCTTCCAGGGCCTGTGGACTTGTCTCGGTGGAATGCGCTGCCGCTGTTCGATTTTACGAGAGCCGGCTACGGGTTTTTGTCGTCCAGCGTCAGCTTTTCGGCGGAGGGGGCACGTAACTTCTACCAAATGAACCCTAGCTATCTCAGGCCCATGGCGCCTCAGAGCAACACCAATAACATTCCGGTGCCTTTTTTCTATATGGCCGCGGCTGATCCAGCGTCCATTCAGCGATACGGGTTTTCGCCGCAGATGGGCAGTACGCGGTGGCTGTGCGATCCGACTGGATCAGCCGCGCAGAACTCAAGTGTGGACTTAAACCAAACGATTCGGTCACTTACCGGGCGCCTAATATCGTGGTTTCATCCCGCCCCGCTCATGCTGCGAGGCCAGGTGACGATGCCCTTGACACCGGAAATCCTGATCGGCACGCGGTTTCGGTACGCCCCCTACAAAGGCGCCCCCTCCTGGGATTTCTATGTCGAGGGGTTTCAGCACCGGTTTATTTTTGGTGGAAACTCTACGACAACGCTGACCCTTTCTCGGGGGCTCCCTACATCTGTATACCAAGACGTGACGGTATTGTCGGCCATACATACGGGCGATGCCACGCGAACGGGCAGCAGTTACACAAGAGGGCTGCCCGCCGGCACCGGTCCCGCGCTTCAGATTGTCAACACCCCGCCGCAGTTATCGGCCATGGCCGGCAATCTGGCTGAGATATTCGTCACCCCGCAACCGACCGGATATTGATCAGACCGTCAGGCTTACGCTGCTCACAGGCAGCGCCGTCGCGTTCAGTGGGTTACCGTCGATGATGAGATCCAGCGGGGCGACGTAAGCTGCTATCGCGGTCGCCACGGCCTCGTATTGCCCGATGGTGAAGGTGTGCCAGTCGCCGGCCGCGTCCTTCATGGGGTAATCGGCCGCACCACCAGGGAAGGCTCCTGTTTTCAGGACCACGGTCGATACCGCATTGAGTTTCGCCTGAGTGACCGGATCGGTCGGGAACACCGTCGCGGCCAGCGTCATGCTGCCGGATAGGGCGATCTCCAAGCCCGCCGCAAGAGCCGCGGCCGCCTGCTGGGCCAGGGATGGGGGCGCATTTACCGGCGGGACGATCGCGCCGGATGCAATGGTGCTGCCCTGCCATGCAGTCGCCTGTGCGTTTGTGCAGGCAATCGCCCCCATAGGCGGCAACGTCCCGTCCGGCGTAAAGCCGATCCCCGTGACGGCCTTGGGGTCCGGCGCGGACGGGTTGAACAGGAGGTAATCGGTTGCTGCGGGCATTGGCTACCTACACGTTCGGAATGAAAATGAGCGACACGCGGACAGTGAAGGAGTTTACCGACGCAACGGTATAGGACGCCGACACGGCGCCGGCCGAGCAGGTCGTCGAGCCCATGTTTGTATTTGGGAGTGGGTTATTGTCGGAATCAACCTGAACCCCGTTTATCACGAGGCTCGTCGTGTTAGACGACGCGGCTACCGCATTTTTGTTGATGGCCCCGATCGCAAACAAAATTCCCGCGGAAGGCGCCGTAAAACTAGCGGTCACGGTGACGGTTGTGTTTGTCCCACTGCCGTAAGTAGTTGCCTGTATCGGCGCGTTGATTTGGCCGAGCGCGACCGGCTGATTTGACGCCACCGCATTTTGCACCGTAAGCGCGCCCCGCACCGATGTCGTGCCGCCCGCTTTTCCGATCGTGACTCCCGCGCCAGTTCCATCAATCGTCACCGCACCGTTTGCGTTGTTGATGAAGAAGGGAAGAAACGAGTTCCAGGCACCCGAAGCACCCCCCGAGTTCGTCAGCAGAAAATAGGTGCTGGACCCGTCGTTGCGGATAATAAACCCGTAACTCCCGCCGATCGCCCGGAAACTCGCGCCGTTGGCGTCGAAGCCTGTGGTGGATACGCCTGCCGCTGCGGTTACGGTGCCCGCAAAAGTGCCGTTACCGTAACCGTCGATCCAACTATACACGTAACTGCCCGAAGCCCCTGTGCGGAATA
>JAEHJW020005462.1_pt1 | contig 11627 bp, 10 predicted proteins | sample 9271431 | NCBI WGS metagenome assembly JAEHJW02
CAGGTCCATACGCTGCATAACTTAAGTTCGTTCCTGCAGAAACTGCATTGTTGCTGTATGTGTATATCGATGTAGTAGAGAGAAAACCATTATTATTATATCCACCACCGAAAAGTCCGAAGCCATTACCACCTTGTGGCGGTGCTGTTGATAACCAGTAGTATAATCCACCGTTAACTTGTATCGTTCCATTATTGATTAAATCACCGTATATGTTCATTCTTTACCTCCGTATAAAAATCTATTATTGTTCATGTGAACAATTTAAAACAAAGGAATATAAAATATGAAAAACAAAGACAGAGGCAAATATTTCGAAGATGTTATCGCAGAAAAAATAAGATTGCATCTCAAACTAATAAAAAAAGATGTTCATAGAAATTTTGAATCTGGCATAGCTTCAATAGAATATGGTGATATTGCTGTTCCATTCGATTGTGTTATTGAATGCAAATATCATAAAAGTTGGACCGAAAACACTTTAATGAAATACAATAAACAACTTATAGATTGGTGGAATCAATTAGAAGAAGCACATAATAAATGGTTAAAAGATGTTGGTAAACCTGCATTGAAAGCATTAATTTTTAGTAAACCACATGCCAATATATACGTTATGCTAGATGATAGTATCAAAGAAATACTACCAGAAAATATAAATTATATCGTATGGAATAATAGCCATATTATTTTATTATTTGAGCACTTCTTAAATATACTCAAGGAAAAATTTTATAAATGATCGAAATCGACTTAAGTAATTTAATTGTTACTTACAGATATGCAATTGCAATGCCTGATCGCAAAGTTTCTTATTATGATTTAATACACAAATGGTTGACAGAACCACACTTAAGTCAAATTTACAATGGTAAACTGTTACTATCTATAAGTCCAATATCCACTGATGGAGAACATCTTTTTACTCAAATTGCATTAGATATCGAAGGTAGTAACAATACTAAAACAGCATTTGATTTCTCATCAAGATTTATAAATCACAATAAAGATTTTTATATGACTTACACAGGTAAAACTGGTTTTCACATTTTCAGCAAATTTCTTGTAATGACAGAAAAGATGCATATACAAGATTTAAGATTCATGTTAATCGATCCGTTAAATATTTCTACAAGTATGTTAGATTATAATTCGAGCATACGTAATGTTCCAATGGTGCGCATTGGTTACAGACATGATACACATACATTAGCAACACCTGTTTCGCCCAGTGTTGCTTATAATGTATTCGTTAAGAAAATAACTAAGGTCACAGATTTCAAAACAATTATGAGTCTTAAGGATATGAAAAAATTTATTTCCAGCAAAATATTTCCTGCAACTAATATAATAGATCACAAAACATATCTTAAAAGAATTAAACGTGTCATAGACGAAAATACTGACTATATTTAGTACGCCAATACTATACAGGTCAACTGGCACGGACTCCTGCATACTTATGTTTTGAACAATACTAAACTATTAGTATAGCAAGGAGAAAATATATTATGTCAATGTATCTTTTATTCGAAGGTAGTGATATAAAACAAAAAATTGACATTGTTAAACAACTACCTAATAAAGTTAAATTTAATGCAATATTACAATCATGTGACCTTTTTAACAGAAATAAAAGAAATTACCCTCTGAGAGTTATGAGAGAAGGTCTGGAAGTAATACGACCCAGACTCAAAGAAAAAACTTTCGGAGGTACACTCGACCATCCGATACCAAGTTCTTCTAACGAAGATGCTAATTGGATGCAACATGTGACATATCTTTACAAAGATGCTAGTCACGCAATTACAAATATATGGATAGAAGATAATTTAATTAAAGGTACTATTGAAACATTATCTACACCTAACGGAAGAACATTGGCTGGATTAATTAATGATGGTGTGAAAGTGGGCTTTAGTTTAAGAGCCATCTCCGACAATATAGAGAGAACTTCACAGGGAGACATTGTCGGTGCTCCTATCACAATTATATCGTATGATGCTGTTTCATTTCCAAGTCATCCTGAGGCACATATCACTGAAATAACAGCAACAGAATCAGCACTACAACAAACTAATATGCAATGTGAAAATGGATTGTGCTATCTCACTGAACATTACAAAAAATATCATAATAAAGAATATGCCAAAATATTAACTGAAACAAATATCCATCAAAAAAGAAAATATGGATTATTTGAGTGTGCAAAAATTAAATTTTAGGAGTGTGAATATAACATGTTTGTATTGACAGAAGATGCTAGACACTCATTAAAACAAGCTATTAGTAAAGAGAATATTACAGATCTTAATGAGCATAAATTTTTATCCGAAGCGTTCGAATTAGTGATGGCTTCAAAAAAAGAAACAGATTTCAAATCTTTTACAGAAAGATGTGAATGGATGTCAGGTACATTAATACCAGGTGTAAGTATATTTGCCAACGCATTATTAAATAATCCAAATTTTTCAAATATAAAAATGGAACTTTGCCCTGATGGTAAATTGTTGATAAACAATGTTAGCATACTTGGTAATACAAAAACATTTATCATGATGTATTTGATATTAATATTATCTATTAATGATGCGGTTTCTTTTGATACTGGAGTAGTTGCTGCTGATGATTCAAACGATAGGTTAATACTAGTTCAACAAACATATGTATTGTATAAAGAAATGTTGAGATTAACAGGACTTTATAATACTGTATATTGTTTCGACATAGATATGATTGATACATTTAAAAATGGTTTCTTGTTAAAAAATATTGGTGGTGGAATTCCGATGGCTGTTGCAACACTAGCTATGCTACTATTATTGGACATAGATTTTTGTGATTCTAATGCCACAATATTATTATTATTATCAAGAGCAACTAAGTGTTTGAAAGATTCAATGGGTTCATATTTATATGCGTTCATAAGTTCAGCTGGTGAATATTTAGGTGCACACACATCTTATCTTGCAAGTGCAGTTTACAATACAATAACAAATAATTCAGCATTATCTTTGAACACTACTGTACATCAAGATGGAATAAATATCAATTTATAATTGGAGCAATAAATGCCTTTAGACAATCAACTTAATTCTGTAGGAATATTGGGTAGATTACAAAATTTAAGTCAAAAAATTTCACAGATCATTGTAGGTCATTCTGTTGATGATTTAATTAGTGCAGAAAGATCGATCAAGAGACTTAGAAATGTAACTAATCTTAAAGATAGTGGCAAACTATCTGATTTAATGAACGCAATTAAATCAAATTCTGGAAACAGAAGTGGGACCGACGTTTATAGTGACGTGCTAAAGGACATGGGTCTAACACAAATTTCAGGTGTAGAACAAGACAGGATAGCCCGTTATAAAGAATACGCAGCTATAGAAGCAAAAATACCATATGCAAAACGTGCATTAAAAGTTATTACACAAAATATACTTACTCCAGATGTTAATTCAAAAACAGCTTTAATTTCAAGAACTATAGATGAATCAAATACAAATGACATTAAACATAAAACAGCATTGGATACAATACAAAATATAATCAAAGAATATAAACTAGAAACATATATTTCTGATATTGTATACAACACTTTAAAATATGGAGATTATTTTGTAGAAATTGTTAATACAAATGATGTATTGAAAAAATACAAGTTGTTATCCGAAAGCACAATTAAAACAGAAAATAGCGAAATTATAGATACGAAATTAAATTTCACGTTATTATATAATGCTACTACTAATAAATCAAATTTTGCAACACGTGAAGAATATGAACCTACAGAAACTAAAAAACAAAAATCAGATATATTTCTAAATTATTTATCTCCGTCAACTGTTGTAAGGTTGGGTGATAAATTTTGTTTTGGATATTTAGTTTTTCCATTCGAATTAAATAAGTTAACAGACGTTAAAAATTCAATGGATACATATAACCCTCAAATACAAGCAATAGTTGATAAAATTTTATCAAGGGTTAAACAATTGAATCGCAATGATAATGCATTCGACATATTCAAAAGTGAAGAAAATGATTTAAGAACTATTATAGCAAGATTACTTATACAAACAACTCAAAAAGATATTACAGCAAGATATGTTCCTACAGACCTGATGGTGCATTATACAACATCAAGAGTTAATAATCCACCTTATGGCACATCTGTATTATATGGTTCTGAATTTTTAGCTAGAATCATTATAGCTATTGAATCAAGTATCATGGTACAACGTTTAACAAGATCAGTTGAAAGACGTGTATTTAAAATAGAACTTGGTGCAACAAGGGACTCTGAAAAATATATTTCTGAATTTAGGAATACAATGCAACGCAGAAAATTTTCTGTTGATAGCATAGGGACTATTGATTCTGTTCCTAGTCAATTAGCAACATTTGAAGATATGTATATTCCTATGAGAAATGGTAAAACACTTGTTGAGTATGATATGATTCCAGCGCAAGGTGAAATATCATCAAGAGTAGACGACCTAAAAATGTTAAGAGATTCATTCATTGCTAATCTTGATGTTCCAGCAGCAAACTTAGGGGTAGAAGAAAACATAGATAGCAAGAGCACTTTAAGTCAGCAAAATGCAGTATTTGCAACTTCCATATTAAATTATCAAAAGGAATTTACAGAATATAATACAGAGTTGTTACAAAAGATTAATGCAGCAAAATATGGAGATGAATATATTAATAATTTTCAATTAACTTTTAATCCACCAATGACATTGTTTGCAGAAAAACAAGCTGACTATTTCGAAATGGTTGGTCGTATAATAGACTCTGGAGAAAAAGCAGGTGTGCCAGCTAAAACTATTGCAAACAAATTTTTATCAACTATAGATTGGGCTAATATACAAGATGAACAGATTTCTGGTAAATTAGAATCTGAAGTTACTGGTGAAACAAATGATGAATCCACTAAAGGAGGAACATTCTAAATGCCAGTGAGAAAACCTAAAGTTGAAGATTCAGGTGCAAACGAATTAAAAAAATTATCGGATGAAATTGCTCCCAAAAAAGATAAAACAAAAAAGAATGATACAGATGATGATGCAAACATAGATACAAATGATACTACAGATGGTGATGCAAATAATGCTACAGGAGCAGATAGTGTCCCAAGTTTACCAGGCATAGATACAAATAATGACGAAACTAAGAATGCTGATGAAAATTCTGAACTAAACTTGACAGAACTAGGAAGAGTATATACACTAAAACGCATATACTCTATCTTAAAGAGTTTAAATACATATGTAGATGATGCTTTAATCAAATATAATAATGAACCAAATTTAGTTAAGATCAAAACTCAAGTTGTTAATATGCAAGATTTATTTGTCTTATTATCTAGCAACATTGAAAAATATACTGATAAACTTGAAGAAATTATTTCATCATATAACGAATACATTATTACTGTTACCAAATTATTATCAACAAATTATTCTTTAGATGAAGAAAATGATTTTGTTCTAAATGATGAACACAATACTGCAGAAATGAATACAGATGTAGAACAAAATTTTAAATCAAATAAAATACAGTCTTCAATATAAAGATAAAGCCTCCAGAACATTTATGAGAGTTACATCCAAGATACTCTCATAAATTACACTAAGGAGGATACAAGAATGTCCAATGACACAAAGTATCTGTTGCGTGAAAGTTATGCAACAACAAAAAAATTAACTGGACTCAATCCTAGCAGCCCTAGAGAATTTCAGGGAGTATTAGAGAGTAACAAAGCTTTCAATACGTATGTGGAGACATTATCAGAAAATATGTCACCTGCTTTAAAGAGAGAGTTCAAAATTCTTGCTGGTAACACAAGAGTACAAATGGTAAGGAAACTGTATGAAAACAGCACATACAATATTACTCCTTACGAAACATTGAATATGCCTTTATTGAGCATATTTTATCCAAGATTAATAGCAAGGGAATTGGTTACAGTAGATCCTATTGATAAGCCAGAAGTTATCAAAATGTTCCTACAACCATATTTCACAAAATGGAATGATCCAAAACAGTATGCTGCACCATCGTATAATGACATTTCTTCAGGTCCTAATACGAATAACAAAACATTGTTTCCAAATGGAGCATCAGCTGCAGTTCCATCTACAACTAACCTATTATCTTTATTTAATTTGAACTCTGAAACATCACACATTGAAAGAGATCTTTTAATTTATCAAGTCAGTGATGGAACCAATACAGCAGATGTTCAAGCATCACCAGACGTTGATGGTAATATTGCGTTTACTGTTACAATTAATAATGCAACCGATGTCGTAACAGGAACAATTGATTACTATGGTGGATCACTTATACTTTCATCTTCAACAGGTGTTGTAAAATCTATAAACTTCAGTGTTTCTACATCACTTGAAGAAAATACCATTAACCCATATATCCAGTTAGTATTAAATAAAATTAGATTGTCAGTAAAAGATAGAGAAATTTCAGCCCAATGGACATTGCAATATGAACAAGATATCAAAGCATTATTCGATATCGACCTTCAGGCACAGTTAGTAACAGCTATGGGTCAACAGGTCTCTATGGATATTGATAGAGAAATTATCAATACTCTATTAGCTATAGCAAATAATGGTAATATAGTTAATACTACTCATAATCAGACATTTAGTATGGCTGCACCATCTGGATACCAATTAGGTGGAAAGATATGGTATGAAAACATTTACCCTGTATTAACAATGGTAAGTGCTGCTATCTATACAGATACAAATATCCAACAAGGTAATATAGTTGCATGTAATCCTATAGACGCAACTATCTTTATGTCAACAAAAGGTTTCCAATTTGAAGGAACTGCATCAGAAGGTGGAGATGTAGATTATAAAGTAGCAACAGTACAAGGTGGAGCATTCAAAATACTTGTATCACCTCTTGTTCCTCAAGGACAAATGTTGGTTACATTTAAACCAGACGTTGAAATCAAATCTGTATTCTTGTATAGCCCATACGTACCTGCAGTATTAAGTCCATATCCTATGATCAACAAACCATCTATGACATTGCTTAGTAGGTATGCCACATCTCCTGTACGTCCAAATGGTCTTGGCATAGTCCAAATCACAAACTATGATAAAGCATACGGACAAGGAACAGTGACAGGATTTAATGGAACACCAAATCCGCCAGCAAATCAGTGGATGTAATTTAGCAACTAGTTAAACATAACTGGGGCTTTCAGAAATGGAAGCCCCAATATTTCACCGCGAATAAAATTAAAACCAAAACTATGTTAACAATAATTAAGAAACTTATAGAATTAAATATGAACGATCAATATTTTGTCCATAAGAAAAATATAATTTTTACAACGGAACAACTAGAATATATAGTTAACCACACACAATTTTTAGATGTGAATGCAAGAATCACTGAACGTTGTCATTGCCTATTATATGGCAAGACAGAAAGTAATAAATGTATCGTTTGTGGCAAACCAACTAATTTTTTAACCATAAAAAGAGGATACGTTAAAACGTGTTCCAATAAATGTGGTAAAATTAATCCTGAAACAAAAGAAAAAACAAAAAATACGAACTTATTACGATACGGTATTAAAAATCCGTTTTCAGATAAAAAGAAAATAAAAGAATCATATCGGAAAAAATTAGGAGTAGATAATCCGATGCAACTTGAAAGTGTTAAAAATAAAAGCAAAACTGCATTTTTAGAATCAATATATTTTAGATTTATGGAAAAAATAAAAGAAAATGATTTTATACCGTTATTTGATATCAACGAATGGATACAGAAACTAGGTAGTTCTGGAACATACAAATGGAAATGCCAAATATGTAACACAACCTTCGAAGATAAACCATATTATAATTTTTTTCCGAGATGTCCAATTTGTAAACCACATACGGTTTCTTCTCTAGAACAAAAAGTTTGCCAATTTTTAGATGCAAATAAAATTAGTTATAAATTGCACGATAGAAAAATATTACTAGGTAAAGAATTAGATATTTTGATAGATAACTATCCAATTGCAATCGAACTTGATGGACTTTATTGGCATACTGAAAAATTTATATTTAAAAGAACAGAATCGCACGATAAATATTTACATTGCCAAAAAAAAGGAATACAACTTTTAAGATTCTTTGAAGATGAAATTATTAATGAAAATAAATTCGATATCATTAAATCTATGATTTTGCATAGACTGAATAAGACAGAAAATAAAATATTTGCAAGAAAGTGCACCATAGAAGAATTAACTAAACAAGAATCTAAAATATTTTTAGAAGAAAATCATCTGCAAGGATATAGAAATTCTAAATATAATATAGCACTAAAATACAATGACCAAATAGTAGCTATCGTTACTATCAATAAAGGTTCTGGTGCGTTTATCGCTGGAACAACAGACAAGTATGAAATAGTTAGGTTTGCTGTCAAAAAATATTTTTCTGTAGTTGGGGGTTATAATAAGTTAATCAATTATGTTTATAACAAATATAGTAAACAACTTTATACTTATGTTGACTTAAGATATACTGATATAAATAACTATCAACATAATTGGATGATTGAAACAAAACCTACAATCGGTTATTACTATTACGATGGTAAAAAACGATTACACAGATATAATTTTACAAAATATCGTCTCATCAAATTATGTCAGTCAAAAAATATCATAGTAACTGGAAAAGAAACGGAAGTATCGTTATCAGAGAAACTTGGATTAGAAAGAATTTATGATAGTGGGCAACTCAAATTAACTTTTAAAAAGCAAAACAACTAAATTTATGATAGATCAAAATGAAAAGCTTAAAGTTAATATTTTAGAAATTATAAATTCTAGATTAAATAAATTATCAACGTTAACTAGATATAGTGACAAAATTTTTAATCAAGACGAAATAAAATATATTATACAAAACACAAATTTTCTAAATGATAAAAACACTACATTTTTAGAAAGATTATATTGTATTTATTTTAACATTAACGAACATCCAAAATGCCACTTTTGTGGTAAATATGTCAAGTTCAGTCAAAATTTTAAAACTGGATATGCAAAATATTGTTCCAGCAAATGTGGAAATTCAAGCCCAGAAATCATAGCAAAAAAGAAAAAAACATGCATTAAAAATTATGGCACAACAAATCCCAATCAATCAAAAATTATCAAAGATCAAATTATCAAAACTAATCTTGAACGTTATGGTGTCAAATGTACATTGCAATCGGAAAAAAGTTTAGAAAAAATTAAAGCGACAAACAAGATGACATACGGATTTGAAAATGCAGTCAAATCTGAAATCGTGCAAAACAAAATGAGAGAAACAAATATTAAATTATATGGTGTAAGTAATATTGCTAAATTAAAAATATTTAAAAATAAAATTAAAGAAACAAATATTAAAAAATATGGAACAGAATGTTGTTTACAGTCAAAATTAATAAATGATAAAACAATAAAAACTAATCTTGAACGTTATGGTATGGAAATTCCAGCAAAAAATACTGCTGTTAAAAGAAAAATTAAAGAAACACTTAAGAAAACTAATTATAATAGAATATATAATAAACTAGGTCTTTTTCAAATAACGCCCTTGTTTGCATTCGATCAATATGCTACTGTTAGCAATATTAATAAATACAAATTTAGATGTAATATTTGCTACAATGAATTTGAGGATAATTTGGACTGTGGTAAAATACCAATCTGCAGAAAATGTCATCCTGTGAACTATACAAATTCTAAAGGAGAGACCGAAATAATCGAATATATTAAATCTTTAGATATAGAAAATATACATACTAAAACCAGGAACATTATATATAATACCAAAAATAATCGGTCACTTGAACTCGATGTTTATTTGCCCGAATATAAATTAGCAATAGAATATAACGGTATATATTGGCATAGAGAAAGTATTTATAAAACAAGTGATTATCATCAAATGAAAACTATTTTATGCCAAGAGAAAGGAATACACTTGATGCATATATGGGAAGATGATTGGAACAACTTAATCAAAAGAAATATTATCAAATCTATTATTAATTATAAATTAGGCAAAATTAAAAATACAATACATGGTAGAAAAACCGAGATCAAAATAGTTAGCAATGTTGATACAAACGAGTTTTTATTATTTAACCATTTACAAGGTTATGTTGGTAGTTCGATTAATATTGGACTATATTTTAATGAAGAACTAGTTTCTATAATGACATTTGGTAAACCTAGATTTAATAAGAATTATCAATATGAATTATTAAGATTTTGCAATAAAATCGATACTGTTGTAAGAGGCGGTTCTAGTAAATTATTTGCATATTTCGTGAATAACTATAAGCCGATATCTGTTATAAGTTATGCATCTATGGACATTTCAAATGGTGAACTATATAAACATTTAGGTTTCAAATATGTTAATATGGCTAAGCCTAATTATTTTTATTTTAAGAATAACAAAAGATATTCAAGAATACAATTTCAAAAACATAAATTAGCTAATATTTTAGAAAAATATGATTCTAAACTTACAGAATCTGAAAATATGTTATTAAACGGATATATTAAAATTTATGATAGTGGAAATTTAGTATTTGATTATCTGCAAATTAACTTTTAAAAATAAAGGAGATCAATTTTGAAACTAATTTTTTATCACGAAAATTGCAACGATGGACTAATAGCAGCAATGGTTACAGGTTCAGCATTTAAAAATGAAGAATGCATTTACGCATCATTAAATTATAGCAGAGATGTTTATCAAAATGCTATGAAAGCATTATTACAATTTGGAACTATTAAAGATATAATTTTTGTTGATTTTGGTCCAGATGAAGAAACAATAAAATATATATTAAGCCATAATATAACTGCAACAATAGTAGACCATCATAAAACATTTGCTGATAAATTTGCAAATTTCTTCAATAACTATCCGTATGGCATTCATGACTATAAAATAGTTGTTAAAGATGCATTTACATTTAATTATGCTGGGGCAATTACTTACCATTACGATGTTAATAAATGTGGTTCAACATTAGCGTATGAAGTATTTCATGAAAAAGAATATCTGAAAAATGGGATGCCAACACTATTAAAATATATTGAAGATAGAGATCTTTGGTTAAATAAAATGCAACCAGAAACAGATTATATTTCAGAAGCAATTAGATACGAGGAAGATTATATTAGATCAAAATTTAATACTGGAGATATATATTCTTATAATACGTTAGAAAGTTTGAAAAATAAAGGTCGCCATTATTCGAAATATAAATATAATATAATTGACAATACTGTTGCATATTGGGACAGAAATAAAACTTATATACATGTCAATGGCACCAAAATACCTGCAATATGTTATCCGTTATTTCAATCTGAAATTGGCAATATTATAGCTAAAGAATATAAAATATGTTGTGTATATAATGTTGATTTATTCAAAAATTTAATTACTATATCATTTAGAAGTACAGATAAAAGTGCTAGATTGTTTGCAGAATTGTTTGATGGTGGTGGTCACGATAATGCAGCTGGTGCAAAAATAACTATAGATAAATTTAAAAGTATACTAATGTGA
>JAEHJW020009111.1_pt1 | contig 11623 bp, 15 predicted proteins | sample 9271431 | NCBI WGS metagenome assembly JAEHJW02
GTCAATCCGCATATCCTGTGCGGCCTGGATCGTGAAGATCACCGGGGGGTTGCCCATCATGCCGTCGAACAGCGACCGGGCGAGCTTCAAGAAGCCGAGACCGTAGCCTAGGCCTAGCACGAGCACCTTGCCGAGTGCGCGCTTATCCTTCTCATCCTTCACGACCGGGCGGCCATACACGTCGCTTGCCATAAGGAGATAGGGGTCAGCCCCTAAGCGGAACGCCGCTAAGAGCGCCTCATCCCGTGCGGACCAGGAGAGCACGCGGGCTTCGATGGACGCGAGATCAGAGACAACAAGGAGACAACCGGCCGCCGACATGATGGCGTCGCGCAGGGCCGACTTTCGGGGGAGATTCTGGAGGTTGTCCTTGTTCCCCCCGCCCGCCGCGCGTCCGGTCGTGAGTGCCCCCCAGTAACTGAGGAAGACGGGTAGCACGGGGTTCTGCTCCGCTGTGCGCAGGAGGCTCGCGGTGCGGGTCTCGCGCAGCGACGAGGAGAGGGCAAGTTTCGCCGCGACCAAAGGGCCGGCCGTGGGGTGGTCCCGATACTGCGTGAAGGCATCATCGCCCTTGGCGAACGCTCCGGTCAGTTTCCCGGTGCGCGCGGAGATTTTCTCCGGAGGCTCAATCCCCGCCGCGCGCAGGAGCGCGGGGAACTGGGTACGCGAACGCAGGACCTTCTTCTGCTGCTCCAGGGTACCGGGTAGGCCGCAGGCGCGGACCGTCTCCTCGATCGCTGTCCGTTCCTCGTCGAGCGCCGTGCGCAGGGCCTCCGGGTCTAAGCAGATCGCCGGGCGGATCACCATCTGGTTGAACACGTCGATGACGCGCAGTTCGCGGGCGGGGAACGCCCCCCGCCACTTGTGGTATAGCGCGTGCGTGAGCTCCACGTCCTGTACGCAGTAGGCGCCGAGCGCCTGGTCCTGCTCAGGGGTCGGATGGCGGACGCCTTTCATCGACGCGAGCGTCCCCTCCAGCTTCCCCGCGAGCCCTTCGTGCTTCGCGAGCGCATCGAGAGAGGCGCCGGTGATCATGCCGTGCAGGGCACGGCCCATCGCCATCGTGTCAAGCGTGAAGCGTGGACGCAGACCGTAACGATCGGAGAGGATGAAGCCGTCGAATGGCACGTTATGACAGAGGAGGGTTAAGTTCTCCCAATCGAAGGAGCGGAGGGCATACTCCACCTCGGCCTCCGGGACCCAGTAAGCCGGGGTATGATCAACCTTGAGACCTACACCGAGGACGGCGAACCGAGGGTCCCGCACATAGTCGCTCGTGCGCATGGCCTTGAGCTTATACTTCCCGTCGTAGAAGGTCTCGAAGTCGAGAGTAAGAATCACGGAAACGCTTCCCCGACCTTCTGCACGGGAGCGGCTACCCCGCCGACCGCATAGATGTCATCCTTCTGGGTGGTGAGGCGGATTACTTCGACCGGCGTGGACGGCAGCGGCAAGCCCTTATAGAGGTTATACGTCGTGGTCTCCGGGTCGCCCTTCTTCTCGGTCCAGGAGGCCCAGATCGCCTCCATAGAGCCAAAGCGATTCTCGTTGATAAACTGGAGGAATACCCGGCGGTCGAGGTAGAGATGGTTGCGGAACGCCTCGTACCGTCCGACGACCTTCCCACTCTTGGGCAGCGCGAGGCCCTCTGTTGTATTGCGCGTGACGTGGAGAATGTCGTTACCATAAGCCTGGAAGAACGCCGAGAGCACTTGATCTGTGCTCATGCGATGGATGCGCTCGACGTTGGTACGCAAGGCCCGGCGACGTTCTAGGATGTAGTCTTTGAGGGCAAGTTGCGGAAAGTCGGCGATCCCAGTGCCCTTGAGCAGGACGGCCATAGCCATCACGATCGTCGCCGCCCCTTGCCAGAACCGCTCCTCCTGCCGCCAGTCCCACTGCCCCACCCGTGTCCCGACGCCCTCCATGAGAGCCTTCCCGGAGCGAATAAAGAGCGGGACGAGTTGTCGCCCGAAGTGCCCGTGATGGGCGCGGATCAACTGGTTAATGAGAATCATGTCATCGGGGTCGCCGTAGGTCTTCATCTGCATCTCCCACACGCGCATGGCCTCCGCGCGCGCGTCGGCCTTCGCTGCGGAGAGTTTAGAGAGCACCGAGTGGTTCGTGGAGATTATCATCATGGTCTGCCAGTGCGCCGGCTCGGCTAAAACCACCTTGCTCTCACGCATCAGCAAGCGCGCGCGCTCTTTCCCTTGGGTGGCCTGGTACACCATGTCGGAGAGTTCGTCCGGGTTAATGTTCGTCATTTCATCTACACAGACCGGCAGGGAGTGATACTGGCCCATGCGGTGCATGAGCGACTTCGGGGTATCGGTCTGCTGCGCGAGGAGGGCTGCCGGGTCCCCGTAGGCAGAGGCGACCGCCCGCTGGACGGTGGACTTCCCTGTGCCGGTGAGCCCCGTGAGGGACACCATGACGCCGTTCAGCCCTAGGAAGCGCATGAGTGGGGCCCCGATGCCGGCCAAGAACGCAAAGCCCCACGCAGGGGGCGCCCCCGCGTAGTGGTGTACTACGGGGAGCCAGTGGGACAATGTCCCCTTGACGGTAAGGGCCTTCGCGGTGCGCCGCACGGCGCCAGAGACCGCGCCGATCTTCACCTCGTGGGCGTAGATCCGGTCGCGCCCGAGAAGAAAGCCGCCATCGTCCTGCCATCCCATGTGATGTGCCACGACGCGCAGTTCCTCGCTCTCTTGGAGGCGCTGGGCGCTGGTGATAAAGAAGATGCGAACGAGCTCCTGGTGCTTCATGGCGACCAAGATGCCGCGGGCGGCCAGGCGCTCGTAGAGTGTGCGGGCGTAAATCACCGAGAGAGGGAGTTCGATCTCCTGCGTCCCCTCTCGGGGGGTGTCTATCTCGATCAGGATGGACTGCTGCTCGCCGTCATCCAGGCGCGCGATGATGCGCAGGGGGTGAGCGAAGATCCGCTCCTCAGGGGCGTCCGGCCCCTCTTGATAGATCACGCACCCTTGGGCGTCGATCGCAAACGGTGTCGGGACGCCGGTCTCGCGGGTCGCATCCTTGTCGATGTTTCGCGCGAGCGAGTAAGGGGTCCGGACCTTGGTCCGGGAGGGACACATCTTGCACCGGCTCGGGTCGTCCGAATCACGGAGGAAGGTCTCGCAGAGGATCGCGCCGATATCCTTCTCTGCGAGCTGGGCGATCTTCTGGTCGGTGGCCGCCGCGCTGTACTCAGGGTGGCCGGAGGACCACTCATGGCAGATCGCCGGCGACTCTTTCGTAAGGCGCAGGACCGAGAGGGCGTCGTACCACATCGGCTCAGGCACATTACCGCGGGTGTCCCGGATATGGCCCATCTGCCCGCAGCGCTCCGCGATGTCGTGGGCGGAGACCGGGCGGCGGATGATGGCCGCAACACTGAACTCGTCCTCGGCGGCCTTCGCCATCTGCTTGCCGGAGCGAGGGACGAGGCCCTGCGCTTTAAACGGCGAGAGCTTCCCTTGCATCAGACCGGGTGCGATGGTGCTGGCCGAGTGGCGTAGGAGGGTGACGGGTTTCGGACTCTCGACATCCTTCCAGTTCAGCGTGCCGGGCACGCGCAGGATCGACGCACTATCAGCGGTGCGCTTCGGGTCGACCTCGAACTGATACTCCCGACACATGGCCGCTAAACACTTCGCATGGGCCTCCCAGACGGCCGGGATGAGCGAAGTGCTTAAGAGCCAGTAGACATGCAGGCCGTAGCCCGATCCGACGACGTGGGTCGGCTCCGGCAGGCCGGAATCGCTTAAGAAGCGGTCCAGGGCCTCCAGGGCCACTCCCATGGACGGATAGGGTTTATTCAGACCGGCGTCCACGTCGAGCCAGAACGCCGAGACCGACTGGACGGCGACCTGTTTACGCTCGGTGCGGGTGTAGGTGGCGGGTGCCCAGTAGAAGTCCACGCCGGGCTCGGTGTGCCGGGCTAAGACCGGGGTGTAGTCGGAGTATTCGTCGGACCAGTAGTGGCGAGGACCCTTGCGGTTCTTGGAGAGAGATACCAGGCAGTGAAGCCCGGCGTCCCGCCAAAACGGTGCCAGAAAATCCAACATGCAGACGACCCCTTTAACCGACGCGACGGAGGATGGCGAGTGTTTCGCGCACCGGCTTGCGTGTGTCTCCCAACTCCTGAGTCTTCACCGCGGCGTCCACAGCGTGTATGAACCGTATCACGGCCTCCGTGTGACGGGGGCGGATAGGTGTAGCCCGAGCAAGCCAAGAGTGAAGCGTGGAGCGCGTCACGCCAATATACGCTGAGGCCGCTACCTTCGCCACTTGGCCGTGGGTCATAGCCCGTTCGAGCTTATCAATCAATGCGTTAGTCATAGTTCCTCCTAAAAGATCTCCCGGAGAAAATCTCCGGGAGAATAGACGTCTTCTCAGAGGATCCTAGAAGTCGGTGTTCGCCAGGAAGTCGTCGGTCTCCGCTTGGAGGGCCGCCAACTCCTCGTCCACCGCCTCTTCTGCCGGGGACGGGGTGGGCTCCGGGGCCGGCGCGGCAGCGCGGGGTTTAGACGACGTACGGGGTTTCGCCGGGGCTTCCTTGGCCGGCTCCGAAGCCACTTCAGCCTCCGTCACGGGCACCACGACTTCCGTGTTCAACTCGCCTTTGCGGAAGTCCACCACATCGGGGGACTCACGGGCCTCCGTGACGGTCTTGTACTCATCGGCCTCCAGCCAGCGCTCGGGGCGGAAGTGGAGCAACGGGTACTCCGAGTTGTCGTCGAAAGAAAAGCGGGTGACAACCTCGGTTGGGTTCGCGCCGTGGGCGGCCAACTCCTTCCGATACTTCTCCCAGTTCTTCAGAGACATGATCGGCATGGAGATCATGTGGACGTGCTCCGACAAGCCATGCTCCTCGCTCCAGGGGAGAAGCAAGAGGCGCTTGCTGTCGCCGCAGGCCTTCACCTTCTTGCCAGACTCGTTGATCTTGGACCCGAACTGGTTCTTCGGGCAGTTCATGCAGAGCGTAGATTGCTTCTTGGCCGCGAAGTGCGAAGGGGTCTCGCCATTGGCGCTCCAGCATGCCGGGGGGAAGATTTCCTTCGAGGCCGCGTCATAAGGCCGGTCGTAATAGGCCTTGTACATGCCGGGGTTGGCACCGATGACGACCGCCGTCACCTCTTCGATACGATACTTGCCATCGGGGGTCTTTAACGGCAGCTCTTCGCCATCCTTGCGGACGGACCACTTCGATCCCTTGATCGAGAGCATAGGAAATACTTGTCCCGAGAGCGGAGCGACGAACTCCTCGTCCATCGTGACCTTCGCCGGGAGAAAACTCGGGCGTTTGCCCATTACCATAATGTCAGTTGCCATGTTACCTCCGTGAAACCCCGGCCTCTATGACCGGAGAGAAAAGTGACCCGTGGGGGGTCAGAAAAAAAGTCGAATCACCGCAGTCGTCGCGATAATCCAACCAAGGGCCGTCATACCGACCCAGGGGCCACTATTCGGATGCGCACCGGCCACTATAAAGGCGGCGACGAACACAAAGAACAGAAGCACCACCGTAAAGAAGAAGCGCGAGTAGAGGTTCATGCCCCCTCCAACATCCGGATCAACTCCGCATGCGAGACCGAGAACCCCGCTGCGTGGGTATGGCCGCCACCGCCGTACTGCTTGGCGATCGCTTGCACATCGGCCCCGTCTTCCCGTGAGCGGAGGGACACGACTGCCTTATCCTGCATCAGGAAATAGACGGCGGAGAAAAGCGTCCCTTCCCCGAGGGCATGGCCGATCTCGGACTGTAGGACGGCGCTGTTCACCGCAGGGACAATATGCCCTCCGATGCGCATGGTCCCGGCTTTCTTAGCGATGCTCGCCACCATCTGCTGCTCGCGCTTTAAGACCACAGTGCCGGCGGTGGCTAACTCTTCGATGCCCCCCTCCGAGGCCAGGCGCGACCACTCGGCGAAATCGTGCGGGTAGAGCATAAGCCCAGCGCTCACCTCGCGGCTCATCGGCAACTCCCACCGCCATAGGTCACGATCCTGCACATACTGGAGCAGCACCGGCACTTCCTCGGCCGGGTGGAACACGTCCCAGACAATGACTGCGCCTGACCGCGAGCGGTCAAAGAGAAGTGCGAGGTTCAGCGGCCCGTCAGTCCGGAGCCCGGCGAGGTTCTCCTCGGCGGTCACATGGTGATCAAGCAGTATGACCTCGTAGGCCTGCGCGGCCATAGCACGCAGCACATCAGCCGGGAACGAGAAGTCCAGAATGTAGACCATCGCCCCCGTGACGTCCGGGGGGGCGTCGCCATACTGCACCGGGATGTACTCGGCCTCGGGGCCGATATCGGGGCAGGTGTAAGCTGCCCAGGCGGCGCCAAAGCCGTCGTTGCAGTTGGCGTGATAGAGGACTACGGGGCGGCGGGGCGTATTCATCCCTTTTCTCCCTTCTCCACTGCCTTCCGCACACCGATAGCGAGCGTCCGGGCGTAGCGGACGCCGGGCACCGTGCGATCCTGCGCGAGGAAGGCCTCGACCTCGGACTTGTTCGCCCCGTGGTTCAGGAGGCCCCAAGCCTTCTCTTTCCGCACGAAGGCCAGAAACTCCTCCCAATCCTCGACCGCGACCGAGGACTCAGTGCGGCGGTAGGCGGTCCCTTCGTCCGTCTTCACGGAGTCGACACCCTCAGGCATCTCCTCCATGATGATGGTCTCCAGGCGGGATAGGACCTCCTGAATCTTTCCCGCCTTCACATCGAAGGCAGCTTTCAGTGCGCGCTTCTTTTCGCGGGCAGCGACGAAAGTCGCAATGGCGGTTTTCAGTCTCTGTGACATGGTGTATCTCCTGTGAATGATGGACCTTCTTTTCGTGCTACTGAATCTCTACCCAGGTCTGTTTCGAGACATTCTGCCCGTAGACGCCGCCGTAAAACTGGTCGTAGGGCCAGACGAGATTGCCGCCATAGTACCCGTTCGACTCATTGCGGTAGTCGATGATGATCTCGCCCTTGTCGGTCGTGATCTTGCATCCGTATACCTGGATCAGCCCGTTCTCAGTATCCGTAGTCCCCGGCAAATCCAGGTCATCCACTGCGGATACGAGAGCAGGAAATCCCAAGGCTGGCATTTCTATATGCTCGACCCAGGTATGAGAGCAGCAGTCCGCGTCCACTAGAACAACCACATCGCCCTCGACAGTCTCAAACTTGATCGCCTCCTTATCATCTGCGATCTTCATGCCGGTAATTGTACGGCCGGTGAGAATGTTACTCATGGTGCGTCTCCTGTGAACTCGTCAAGTCATTAACTACACGACAACAACACTACTCCTGCCGAACGGGGCCGTCAAGCCCTGCGGGAGACTATTTCTCATGGCGCAGGAGGTCCAGCAGCAGCCCCTGGACCCGCTGCCGTTCGCGCAGGCGACTGTAGATCACGCCCTCCACGGGGGAGGATTCAAGCTCGATCACCGTACAGTGGCGGGTCTGTCCCTGGCGATGGATGCGTTTTACCGCTTGCTCATAGGTGTCGTTGCTCCAGATCGGCGCGAACCAGATCATAGTCGCCGCCGCCGTGAGCGTAAGCCCATGGGACATTGTGCGGGGGTTGGCGACGATGATCCGCGTCCCTTCGGGGTCGTCCTGGAAAGAGCTGATGATCCGGTTGCGCTCACCGAGAGAGGTCTCCCCGATGATGACCTCAACCTTCGGGGCCGTCTCCTCCGACTTCCGGCCTTTCAACCGCTCAGCGATGTACTTCACCACGGAGGTGAAGGGGGCGAAGATAATGATCTTCCCCTCGGTCTGGCCGATGATCTCGTCGAGCGCTGCCGTCTTGGTCGTTTGGATCGTAATCGCCCCGCCCTCGTGGAGCACCACGCCGCAGGCTATTTGCAACAGTTTCTGCGCGACGATGGCCTCGTTCGCGGCCGTAACCTCTTTGCCTTCCAGGACCACTAAGGCGTCCTTGCGCATCTGCTTGTAGAGTTCCTTCTGCTCTTTCAGCATGTCGGATCGGCGTGTCTCGTAGGTCAACGGCGGGAGGTCTAGGCAGTCCTCGGCGGCAAAGCGGATAGAGGGGGCCAACAAGCGCTTGATGATCTCCTGCGCACCGGGCTTCGCACTGAAGCGATACGGCCCATCCTGGATCATCACCTGCGCTTTGAAGTCCAAGAACTTGCGCGGCACACGGTCGGGGAAGAGCAGACGGATCTGCGCCCAGGCATCGGTGGGGGCGTTTGGCGTCGGAGTGCCGGTCATCATCCATACCCGGTCTTTCCGTTGAAGCAGGGCGTTTAAGCCCTTCCACTTGTCCGTCATGCCGTTACGGAACATCGCACACTCATCGACGATGACGAGGTTAATGTCCTCGCGGTCAATGACCCGTCGGATAGTTGCACGGTCACGGACCAGTTCGTGGTTGGCGATGAGAAACCGGGCGCTTAAATCTTCGATCAGTTTCTTGCCCTTCCCGTGGAGAACGGCATAGTGATGGTGCGGGAAGTGGCGGAACAATTCGGACCCCCAGGTGGGGGAAAGGGTGGAGAGGGGGGAGAGGATGAGGACTTTATTGATGACCCCCTGCTCGATCAGGTAGTCGGCGGCCCAAAGAGCGGATAATGATTTCCCCGTGCCAAGACCGTTAAGACAAAAACATTTCCGGTAACGTGTGAAGAACGCCGCCGTAGTGATCTGATGCGCCATCGGCTTATAACGACCCTTCCACTTATATGCATGCCGAATAGGCGCGGGAATGGGCAGACCGATACTTTGTCCGGCGATGAACGTCGCTTGGTTATACGGCAGGATCAACATCTTCTGCCCGGAGACGTCCGTAAGCGAGCCATCGACGAGCGAGCGGAGTTTCGACGCGGGGGCATCTCCCCAGGGGAGGGCGAGACGAGTCTTCGCATCGTTCAAGAGCATGCGCGGTTCTTTGGAGAGGATGAGGGCCATTACTTCCCTTCCTCCGAGGACGCGTCCCGCTCAATGCTCACCCACGCCTTAATCACTTCTGCGGCGACCTGCGGCACTATGCTGTTTCCGTATCCTTTGAGTCGGAGGACACGCGCTTTGGCTTTTTGGATGAGCGGGGAGACGAAACTTTGACCACTCTCATCGCACACAAATCCCAAGCTATCGGATAGCCCTGGAGCCAGCCGCTCAGGCGCGGGTTCAACTGCCCTCGACTTACCGTCACGACAGGGGAGCCAGACGGCGTTGGACCAGTAAGACTCGCTGCTCCCGGCAACCGATCCGTTCCCTGACTCGGCCCCCCGTTCGGGCCGTCCTGGGAGCAAGGAGTCGGCCAACTCGCCAGATACACCGCCTGCGCCGATAGGCTCGTGCAAGTGTCCTCTTTCCGATCCTTGAGCCGCATCGTGGATGTTGTCGGGTTCTCGCATGGCTCGTGCGCTCGCGGAGTGAGCCACGAACCACAAGCGTTGCCGGACATGGGGCGCGCCGACGCTACAAGCTGGGAGTACAATCGGCCCGCAGGCGTAGCCTTCACCCGCCAGGTCATCTTGAACAAGATCGAGCCATCCGTGTCCAATCGCTGCGCTAACTTGCTCGCCAAAGATGAGGTCAGGTCGGCACTCGCGGATGAGGTGGAACCACGCCGGCCATAGGTGCCGCTCGTCAGTAACCCCCGCTCCTTTGCCTGCCGAGCTGAAAGGCTGGCAGGGACAAGAGCCGGTCCACACTTCTCTGTCTGCCGGGAATCCGGCGAGTTTGAGGGCAAGCGCCCATCCGCCGATGCCGGCGAAGAAGTGGCATTGTGTGAACCCTCGCAGGTCTCCTGGTCGGACATCCCATATACTTCGTTCATCGACTTCCCCCGCTGGTATGCGTTTATACTTAATCAGCTCTCGCATCCATGCGGCGGCACCTGAATCTATCTCATTATAATAATTCATACCTTCCCTTCCCCCCGGATGACCCGCAGGAAACGATTCATCGCCTCTTGCGCGCGCCGCAGACTGTCGTAGGCCATGCGTAGCCCTTTGCGGGCGCCTGCCACCCAGGCCAGGTAGAGCGTGCCGACCCAGATAGCAGCGATGATTGCGGCTAGCATGGTTGTGGTCATACCTTCCCTTCCTCCGACCACGAGAGATCCGAAAGGCTCTCCTTCCCCCACCACTTATGCAGCGCGCCGTTCGCCGCCCGACCCTGCACGAGGTAATCGAGATAAGCGCCATTCCCCACCTTCGTCACCGTGACCGGGCCGTACCCCCGAGAGAGGAGGCGGTCGCCGGGCTTTACTTCTCGCCCGTGGAGGTTCATCTGGATTCCTTCGCTAAATTAATAAGAGCCTTGGCGAATAGGGAGGGCGTGGCGCTTGCCGCTTTCCCGCTAATCGTCGGCTTATTTGCCGCCTTTCCCCGCTGATCGTGAAAACCGATCTGGTGCGTGGCTTGTGGCCGCTCCCATATCAGAGGGGAAGGAGCCGAGGTGCCGCAATAGAGTAGCCACGTCCGCTTGCGCGCTTTATGGCCATAAGCTGATTGCCAGACCTCGCAGACCCACTCCTTTTCGTCAGTTTGCATCCACCCAGCAGAAGTCGGCTTAGTAAGGCCGTATTCCGCCCATGCGTAAGAATCTGCCGGATGTTCGAGCACACCACCCCATTTGCGCACACTCGCGAGGGCAAACGCGAAACAACCTCCATCATTGCCGGGGCGGTTATGATCACCTCCCCAGCGGATAAAATTGATCTTGGCGAAGCGCCCCCATAGTTGACAGGGAGGATGGGCTACTACCGGGTGCGGGCCTACATAGGTCCGCGCATCCCGCTCTTTGTCCCATACATCTACGCCCTCTAAGGCTGAATAGGCACCATTACGCTCAGCAAACAAAACCGCGATCATCTCGTGTCTCTTAGGTTATTCACGCGACAGAAATGCTCATACTGAGCCCTGGACAGAAAGCAAAGATACTGGCCGTCATGGTTCTCTGTCGCCGCTATGATAGTAATGACTTTATAAAACGGCATGCCGTTGCGATCCGCGCACTTCGTTATGCTAGAAAAAAATAAGACTTCGGGGCACATCATCCCCTCCTCTCTCGTTCGTGCCGCCGGTCTTCGAGCATGTCGAGCGCCACCCATAGAAGCCCCTGGACAGCCGCGGCAGAGTAATATCCTTGTACCCCCCACGCGAGCAGGGCGGCGACGCTGAGAAGGGACACCCGTACACGCAGGCGGTTGTAGGCGAGTGCATGTTCGAGGTCGGGGGTCATGCCCCCACCCTCGCGCGACGCCGAGCGCATTCCCGCTCTCCGTTCATCGGCGGCTTGGAGACGGCCGTAGGCGCGCGTCGGCACGGAGGCGGAGCCCAGTTCGGCCCGCGCTTAACGATCTTATCGAGATGCCTGCGCTTCTTGCCGCAAGTCGGTATCCACTGGCCGTTTATGTATTCGCGTAGTCTCATGCCGCTCTCCTTCTCGGGGGTTTCTTAATGGTTTTCGGCGCACACCGCGCCAGTTCTTCTTCCGTTATAAGGCCGTGAGCTAAGAGGACGATGCGCACCACCTCTACATCATCGGCCATCATGCCGATCCCGCCGGCAGCAACGACATCACGGATAAACTTCTCCTGGAGGGGGGTAGCCCCGTCGAGCCGCCCTGGTGCCTTCACTTCAATAGCGACAAAGCG
>JAEHJW020009466.1_pt1 | contig 11617 bp, 16 predicted proteins | sample 9271431 | NCBI WGS metagenome assembly JAEHJW02
CACGCCCTGCGTTGATGTCGGACGCGGACCTGCTGGGGCTTTCCCGAGCGTGGGGGACTCTCCCGCGCACGCCGTGGCCCTACGGCCAGATCCTGCGCTGCAGCTACCTGCCGGGCTACCCGCGCCCGGACGTGGCGTGTCGCCTCATGCGCATCGCGCCGGCGAGTTGGGTGCGCGAGCGCAACCACGGGCTACAGATGCTGGCGGACGCTCTTCGCCGCGACGCGCCGCGCCTTGTCCCTCCCGAGGTGCGGCCATGAGCGGGCGCATGGACTGCCGTCTGCGCCTGCTCCAGGCGCGCATGCGTCGGGCGTTACGCCGCGACCCGAAGCTGGCGGCTCGCATGGCCGACAGGTTCGCGCGCCGGCGCATCGAGGACGGCGTGCGGCGCATGCGCTGGGACGCCATGCGTGAGCTCATTGCGCGGGCGAGTCCCCGATGACGGACCCGATCTGGGCCGGGGTGGTGGTGCTCGTCAACCTGGCCACCGGCGAGATCACCGTCACGCCCGTGCCCGGCGCAGAGCCAGCGAGCGCCCAGCAGGCGCAGCAGCTGCTCGACGCCGCAGCAGACGCCCTGCGCAGCGCGCAGGTGCACCATCCCGTCGTCTGGCACTGAAGGGGCTTGCGCGCCGTTACGCGTGGGTGCACAATCCGCCCCGATGCTCACCGGGAGCAGATCCGACTAGCCGAGACTCAGGCAGCCCCGGATTTCCCCCGAAGCTTTCCCGAAGGCCCGCTCCGTGCGGGCCTTTTTGCGTTCTCGGCAGTCGCTCACCGAGGACCGAAGGATGGCCAAGCTCAGCACCGCAGCGCGCAAGGCGCTCCCCGCGAAAGACTTCGCGGGCCCGGGACGCTCGTTTCCGGTCGAGAACAAGGACCACGCCCGCGCGGCGCTGCGCGATGCGCCGCACGCCGAGCACGTCGGCGACATCACCCCGCGGCAGGAGGCGCACATCGACTCGCGCGCCCGCAACGTGCTGGGTGAGGCCACCGGCCATCTGCGCGAGATGCACGCTCGCAAATGACCGGGCAGCGCAACGCTCCCGACTGGGATCGCATCGAGGCGGACTACCGCGCGGGCCTCATGAGCCTGCGCGAGCTCGCCGCGCCGCATGGAGTCACCGAGGCCGCCATCCGCAAGCGCGCCAAGCGCGACGGATGGGAGCGCAACCTGCAGGCCAAGATCCAGGCCAAGGCCGACGCCATCGTCGCGCGGCGGGCCGTGCTCGCGCAAGGCGCCAAGGTCGCCGAGCGCGAGATCATCGAGGCCAACGCCGAGCGCATCGCCCAGGTGCGCGGCGAGCATCGCGCCGACATCACTCGGGCCCGCGCCCTGGCGCTCCAAATGCTCGCGGAGCTGGAGTGCGTCACCGGCAGCCTCGAAGACTTCGAACAGCTGGGCGAAGTGTTGCGCAATCCCGACGACCGAGGCCAGGACAAGCGCAACGAGCTCTACCAGAAGGTCATCAGCAGCGCCGGACGCGTGGACAGCCTCAAGAAGCTGGCCGAGACGCTCAAGACGCTCATCAGCCTGGAGCGCGAGGCGTACGGGCTTGACGCCGCTCCAGACGTCGCGGCGAACCTTTTCGGGAGGATCGAGCGTGTCATCGTGCGCGCTGCAGCTCCCGACGCCTGAGGTCTTCGCGCCTCTCCTGCAGCCTGCGCGCTACAAGGGCGCGTACGGCGGCCGGGCCTCGGCGAAGTCGCATTTCTTCGCGGGTTTGTGGCTCGAAGAGAACGTGCAGCGCGCGCTCGACTGCGTGATGCTGCGCGAGACCCTCAAGTCCCTGGAATTCAGCGTCAAGAAGCTGCTGGAGTCGAAGATCGAGCAGCACAACGCGGGCGCGTACTTCGACGTCCAAGACCGCCGCATCCTCTCGCGCCATGGCGGCGTGACCATCTTCGAGGGGATGCAGAACCACACCTCGGAGTCGATCAAGTCCCTGGAAGGCTTCGATCGCGCGTGGGTGGAGGAGGGCCAGGGCCTGAGCCAAAAGAGCCTTGACCTTCTGCGGCCGACCATTCGCAAGGACGACTCCGAGATCTGGTTCAGCTGGAACCCGCGCAATCCGACCGATCCGGTCGATGCGTTCCTGCGTGCCGAGGAGCCGTTCCCCGGTTCGATCGTGGTGCGTGCCAACTACACGGACAACCCCTGGCTGCCGGAGGTGATGCGCCAAGAGATGGAGTACGACCGGGCGCGCGACCCCGACAAGTACGCCCACGTCTGGCTGGGCGAGTACGTGCGCAACAGCGAAGCCCGCGTGTTCAAGAACTGGCGCATCGAGGAGTTCGATGTGCACCCCGAGGCGGTGATCCGCCAGGGCGCGGACTGGGGCTTCGCGAGCGACCCGAGCGTGCTGGTGCAGTCCTACATCCTCGGCCGCACGATGTATGTGCCCCACGAGGTCTACATGGTGGGTTGCGAGATCAACAACCTTCCCGAGCTGTTCATGCGGCTGCCGGGCGCCGAGAAGTGGTTCATCACCGCCGACTCCGCGCGCCCCGAGACCATCAGCTACATGAAGAAACACGGCTTTCCGCGCATCGGCGCGGCCGTGAAGGGCGCCAAGTCGGTGGAGGAGGGCGTCGAGTGGCTCAAGTCCTTCGACATCGTGGTGCACCCGCGTTGCCAGCACACCATCGATGAGCTGACTCTGTACAGCTACAAGACCGATCCCCTCACGGGCAAGGTGCTCCCCGTGCTCGAGGACAAGCACAACCACGTCATCGACGCGCTGCGCTACGCCAACGAGGGCGCCAGGCGCGCCACCAAGGCCGCACCGGCCGCCATTCCGCCCGTGGAGCGGCCGATCGTGCCGCCTGGCGCCCTGTCCTGGATGGGCTGACCCCATGGACCTGATCTGGATCTACGGCACGGTCGTCACCGCGCCGGCGGCCGCGCTCGGCTTCGTGTTCCTGCTGTTCGTCTTCGCGCCCTGGGCCTGACGCATGACCGCACGCAAGGAAGACATCATCCGCGAAGCCAGGGACCGCCTGAAGGCGGCCCTGGACTGGGAAAGCGCGGCGCGTGCGAATGCGCGCGAGGACTACAAGTTCGTCAACGGCGACTCGGCCAACGGCTACCAGTGGCCCGCGCATCTGCTGCGCAATCGCGAGCTCGACCGCAAGCCGACTCTCACCATCAACAAGACGGCGCAGCACTGCCTGCAGATCGTCAACGACGCGCGCCAGAACCAGGTCGAAATCCGCATTGACCCCGTCGGCGACCAAGCCACCTACGAATCCGCGCAGTGCATGCAGGACCTGGTGCGCCACATCGAGTACCAGAGCCAGGCCCAGGACGTCTACATCACCGCCGTCGACTTCCAGGTGAAGACCGGCATCGGCTACTGGCGCGTGCTGACCGACTACATCGACGACCGCAGCTTCGACCAGGAGATCTACATCCGGCGCATCAAGGACCCCGGCATGGTGGTCCTGGACCCGGACATCAACGAGCTCGACGGGTCGGACGCCAACTGGGGGTTCGTCTACGAGGACGTGCCCGAGAAGCAGTTCTTCAAGCGTTACCCGAAGTGGAAGGACCGGGCACCCGCATCCGCCTTGGACACCGGCCGCGATGACAGCATCCCGGCGGACCACATCCGGATCTGCGAGTACTTCCGGCGCGTCGAAAAGCGCGACATGCTCTACGCCACGGAGTCGGGCACCGTCGCGCGCTCCAAGCTCGGCCCCGAGCTGGCCGCGGCGCTGGATGCGGACGAGTCGGTGCAAAAGCGCCCGATCCTGACGCAGGCCATCGAGTGGTTCCTGATCATCGGCGAGGAAGTGGCCGAGGAGCGGGACTGGCCGGGCCGCTACATCCCGATCGTGCGTGTGGTGGGGGAGGAGACCGTCATCGACGGCAAGCTCGACCGCCGCGGCCATGTGCGTGCGCTGAAGGACCCGCAGCGCATGTACAACTACAACGCGTCGGCCGCCGTCGAGTACGGCGCGCTGCAGACGAAGGTGCCATGGACGCTGCCTCTCGAGGCCACCGAGGGCGTCGAGCAGTACTGGCGCACGGCCAACCAGGTCAACCACGCGTACCTGCCCTATAAGTCGCACCGCGAGGACGGCACGCCGCTGCCCCCGCCGCAGCGCCCCGAGCCGCCTGGCGTGGCGCCGGCCTTCCTGGCCGGTATGCAAGCTGCCGCGCAGGAAATGCAGATGGTCTCGGGCCAGTACCAGGCCCAGATGGGCGAACAGTCCAACGAGCGCACCGGCATCGCGATCCAGGAGCGCCAGCGCCAGGGCGACAACGCCACCTACCACTTCATCGACCACTACGCCAGCGCGGTGCGCTACACCGGGCGCATCCTGATCGACCTGATTCCGCACGTCTACGACACGCAGCGCGTGATCCAGATCCTGCAGGAGAACGGCGACAAGACCAGCGTGGCGATCGACCCGAGCCAGCAGGTCGCTGCGCAGGAGCAGCGCCGCGGCGAAGCCGTGCTGCGCGTGCTCAACCCGCGCGTGGGGCGCTACGAGGTGCAGTCCGGTGTGGGCCCGGCGTTCGCCACGCGTCGCCAGGAGGCCTTCAACGCGCTGATCCAGTTGGCGGGTGCGTCGCCCGAGCTCATGGCCAAGGCCGGAGACCTCGTCATGCGCGCGGCCGACTTCCCGATGGCCGAGGAGCTGGCCGAACGCCTCAAGCCACCGACGCTCGATCCGGCGGTGCAGCAGCTGCAGCAGCAGGTGCAGGCCACGCAGGCCCAGCTCGCCTCCGCGCTGCACGACCTGGCGCAGCAGCGCCTCAAGCACACCGCGACCGAGCAGCAGAAGGACATCGACGCCTACCGCGCCGAGACCGATCGCATGGGGGCCCTGGCCAAGGTCGACCCCGTCACGCTCATGCCGCTTGTGCAGCAGCTCGTGCGCGAGGCCTTGGCCACGCACCTCGTTCCAGTTCTCCAGGCGTCGCAACCAGCTCTGCAGGAGGCGGTTCCGGCCGCGCCTGCGCAGCCGATCGCGGCGCCCAGCACGCCACCGGGGGCGCAGCCCGGGCAACTCCAGTGAGAACCCCAGCATGACCGAAGAAGTGACCCAGGCCACGCCGGCCGCGGACGATCCCGAAGTCCAGAAAGGCGCATCTGCTCCCGCGAATGACCCCGCTGCACAGGGAGGGCAGCAAGACCCGAACGGCCAGCAACAGCCGAGCGGCCAGGAACCGCAGAACGGGGGGCAGCCGAGCGAGCCCCCCGCGAAACGCGTTCCCTGGTTCGAGCGGCGCATCGACGAAGTCACCGCGGCCCGACGGGAAGCCGAGCGCGAGCGTGATGCTCTGCGCGCCATGCTGCAGCAGCGCGACCCCGCGCAACAGCAGCCCAGCGCGCAGCAGCCGCAGCCGCAAGCGCAGCCGGATCCGTACAGGCTCGCCGAGGAAATTGCCCAGCGCAGGGCCCTGGACGAGGCGGCAAATCGCACCTACGAGGCCGGCATTGCCGCCCACGGGGAGCAGTTCGCCACCGCCGTCCGCACCCTGCAGCAAGTCACGGACTTGTCGCAGAAGCCCGACTTCATCGAAGCCGTCACCTCTCTGCCCAATGCCGCCGACGTCTATTTCCACCTGGGGAGCAATCCGGACGAGGCCGCGCATGTGCTGCGCCTGCCGCCCGTGAAGATGGCGATGGAACTCGCGCGCCTGTCGGCGCAGGTCGGAAAGCCCAAGCCCGCATCCAAGGCTTCGGCGCCGATCACGCCGGTGGGGCGCAGTTCCACGCCGTCTTCGGACCTCACCGACGACTTGCCGATCGACGAGTGGATGCGGCGCCGCCAGGCGCAACTCGACTCGCGCTGACGCACGCCGTCTCCCTGATCTGAGCCGCCTTCGGGCGGCTCTTTCATTTGCGAGACCGAAAAATGAGCAACTCACTTCTGACGCTGGGCGGGATCACCCGCGAAGCCGTCCGACTCTGGAAGAACAGCAATGCCTTCCTGAACTCCATCGACCGTCAATACGACAAGGAGTACCAGAACTCCGGCGCCAAGATCGGCGAGCAGCTGCGCATCCGGCTGCCCAACGACTTCGTCGCACGCACGGGCCCGACGCTGAGCCTGAACACCGTGAACGAACGCTCGACCACGCTCGTGATGGGCACCCAGAAGGGCGTGGACGTGCCGTTCTCTTCGGTGGACCGCACGCTGTCGTTGCAGGACTACAGCAAGCGGATCCTGGCGCCGATGGTCAACACGCTGGCGGGCGCCGTGGCGGCCGACGTCATGTCGGGTGCGATGCCCTCCCAGATCACGTCCAACACCACCACCCCGACGGATGGCGACTTCCTGGACGCGGGCGCCGCGCTGACGGACATGTCGGCTCCCACGGGCGACCGCAAGGCGATCCTGTCGCCGCGCTCCAACGCCCGCGTCGTGAAGAGCCTCGCGGGCCTCTTCAACCCGACCGGCCGCATCAGCAAGCAGTTCGACTCGGGCCAGATGGCGGGCCCCGCGCTGGGCATCGCCGAGTGGATGGAAGACCAGACCGTGGTGACGGCGACCGCGGGCACGGCAACCGGCCTGACGGTGTCGGGCGCGAACCAGACCGGCAACTCGCTGACCCTGGAGGCCACCGGCGCGGGCACCCTGAACGCGGGCGACATCATCACCATCGCCGGCGTGCACCAGGTCAACCGCATCACCAAGCAGGCGGGAGCCTCCCTGGCCCAGTTCGTGGTGACCTCGACCGTCAACCTGGCGGCCAACACCCCGACGGCGGTGAGCATCTACCCGGCGATCACCCCGAGCAACGCCGGAGCCGCGGTGCAGTATCAGACCGTGGACAACTCGCCGGCGAACGCGGCTGCGATCACGCTGCTGACCGCGGCCTTCGGCGCCAATTACCGCCGCAACCTGGTACTGCGCCCGGAGGCCGTCACCCTGGTGATGGCCGACCTGTGGATGCCGGACAAGGGCGTGGTGGAGTCGGCGCGCGAGACGTTCGACGGCGTGAGCCTGCGGATGATCACGGCCTACGACCCGCAGACCGACCAGACCTACACCCGTCTGGACGTCCTGTACGGGTACCTGTGGGTGCGCAACGAGTGGGCGTGCCTGGTGCCGGACATCGTCTGATGCGCGTCTACCACGTCCCATACCGGTTCGTGGAGTACCCGAAGTGGGTGCGCCTTCCCGACGGCCGCGAGGTCGTCGTGTCCTGCGAGGACGAGGAGGGCGCCCTGCTTCGGGGCGCCGAACAGCCGGTCGAGGCCCCTGCGCAACCGGCGCGTCCGCGCCGCGCGCGCCGGGCCGCGCAACCTGACGCTGCGGACCTCGTATGAGGATCGCTCTGGACTACGACGGCACCTACACCCGGGCGCCGGCGCTGTGGGACGCGTTCATCGCTTCCGTCAAGCAGCACGGCGTGGAGGTGGTGTGCGTGACCATGCGCCATCCCGAGGAAGTCGCCGAGATTGGCTGCCCCGTGCACTACACCGGCCGCGAGGCCAAGCTGTTCTGGTGCGCGCGCAATGGGCTGCAGATCGATGTCTGGATCGATGACATGCCGCAGTACATCGTGGGAGACGCTCGGTGACCGTCCTCGACCTCATCAAGCTGGCCCTCAAGCAGGCCGGCGTGCTCGGCGTCGGGCAGAGCGCGTCCCCCGAGGACGTCAACGACTCGCTCACGCTGCTCAACGCCATGCTCGGGCAGTGGGCCGTGAAGCGCTGGCTGGTCTACGCACTGCAAGACCTGCCGCTCGCCTCGACGGGCGCCGAGACCTACACCTACGGCACTGGCGGCAATTTCAACGCCGCGCCAACCGATCACCTGGAGGGCGGCTATTTCCGGCTGCTGAACGCGACCGCGCCCGAGCAGCAGGCGGACTTCCCGCTCCAGCTGATCAACGCGTACGAGGACTACGCGCGCATCCGGCTCAAGAGCCTCTCCACCTGGCCGCAGTACGTGTTCTTCGACGGCGCGTACCCCTTGGCCAATGTGAAGTTCTGGCCCATCCCGCAGGCTGGCCTCTACGAGCTGCACCTGCTCACCAAGACGCCGATCAGCGCCTTCAGTGGCCTCACGCAGACCATCAACCTGCCGCCGCAGTACCAGGAGCCCCTGCTCTACAACCTGGGGCTGCGCCTGCGCACGGCCTACCAGCTGCCCCCGGACCCGCAGCTGATCGCACTGGCGGAGTCCTCGCTGAGCACGCTGCGCAACAGCAACGCGCAGGTTCCGCGCCTGACGATGCCCGGGACGCTGCCGCTGGCGCCGGGCTTCTACAACCCGATCAGCGACCAGGGCACCTGATGCAGCTCGCCCTCCTGTCCGGCGCCTACCAGGCGCGGTCGGTCATCGCGTCGGCCCAGCGCTGCGTGAACCTGTACCCGCAAGTGAACGAGCGCGAGAGCTTCATGATGCTGCCGCAGCTCGCCGGCGCGCCGACCATCCTCACGCACTACCCGACGCCGGGCCTGACGCTGAAGGCCGCGGCTGTGGACGCGGGCTGGCGCGGCCTGTATCAGGCGAACAACAGCACCTTGTACGGCGTGTGCGGCTCGAGCGTCTACGCCATCAGCGCGAGCTGGGCGCTCACCAAGCTCGGCTCGATCAGCAGCGCGGGGGGGCCGGTATCGATGGCCGACAACGGCACGACGCTGGTGGTGGTCGACGGTTCGGCCGATGGGTGGACGATCGACCTGGCGACGAACGCCTTCGCGCAGCTGGTGGACAGCACCGGCAGCTTCGTCGGAGCCGACTTCGTCTGGTACGTGGACACGTTCTTCGTGTTCAACAAGAAGGGCACCCAGAGCTTCTACACCAGCCTGTCGAACAGCACGACCTTCGACCCGCTCTACATCGCGAACAAGACCGGCTACGCCGACAACCTCGTCGCGCTGGCGGTGGTGCAGCGCCAGATCTGGCTGCTGGGAGAGAAGACCGCCGAGGTGTGGTTCGACTCCGGCGCAGCCGACTTCCCGTTCCAGATCATCGAGGGGGCCTTCGTGCAGCACGGCTGCGTGGCGCCTCACAGCGTGGCCACGCAGGACGTGAACGTCTTCTGGCTCGCCCAGGACCCGCAGGGACAGTGCATCGTCTTCAAGGGCTCGAACTACGCTGCTGTGCGCGTGAGCACCCACGCCATCGAGCATGAGCTGCAGAGCTACTCCACCGTGGCCGATGCGGTGGGCTTCGTGCACCAAGTCGAAGGGCACATGTTCTACGTGCTCAATTTCCCGACTGCCGACAAGACGTGGGTGTACGACGTGGCCACCAACCTGTGGCACGAGCGGACGTGGCTTGACTCCAACGGCGTGGAGCACCGGGCACGCCCCGCGACGGGCACCGCGGCCTATGGCGAGTTCGTGGTCGGCGACTGGGAAAACGGCAACCTGTACGTCTTCGACATCAACAGCTACACCGACAACGGCGACGCGGTGCGGAGAATTCGCAGCTTCCCGCACGTTGTCAACGAGCTCAAGCGGATCATGTACCGCCAGTTCGTAGCCGATATGCAGTGCGGCGCAACCACCGACCCCTCCGCGTTGCCGCAGGTCGAGCTGCGCTGGTCCGATGACCGCGGCGTGAGCTTCGGCACCCCCGTTGTGCAGTCGCTTGGCCAGGTCGGCCAGACGCAGACCATGCTGCAGTGGCAGCGCCTGGGCATGGCGCGCGATCGCGTGTTCGAAGTGGCTTGGTCGGCGCCGGTGATGACGGCCCTCAACGGCGCATTCATCGATGTGAGGCCCGCTGCGTCATGAGCGCGCCGCAAGGAATGCCGGCGCCTCAGGTGCCGATCGTGGGGCCCGGAGGCACGATCACGCTGCCGTGGCTCAGCCTACTGCGTGCCCTGTGGATTCGCACGGGCTCTGCTTCCGGCTCTTCGTCGGGAGGCGCCCCCCAGTTTCCCGCGCGCGGGGTTTCCCCGTTCAGCTTCACGGCGTCGGCGCCGGGCCTCATGGCGATCGGCGGCAACGGCGTTCAGCGCGTGCGGCTGCTGCGCGGCGGCTACGCCATACCGATCGCGGCCCATTACGGCGCGGTGCCGCTGCGAGCCGGGGACGAGCTCTCGGTGGACTTCCGAGGATACCCGAACTTCACATGGCTACCGGACTGAACTACCAGATCGAGCTCTTCGGCGCCGCGCAGCCCGACCTCGCGCGGCTGTGCGTGCGGCACTGGGAAGAGATCGCTCTCAACAAGGGCGCCATCGCGCTGGACCCGGACTGGGACCGCTACGCGCAGCTGGAAGCCCTGGGGGCGCTCGTGCTGGCGACCGCGCGGGCTGCCGGCGAGCTCGTCGGCTACCAGATCTTCCTGGTGACGCCGCATCTGCACTACCGGCGCAGCCTGACGGCTCTCTCGGACGTCGTGTATCTCGCGCCCGAGCACCGGCTCGGCACCGCAGGCATTCGCTTGATGCGCTGCGCTGAAGCCGAGTTGAAGCGCCGCGGCGTCCAACGCGTGGTGCAAAACGTGAAGCTCCATACGGACTGGGGCCGCGTGCTCGAGCGCATGGGCTACGCGCCCATCGAGCGCATCTATTCCAAGCTCCTGGAGGCCTGAACATGGCGATCAGCGCAGGCATCGCGGCGGTCGCCGCCGTGGCGGGGGGCATGATCCAGTCCCAAGGCGCGCAAAGCGCCGCCAGTACCGAGGCGAACGCGGCCACGCAAAACGAGAACAACGTCCTCGCGACCGGCCAGCAAGCCAGCCAGATGGACCTGGGGGCCATCAGCGGCGCGAACGCGCCCCTGCAGCCCTACGTCACCCTCGGCAACACGGCAACCGGCACGCTCAGCAATCTGCTGACGGGCGCCAACAGCGGGCAGATGCAGCAGGCGCTCCAGAACATGCCCGGGTATCAGTTCCAGCTGCAGCAAGGCCTGGAGTCCACGCAGAACGGCTTCGCGGCGCGGGGGCTGGGCAGCAGCGGCGCGGCGATGAAGGGCGCCGCGAACTACGCCGAAGGCCTTGCGTCGAGCAACTACCAGAACTTCTGGAACAACGCGCTGAGCGCGGCGAACATGGGCGCCGGCGCCGCCGCCACGCAGTCCCAGAACATCGGGAACCTCACGATGGCGGGGGCGAACGCGCTCACCGGCGCGGCCGGGCAAGGCGCGCAGCTCGGGATGGCCGGGGCCGCGGCGTCCGCGGCTGGCCAGATCGGCGCGGCCAACGCGCTGGGGTCCTCCATCTCCAACGCCGGGCAGCTCTTCGGCCAATACAACATGCTGACCGGCATGCAGAACCCCTCCTACAGCACGATGGGGGGCATGGGGGCCACCTCGATGTACGGAAACTCGCCGCTCGTCGGCGCCAATTGGTCCATTTTGCCCTGAGGACAGACCATGGCCAACGCCCTTACGCTGCCCAACATGGACGCGCCGGAACAGGTGCGCGTTGCGCCTGCTCCGAACCTTCTCGGGATGGCCGGCAACGCGCTCGCGTTGCGTGGTCAACAGCTGCAGAACCAGAACATCGGCAACCAGCTCACCGGGTTCCAAGCCAAGCAGGCCGCCTCACGTGACTACCTCCAGTCGCTGGGCCCCAACGGCCAGGTCGATCCGGTGCTGCTCAATCGCAACCTTCAGGCAGATCCAACCGCAGCCCTCGCTGCGCCGAGCCTGATGCAGCAGGCGCAGGCCAACCTGGTGACGCAGCTG
>JAEHJW020000331.1_pt1 | contig 11612 bp, 16 predicted proteins | sample 9271431 | NCBI WGS metagenome assembly JAEHJW02
AATAAAATTTTTTTAAAAGTATTAATGGTACAGTGTATACTTTAAATACAACATCTGTAGCAAATAACGCTGTATCGTTTGCTGTAGAAGTAGTATCAGGTACAGTTAATTATTATGCTTATAATACTAATATTTCAGGTACTATTACAACTCCATATGGGTTAGGGACAACTTTAGTAAGTGGGACTTTTACTATTTCTGGAACTTTTGGTACTCAAATAGGTATGGTAAAATCACCTGGCGGTACAACTCAAGGAAATACTGCTAGTGGCTTTTTTGGAACTGCTATATAGTGTATAATAGATATGATATCTATTTTAGATCAAATTAGATAATAATAATGAGGAGATTTTAATGGCTGAATTCAGCGAACACCCTTATACTTTAGCCTATATTATTGATGATGAAGTTGTGGAGATTCTTCGAGCACATGAACATCTAGGGGTAGTAATGTTAAGCAATCCACTAATTGTTGATATAACTAATATACCAAATGTAAATATTGGTGATGTTTATGATGAAACAACTAAAACATTTAAGGATTTTTTAGATGACTAAAAATAACGAAGAACAAAAGGAAGCAAGGCCGTGGGATTTCTTCAAAAAAAATGTTGGTAGAACCCCTATAGAAATAGCTAAAGAACGTTATTCTATCTGTAAAAATTGCCCACAATTTGTTCCTCTTACTACACAATGTAAAGAATGTGGGTGTATTATGAAGGCTAAAGTAAAACTACCACATGCTAGTTGCCCTTTAGGTAAATGGGATGCTGTAGACATTACTTTTTCGGACAGTAAAAAAGTCGAAGAAGATATTGATAAGTAATAAATAAATATCGATACTAGAAATGACTAATTAAAAATGGCCCGTCTAAGACCTGTACCTTTATACGCAGATCAATATCCAATTGGTGTGGCCATCTTCAATAATGGCGTATTAACTGACCCTGATAACAATATAGTTCATTTACAAGTTACTCAACCAAGTAGCAATACAACAGTTGTACCTAGTGGGACACTTGCGACTAGACAAGGTGTTGGTCTTTATCAGTATCTATTAACTAATAGCCAAACAACTGTACCTGGTATTGATCAAATTACTTGGAATTGGACTGCTTCTGGTGTCCCTATAACATTTATTGATTCATATTATCAAGCTAATACCCCAATGTACTATTATAGTGCATTAACAGAAGATCAACGAAATACAGTAGTTGGTATAGGTCACAGAATTGATAGATCATTTGATAGTTCATATGGTGGACCCTATCTACAAGACTTGCCACAAGCAGGAATGAACATGTATGAAGATATTGCCATGGTCTGGACAAATGAAACAATGGACTATGTTAATTATGAATTCCAGCCAATTTTTAATCCTGCTTGGGGTGTCGGTGTAAATGCCATTGCTCAAATTCCTCAACAATATCAGGGAATGGTTAATTCACAGATTTATGCTCATCTATTAAAGCATATAGCTAGAAACTACATTGAACAACCAATGCCTGAAAATATGACAGCAGTTTGGAATAATCGTAGAGATTACTACGAACGTTGGTGGCGCTTATATCTATTTGATAAAGAAATAGCAGATAAACAATTACGTCAGGTAAAGCGTTGGTATCTTGTTGGTTCAAGGAGAGCTACGTTACTGGCTGGTGGCTTGATCCCCAGAACATTTATATCACCTTCCCAACCCCACGCCGCATATGCATCAGCTTCGCTTGGTGGTTTCTAGTATACTAGTAGCTATGAATATGAAATCCTCTTATACCTGCATAAATTGTAAAATTACATTCGAAGGCGGTAAGACACGTCTATTCTGTACAACATGTATTAGTATAAAGCAATATTGTCAATGCAACTGTGGCGAAGAAATAACTCGTAGTCCATTCCATAACACCAAATATAAAATGGGTCATAATACAAGAATGCTCTCTTCTGAAGAACAAAGAAGACGTAATAGCAAAAGAGAAAATATATATTATCACACCTCAGAATCTAAAGCAAAAATTTCAGCAAAACTTAAAGGAAAGACTAGTCCTCGTAAAGGCGCTAAATTATCAGAAGAAACTAAAGAAAAATTGCGTCAAGCAAATCTTGGTAAAGTTGGCATGGTTGGCTCTAGTAATCCAATGTATGGTAAGAAACACTCAGAAGCAGCAAAAAGAAAAATGAAAGAAACTAATGCTTCTAAAGCAAGAGAGTTTACTTGTATAAGATGTAATGAAATTAAAACTTGTTTCAATACTGGAATACTTCGTCAAATTTGTAATGAATGCTTGAACCAAAAAAACCTATGTAAATGCGGCTGTGGTTCATATGTAATAGCTTCGTATAATAATTCTCAAATGATTTCTGGCCATAATATTGTACATATGCAACAGCATTCCAAAGGTGAGCGTTCACTTAAGCCTTATCTTGAACCATTAGGTTATATTCATTCTGAAGATAAAAATCTACGTATTTCTAATGGCTATAAGACTAGATATCCTGATTATTACAATCCAAAAACAAAGCAAATAGTTGAATATTTTGGTACTTATTGGCATAGAGATAGAGAACTTCCAAAAAACAAAAAACATAAAACTCCTCAAGAAGTAATTGATTGGTATTTTAAACAAGGTTGGGATTGCATAGTTGTTTGGGAAGATGAAGTCCAACAATTTATTGATTCTCTAACTCCAATAAAAGTTGGAGATTAATAGTGTCTAGATTTATAAAGGCAAAATCTTTAAAAGACCCATCCTTAAATAAGGTTGACAATACAGTCACCGATACACCATTAAAACTCTTTAGCATGTATCGTCGTGGTGATATTTCAGAAGATCATGATGAAAATCAAAGAACAGATCCAGATAAACCACAATTTGATGGAGTAATATTTCGTAGTGGGAAAGCTGTAATTAGTTGGAACACAGAAGCAAAATCTGTTGCTGTTTTTGATAGCTTTGAAGAACTAATGAAAATTCATGGTCATCCTGAAGATAGATATGGGTCTGAAATAATGTGGCATGATATTACAGAAGAAAGATAAAACAATATAATATGTGTAATGCTAAATGTTTAGATTTTGTAATTACTGCTATGGCCAACAAAGATATGAGTGATGCAGATATTCTCGAAGTCGGTTCTCTTGATGTGAATGGAACACCACGATCTATAATTTCTGCAGATTCGGTAAAAAGTTATCTAGGTGTAGACATAATATCTGGCAAAGGTGTTGATCAAATCTGTGATGTCCAGGATTTAGTATCAACTTTTGGTGAAAATAAATTCAATATTGTTATTACTACAGAGATGCTGGAGCACGTCTTAGATTGGCGCAGTGCAATCAATAATATGAAAGATGTTACTAAACCAGGTGGAGTTTTAATTATAACTACTCGATCTAAGCGCTTCGGCTTGCATGATTTTCCTGGCGATTATTGGCGCTATGAACTAGATGATATGAGGGCGATTTTTGCTGACTGGGAAATAGAATTATTAGAACCAGATCATGACCCTGGTGTTTTTGTAAAAGCAAGAAAACCATTAGGGAAATATCAGCAAGTAAATCTAGATGCTATAGAATTATATTCTATGGCAAATGAAAGATAAAAAGATTATACAATAATGGCTAATAACCCTATCTTTTATCCACCTGATATAGCTAGCAGTCCTTCCTATCAGCCTGTAGTACAACCAACTCCACCTGCTACTTTACCAGAGCAAACTGAATCTCTTATATATGTTCAAAAATATAGAGAGCAAAACAGCGAGATAGATCTACAAAGATTTCATGATGAGACACTACAAAATTTCGGTGAACAATGTTTGCTAAGATTATTATGGAGAGCAGAAGATTTTACTGCAGGTCTAGTAGGCCGTTGTACAGTTTGTCAGGATAGTCCTAGCCCAACTAATCCAAATGTTACCACTCAACAAAGAGTAGCAAAAGTTTATGGACAATCAGGGAATACATACTGTCCAAATTGCTATGGAACTTCATTCAATGGCGGTTTCCAAAATATTGTATATCAGTTATTTATGATGGCAGCTGACACTCCAGATAAGCGTAATAATCAAGTTGTTGGTCAATTTTGGAATCAAAATCCAAGAGTACAATTCAGTTGGTATCCTCAAATACGACAAGGAGACTTAGTAGCTAGAGTTGAGTCTTGGAGTAATGATACTCCAACTCTGACTTCACAGTTATTTGTTGTATCAAATGTTGAACCTGTAACAGTACGTACAGGTCCAGGACCATCTGCTGAATATCCTTATAGAACTGGCACACAACCATTTCAAAATACTACTAAAATAGTAGCTCAAATATGTACCTTGGAAAATCTTCAACCAGGGCATCCTTACTTTTCAGTGCCACTCTCCTAATTTCGGAGGAGTGAATGATATGGAATGGAAATATCGTTACGCTTCTTCTGATAAGTCAATGGTTATTAACCAATTATCTGAAGACTATCCTCCTAATTCCTTAAATTGGGTAAAAGAAGCTAAATGGGAAGGTCCAGAAAGAATAGATATTAAGGATGTTGATTACTCCAATTATAAAAATTGGCAAGCACATCATGAACCCAAAAAAGTAAAAAAATTTGAAAAGAAGATTTCTAAAGGTAAGAAAAAACCAGTTATTTTAGTTAAAACTCCAAAAAATAAAAAATATATAGTTATTGATGGACATCATCGGGCACTTGCTTATCGTAATCTTGATGAACCATTAGTTGCTTGGGTGGGCCATACTAAATCGGAAGATGGTCCATGGGACACTTTTCATGCAAAACAAAGACATTCAAACAATCCAGATTCTACTAAGGCAGCATAATGATTCAACCAATGCCTGACTCTGTAACTAAAAAAATTGCTCAAAGAGCTGTTACATTAGCTGCTTATCGCGCTCCAAAAAAAACTGGTAAAGGTGCAGAAAGTTTTCAGCCAGTAGCTTCAGCTGGTCAAATAGGTATTTCAGTTCCACATGAATATGGATATATGCTTGCTCTTGATAGAGGTTATGATCCATATGTAATGTATGGGTTAACCGGAAAAACTATTCCAATTAGAGATGCTAGTGGGCGCATTAACTTTCGAACTGCTTTTGGTTCTAGCGCTCCTGGTAAACGCAAAATAATCAGTAGAAATGTTGCAGGACAAATAACTGAAACAAAAATCATGTGGAAAAATCCTGGTATGAAGGGAATGCACTTTATCGAGGACTCTCTTAAACAAGCAGCCATGGAATGGAAAAATGCTGTTGGGCCAGAAGAAATATTAAGTATGATTGAGTCTACAGGTGCTGCTGGTGCTTCATTTGTAGATACAATTAATCATATGCGGTTCTAATTTATGTATAGAACTGCTGTCAAAACGACTCTTATCACTGCTTTAGCAGCATATATAAACACGACTAATCCTGGCTCAGCATTTCCTCAAGGTAATATTCCAAACAATACTACGGAAGAGTTGACGCCAACTAAATTTAATATAGAATACCCATTAGTAGAAGCTTCTTGGCCAAGTATATATGTACATTTTACTCCAATTACCACACAATGGACGGGTCTAGACCCAAACTTTTATTATATTGTTAGCGGAACAAATATAGTGTGTGATCGACAAATATATTTTGAAGGTTACATTGATTTCCAAATTTTAGCCATGGCATCAGAAGAAAGAGATAGACTAGCTGATAGTATTGATAATTTAATATTATTTGATGAATTTTCAACCGGTAGTACAGCTTTTTATAATTCTATTTATGCAGACCCCCTAGTAGGAATGACTATATTATCTTCTAAAACAAGGCCTATCGGAGATACTATAGTACCTGGAACTCCATTTTCTGCAGAAGCTTTATCATATGAAGCAACTATTAGAGCCCAATGCGTTGGACAAGCTTATGAGCCAAAATATGACTATAATCCGACAATTTTACATAGTATTGTTGTTAGCGGCATGACAACATACGGAGTAAATTCGTTTGTTACGACCATTTCCTAAAGAATCTATATTGTTTTCTTCTTTTAATTAGTAAACATTAATAACAATCGCACTAGAAACTGAGAAGGTGTAAGTCCTTACAGGAGATTTTATGAGCCCAGTTCCAGGATATCAAAACCCGAACGTTTACGTCGCCCAGGCACCCTCACCTATCATCACGAGCGTTTACCTTAGCACAGCACCAAATATCCTCTTTTTGGCCTACTCTCCAACTTCACCAACTAATAACCAAATTGATACTTTCCAGTTTACAGCATATAATGGTATTCAAACCTTTACTCTCTCGCAGAGTGGTACAGTTAGTAATTTTGTTCTAACAAATAGTTTAACTGGAGCCCCTTTAATAAGTGGTACTAATTATAGTGGCCCTACAACTGTTAGTGGAGTAACTACATTTACTACAATTAGTGGAAGTTCTTTTGTACCAAATAGTACTTATATACAGGCTGCCTACACTTATACTACTGTTGCTCCTGGTACTGTATATACGTTTACTGATTACAATAGTGCAGCAAATTCTTTTGGTGCTCCATTTACTTATAGTGGTTCCTTACCAGTTATTAATTCTCCAGCAACTTTGGCTGCTAATCTTGCATTCCAGAATGGTGCTCCACAAGTTAGTCTAATGAATATTGTTTCAGCTAGCGGCTCAGTAAATGACTTCTTAACAACTGTTCAGTCCTTTGCAGGGAATAATTCGTTTGATGCAATTATACCATTAGTATATGATACTGCTTATAATACTTTATCTACAGGTCCATTATTTAAAGGTATATCACAGTTCTTAACTGCTCAGGCTAATAATGGGATTTTCCAAAGAGCATTCATTGGATTGGATAGTTCAGCTGCTGGGCCAGCAACTTCTATGAACATTCCAATTAACATTGCTAATGACTTAGGGAATAGTAGAGTGAGTGTTTCTAACCTACCTACAATTAACTACAATCCTGGATTCAATAGTAATAATGGTACAACTGCTGGAGTTGTAAGTCTAAATGGCTATTATTCAGCAGCAGCTGTAGCTGGTCTTTGGGCTTCACAAGCACCTCAGATACCGTTGACCCATGAAACTCTAGCTGGATTTACTGGTCTTGTTAATCAACTAACTTCATCTCAAGAAACAACTCTACAATCCTATGGAGTATTGGTAATAGCACAAAAACGTAATGGCAATATTTACATTCGCCATGGTCTTACTACTAATACCACTAACTGGTTAACACAGGAAATCTCAATTAGTACAGTTGGTGACTATGTTGCAAATAACTTCAGAGAAAACTTCCTAAATAGTAACTTAATTGGTCAGGCTTTAACATCATCAGTTATGGCTACAATTAATAACTTAACTGTTGGTATTCTTAATGCACTTAAGGCTTCTGGTGTAATTCAAGGTTATACTGGTATTAATATTGTACAGGATGCGAATAATCCAACCAGAGTTTTAGTTTCCTTCCTATATTCACCAACTATTCCATTGAACTACATTAACATAACTGTTGCAATTAATACTGCTAGTGGCGCATTCACTGTAGCAGCGGCTTAAGGAATACATAAATGACTGTTACAAACATCAGAGTTGGTGGAGCATATACTAGATTAACATGGGCTGCAGCAGGATCTTCTTCTCCAGTTAATCTTGCATGGGTTGATGTTATTCAAGAATCAGCCCCTCAACCAGTTGCTCAAGCACAACCTATTCAACCAGTTGATAGTGAGTATCCACTAGAAATTGCCTTCCCTGGCGCTCTTGAAGCCGGTTCACTTACAGTAACTATTCGTGAACAATGGAACACTGAAGTCTGGAATGCTTTTTACTCAACATATAATGATGTTCCTGCTGATTTTGCATCTAATAGTGGTCCAGGAAACTTAATTATCTCTGACTTGCTAGGTGTTTTCAAGGCACAGTTAGCTGCTGGTGTTGTTCACCTCTCCAAGATTATCTTGGACCCAACTACTCGTAGACCAATTAGACAGGTTCACTACCTTAACCCAACTATTGTAAATGTTGCAATTGATGAAACTGTTAACATTGGAACAATGACTTTCCCCAAGTCGATTCAGTTTATGTACACCCAGCGACTAGAAACTTACGCAGTTGCTCCTCCTGGATACACCGGAACTACTGATTCCAACCCAGGGTCTCTAATTCCTCCAACAGCTAACCAACCAGGTTCTATTGGATTTAATCCGTAAAGTCTAAACCAGCTACCTACCAAAGGTACTAAAAAAGGAAACCCAAATGCCATCAAGATATATTCAAGTTTCACTCCAGCCAGGAGTTGGTCAGGCTATTCTACCTGACCATCGTAAGCTTCTACCTGGACAAACTCTTGTTGTAGACTATGAGACTTTCAAGAAGATCTCACTACAGGCTCGTCAGAACATTCTAACTTTCGTTCCTGTTAGTGACTCTGTAACAACTGCTAGTGGATTTGTCCCAGAACAGACTGGTACTGGAGTTAATGCTCAACTAAACATTGAAGCGGCTCTTTACACAGTTAGTCAGACTCCAATTAGCTACAATGCTGCAGGATTCTCAGCACAGGGTTTCACTGATCCTAATACTAATACTGGTGTTGGCCTTAACTCAGTTAACTTCGGTAGCACGACCAACAATGACTTCACTGGTCCTGCTGGTGAGCGTTATGCCTATGTCTTCAACCCTGGTGTAAACATCTCTGGTACTCAGGTAGTTGTTTGGTCTGACAAGAATAACCGATTTGTTACTAATCAGCGTCCCAGTTATCAGGTAATGAAGGATGGTCTTGGTACTCAGTACCCAACCACATTCACTAACTCTACTACAAGTCCTAATACTGTTGGTACTGCTCAGGGTCAGTTCGCTGGTGTTGCTCTAGTTAACATTCCTAGCGGCTACTATGGGTTTATTCAGATTGAAGGATTCTGCCCTGCTGTTTCAGTCAGTGGCATTGTAGCCAACGGTGCAACCCTAGCTGTTGGTGGAACAGGTGTAGCCGTATATCAGCCTGCTGCTCTTACCAGCACAACTGGTAATGGTATTGTCTCCGGTTCAGCCCTTGCTAACAATGTGTTTGGTACAGCCCTCGTTAGCGGTACTAACTCTACTGTTGCTGCTGATATCCGCAGTACTCTTCCCAAGACACCTTACAAGAGATTTTTAAATCGCAACTAGGAACTAATTAAACCCTTAATTAGTTAGACAATTGATAAATTTTGTGATATAATATATATATAAATATATTCATATTACAAAGGAATAACATTGTCTACTCTAACTTTTGATGATAAGTGGAAGAAAGACTTTGAAGGTTTACTCTATTTAGGTAAACTGGAAAAGGAAGTAACTTCTATACCACTACATAAATTTGTAGTCCGTACTTTAACGGTTAATGAACAGTTAGAAGTTCTTCTAATAACACAGCCATATGCTGATGGAATTGGCTATGCTAGAGCATATAAAGCAGCTGTAGTTGCTGCTGGCCTAGTTAGTGTTGATGGTAAAGAATTAATTCAAACTGATAAAAGTTCTAATGTTCTACGTCAAAAATGGGATTATGTAACCAACGGCTGGTATGAACCAGTAATTGATGTTCTCTATGAAGAGATTGACCAATTACATGTTCGTATGATTGAAGTATGCCAAGAAATTGGTGTACTGCCGAAGGAAGACGACATAGTGAAGATTTTTCAAGAGAACGGTGGTAGTGAAGACCCAAAAGAATAGAAGTAGACCCTTACGTTATGTATCACGTTAAAGTGGCGCGTGAAAGGGGACTACTTAATGATAGAGATGGGAATTTACTCCACGAAAGATTATTGATGCAAGAACTTGTCAATGACAGGATGCAAGAAGCTTCCACTCTTCAAGATGAGCTTGAAACGCAAATTATGATTCATCGTCCTGATATCTGGGAAGAGATGCAAAAAGAACGCGAAGAAGCCAACGCAATGGGTCTTGATAAGATTGTTTACAAACCTGCACCAGAAACTATGGAAGAATATCTTGAACTTGAAAAAATGTTTGATAATTTTGAAGACTTCCAATTTGTTCCTGTTGAAGGTGAACCACAACCAGAAGCTACGTTCTTTAATGGCGTACCAATTGAAGATATAGGTGACGATTAAACATGGATAGCATCACTGGTTTCGGTGGTAGTGGGGACGAGATCAGTCTTGGTCTAAACATTAACTCTAATGTTAGTGGTGCTAAAGATGATTTTAATGCTCTTGACCAAATATTACAACAAATTGTCAAAGACCAAGAAACTCTTAATGGTATTCAAAGTGATTCTTTTGATAAAGTAAAATCAATTACTCAAGAAATTAGATCTTCTGCTCAAGAAGGTCAACAATTAATTGGTATCTTCAGAGCACTACGTGGTGAACAAGAAGGTAATATTCAAAGTGCTAAGCAATTAGCTGCAACATATCAACAAATGAATAATGAGTTGCAGAAAGCTCAGCAGAATCAAACTAGATTAGGCATTACATCACCAGGGACCGGTGTGCCAGGCTCTACGCCCCCTACAGGTGGTGTTGGATCGATACCAGGAGTACCAACCACTCAAACTGGTGCTGGTGGTGGAGGTGGTGTTAGACCTCCAAACACAAGTCCTGCTGCTGGTTTTGCCGATGAGCCTGATGACTTCTTTGGTAGAGAGGAAGTTAAATCTGGAGCAAGAGGTAGACCTAAAAGTGGTCCGTCTGATTTATATACTGGTGGACTTGATCCCTCTGATCTCTATGATATGGATATAGGAGGTCCTGATACAGGTATTTCTGGTGGTGGCAGAAGACCAAAACCAGTACCTGGTCAAAAAGAAAACTACCGACAATTATCTGATCTTGCTTGGACTATATTTCCTAATGCAGGTTATTACAGAAATATGAGAAGAGTTCGATGGTTAACTCGTAATGAGGGAACCATGATTAATAGATTTATTAATTCTGCTGCTGGTCAAAGAGCCGGTCTAGCTTTGAATAGATTAGGTGGTGGTCAAAATCTAAGAACTAATGAGGGCTATCAACTATTTCCATTTATGCAAGATGAGAATGGAAACTATGTTGATGAAAATAATAATATAGTTGGCGGTCAATATGGTTTAAAAAATGCTTCTGGTGCATGGTTGCAACAAGGTGGTGAAGGTTTAGAGCAACCACTTTGGGCATGGAGCGGTGAAGGTACACCTCCTCCAATGCCACCTCCAAGTGCTAATCCTCAAATGTTCAATCCATGGCAAAGACCTAACTTAACTGCGACTGGTGAAGGTGCAGCAAAAATTGCTGGTGCAATGTATGGTGCGAGATTAATTAAGGCTAAGGGGGGAGACCTCTTTAGAGAAGGCCAGCTATACACTGGAATTACTGGTGGTACTGGAATTGCCGGTGCACTAAAATATGACTTAGGTGCTCAATTAACAGGTTGGTTTGGTCTTAATCCACTAGAAAGTTATGGACAGGCTAAACAAATTACTATGCAAAACCTTGCATTGGGTTATCGTGGTAATCTATTAAACCAGGCTAATGCTTTTGGTAATCAAGCTCTCCAAAGATATGGGGTAGACCCTCAAACATCTATGCAGATGTTTGGACAGATAGTAATGCAGGCTGGTGCATCCTTAAGTGATCTAAAT
>JAEHJW020005326.1_pt1 | contig 11610 bp, 8 predicted proteins | sample 9271431 | NCBI WGS metagenome assembly JAEHJW02
TGCCGATAGCTTTGCATTCACTTCGGTAGCCTGCTCTTCCAGCTTCCGAAGTACCGCTTTGTCGGCTTCATGCAAGGCATCAAGCTCGGCCCGCAGGCTGGGCGGAATTTCATCCGGCATCAGAATCCCCCTATCGCACGCACCACATCGGGAAGCACCCGATACTCCACCAAGAACCACAAGGCGCCGATCTGGATCGCCGCCGAAATCGCCGCGAAGCCGGAAACCGCGACTCCGCGAAGGACGTTCTCGCAATGATGCGACCGCGTCGATAGCGAAAGCCAGCGGCATAGCACGCACCCCCACGCACGGCCCTGCTGCCGGGCGCGCGCGGCGCGGAGCGAGATCGTCTCTTTTGGCAATCCGCCCGGGATGAGGGCGCACAGCCACATGTCGGTGCACTCGAATAGGTTGTCGGCCCAGGCGTAGATCGCCCCCCATATTTTCGCCGGGGCGCCCATCAACCCACCACCCATCCGGCGCCGTTGAAAAAGACCGGCGCCATAACGGAACCGCCCCCAACGGGGGCGGCAAGGAATGTCGGGGAAGTGGCGTCCGAGACGAAGTATCGGGTGCCGGTGGGCGCCGTGGCCGGAAGCGCCGCAACCGTCATGATGGGCGCCGGGGATGCCACTATTTCCGAAATCGTTGCCGTGAAGGGCAGTGTTTCCGTGCCGCTGGTCTGGGCGAGCATCGTCTTTTCGGCGCCCGTCAAGGGAAGCACCGGCGAGGGGTATTGGTCAAAGGAAGTGCCGGCCATCACTTTCTCCCTGTGTTCATCGGATGGTTGATGTAGGCGTAGGCGATATCGTTTCGGATGCGGCGAACAAGGCGCATCTCCGCGGTCTTGCCGGCCGGGATCGGCCTCGTGATATCGAGGAAAACCTTCGGATTGGTGAGGGCTTCGGCCAGGAGGTTCTGCGCGCCCGCCACGCCCTTGTCGCGGATGCCCGCGATCAGCGATGATGTGCCGGCCGCCGTGAATTCTCCGAGATAGCCGTGGCCCAGCGCCGCGGCGATGAGCGTCAGCGGCATCGTCACCCCGGACATGATCCTGCCAAGCAGCGTCTTCGGCGCCCGCATCCGCGCGACCTGCTCGGCAAGCGGCGTGGTCTGCGAGCCGGAAGCGTTCAGCTGGGCCATCGCCACGGGGTTATAGGCGTCATAGTCCTGAATGATCCGGCGCAGGGTCACCGGCGCTTGCGGCCCGAGATATTCAGAGATGATCTGCACGCGACCAGGCTGTTTCAGGAATTGGCGCAGCTTGTTGATGTTCACGAATTCATGTCCGGCCTCTTCCGACGCCCCGACGGTGCCAAGAACACGGTTTGCGAGCACGTTCGCCATTGCCTGGCGCGCGCCGGCCAACGCTTGCGGATCGACGCGAAGGCGTTCGAGCATCGCCTTCGCCGGCCCGATGCCGCCCGAAAGAACGCGTTCCATCGCCGTCTCGCCGGTCTCGCCGTTGAGAAGGCCGGAAAGCACGCGCTCCTGATAGGACTTCACCACCGCTTCCCGGGCGCCGGCGGCATCATCCACGACCTTTTGAGCGCCGGCGATGGTTTCCAGCGACTTGGCTTCGGTCGGCATTTCATCGAGAAGCTCCCGATGACGCTCGACCCACTTCCGAAGGGTATTCGCGTCTACCTCGCCGGTTTGCGGATTGATCGCGGCGCGACGAAGATCGAGGCCGATGGCCGACCGGAATTGCTGGAGGATGGCGGGATTGTCGGCCGCGGCGTCTTTGATCGCGCGCGCCATCGCGCCCCCCTTCGGCCCGGATGCCACGATGTGCTTCACGACCGCTTCCGGCGCCATCACGAGGTTGCCGTAGGACTTTTTCAGGATGGGGCCGATGTAGGGGTTGTTATAGATCGCCTCTTTCTCGCCGAAGGCTTTCAGGGTCGCCTTGTATTGCGAGGCGAGCTCTGGCGTGAATTCATTCTCCGGCGCTACTCCGGCCGCCGAAGCTCCCGCAGCAGAAGGCGTGCCGCCGACACCCGCACCCAATCCTGGCGCCCCGCCGCTATTGTCGCTTCCGCTTCCAGGTAGCTCAGGCGAAGGCTTCCCGGCGGTAGGCCCTTCGTCGCCCCGTAGGGATGCTCCGCCATTTCCAGGAGCAGCCGTTCCAGCTGCTGCTCCATTGTCGGCGGCCGGGATAGCGGGGGTTGCTGCATGTTCCACCCGTTGCCCCGCCATTTCGGCGGGTTCAACGGGCCGGCCTTCCGCGGCCTTGGCAATATCCGCTTGAAGCGCCGGCGACCGGCCGACGGCTTCATCGGCGGCAAATTCGAGGGAACGATCCACGGCGCGCTTCAAGAGCGTCAAGCGCCGCGTCACCGGCGTGTTGTCGCCGCGTGCATCCAGCGAGTTGTTGATGAGGGAATTGAGGCCCTTCCGGTATTCATCGACCTTCGCCCACGTCGAATCAGGGGCGCCGGCAATCGCCACGGCGCGCAACATCGCCTTTTTCTCGACCGGCGTCAGCTCGGCGCCGGCTTTTTCGGACTCGTCGATGATGTCGCGAACATAGCCGGCCAAGGGTCGCATGTTGATGACCGGGTTGGCCTCTTCGAGGGCGCGATACATCGCGTTCACGTGGGCTTCCCGGGCCGCCGCGCCGGAAGCCAGAGTGCCTTGGAGCTCTTCGCCGACGTCATAGGGGGACGAAAGGGCGCCGGCGCCCGGCTGCGACTCCACCGCGGCATTCCTCGCCTCGCGCGCCTGGGCAAGCGTCTGCTCGGCCGCGTTTTGCTCTTTCGCCATTTGGCCGCGGATGAAGGCCGGAACCGTTGAAGGCTCGGCCGGCGGCGTAGGCGCCAGACTGCGCACGGCCCGGCTTCGCGCGGCGATCTGCTGCGCCCGGGCTTCATCGATAGGGGCCGCATTGCCAGCCGCCTTCAGGGCTTCGCCAAGCCGCGCCAGGCCAGGGCTTTGTGCAAGCTGGATCGACGTCGGCTTCGATCCCGGCAAGATGCCGCCGGCTTCATCGCGGTGGATCGCATCCTGGCCGACATAGATCATCGAGCCGGGATGGCTCACGCGCTCACGCGATACGCGCCAGTCCGGATCGAAGTCACGGATGTTGCGCGCTGCCCATTGCGCCTTCGCCGCTTTCGTGATCGGGGCGACCTCGGAAAGCCCTTGCCCGGCCTTTTCAAGCCCATACCCAACGGCGCCGGGGGCCAAACCTCCGGCGAGGCTTCCAAGCAAACCGCCCCATTCTTTCCCCTCCGGTCCGCCGATATCTCGCTGCCCCACATCCTCGCCGATCTTTTCGCCGGCGCCGGCGGATGCCCCCACGCCCAGAAGCCCGGCGAGCTCCTTGAGGCGATGAAGTGGGTCAAACTCGAAATCGGCGAGGGACCGCATCCGGCCAAGGTCGCCGATGGCTTCGCCGGAAAGGCCGCCGGCCATCCAAGGCACCATTTCGCCGGCGCCTTGCGCCGCATAGCCGGCGACGGAGTGCGGATGCGTCCGGTTCGCCCACTCGCGGATTTGCTTGATGCCCGGCAAGTTCTCGAGCGCGCCGGCTGCTTCATGGATGGCGCCCGTGATGGGCTTGTCGAAGGCCGCCCCCGGCTTATAGTAGCGATCCATCGGATTGTACGGGGAAAGAATGCTGACGCCGAGATCGCCAAGCCCCTCCGTGCCCTTCACCACACCGGCGCCGAAGGAGCGCGCATAGGTGGGGTCTTCGCCTGAACCAACCGCATTCTTCGCAGCGCCCACGGCGGCTTTCTCAATGGCTTGCGCCGGGGCCGGCGCCGGTTGGGCGGCCGAAGGCGCCGGCGCCGTAGGGCGCATCCACGCGGGGACGGTCGGATCATCCGCCGGGTTGTAGGCGCCAGAAGGTGGCGCCGCCCCTCCTCCCGAAGGAGACGGGGCGCCGGAAGCCCCGCCGGCATCGGCGGCCGGCGCCGGCGCGGCCCCCTTCATCCAAGCCGGAACGGTCGGGTCCGCCGCCGCGTTATAGGAAGGGGCGCCGGTCATTGGTTTGCCGCCGCGGGGGATTCAATCGGAACGAACGTCTGTCCGTTCCACTCGCCGGCCGGCCCGCTTCCCGTCGAATAGACGTACCCAGGCGTGCGCTGAGCCGGCGGCGGGATCGGCAGCGGATCGACGCGGGAATACCAATACTCGGAGGGAAACTGCCGATTGAAGGCATTTTGTGCTTGCTGGAAGGTCATCTGGCCGGATTGCACCGCCTGCGTGACATAGTTGCCCATCGCGATCTGGCGGTTCGCCAGCGTGTCATAGAGGGTGACCAGCTTATCGAGGCCCTGGCGCGAATTGAGGATGTTCGGCGTGGCGGCCATCACCTCCTGCATCACCACCGCGCCGCCGCGATCCGAAGCCATGCGGCCGAGGCCGGATTGGATGAAGGTCGCGATCTTCGGAATGATCTGGGCGCTCGTCGCCGCGCCGTTGATATCCTTCGGAATGGGCACGCCAATCGCGTTGTGAAGGGTCTGCCAAGCCCGCAGAATAGAGGCGCGATCCTTCGCCCCCGGCCCCGTCAAGACGTCGGCCGCCGCCGTGCGAAGCTCCGCGAGCTGCTGCTTTTGGACTTCGGCGGCGGAGACCTGATCCGACATCTCTTTTACGTCGGCATTGAAGGCTTGCGGCCCGTAGGCGGAAAGCCATTGCTGCGCCGCGCCGCGCGTGTTCGGCGACACCAAGAGCTCGCGAGCCTGGGCCAATGCCTGCGGATAGGACATGGTCTGCCCAAGCGTGCCCACAACGGTGGAAGGAGGCGGCGGCGCGGATGGCGTCAAGCCCGTTGCCTCGCGCGCGCTGAATTGCGGAAGCGCGGAAGGCTGCGATCCCATCGACCCGACCGAAGCGGCCGGAGGGGGCGCCCCCAAGCCCGGAATTTCCGGCGGACGCGCCACGCCAGGCACGTTGTTGGCCGTGATATCCGCGCCTTGGATCGCAGGGAGCGCTTGGTAGCCGGAGACGGCATTCGATGCGGCGTGCTCGTAGATGCCGGCCGATTTCAGGGCTTGCTCGCGCTGGGCAATCTGGTTCGCCAGATTCTGCTGCCGCGCCTTGAGCTGAAGACCCTGGCGCTCGCGCTGCTGCCCAAGCATCGACTTCGCGTAGTTCACGCCAGCTTCGGCGCCTTGGCCGATGTTGACCGCGGCGAACGGCGACGTGCCGGCCATCATGTGGAAGCCGGCATCCGCAAGCGCCATCCACGGCGACTCCATCATTTTCTCGAGTCCGCTTGTCCGCGGCACATGGAGGTGCGGAAGCGGCTCGGCGGCGCTCTGCAACGCCTGATTGATATCGCCGGGGATTTGGAAGGGGGAGACGGAGCGTGATCCCGGCTTGCCGGAGCCCACATCACTCGCCCCATTCTGCGCCATGATGAGGCCGCTGCGCGCCGCGGACGCCCCCATCTTCACGCCGGACTGTGCGATCATCTGCGAGGCCGTCATGGTCGCGAGCTCAGGATTGGCCCTGATGTAGTCGGCGGGTAGAATGGACGTGAGGGGCGTGTTGCCGGGAGCGGAAAGGACCGCTTCCGCCCCAGCCGGCCCCAAGCGGTGGGCAAGGTCCAAGGTGGTGTAGGAAACCGGGAAGCCGGCTTTCTTGAGCATGTCGCCGTTCGCCATCGCGTAGGCTTCGGTCCCTTCCTTCGATACCGTGGGGTTGGTGCGCATTGCCAAGAGCTGCGCCGGCGTCCGGTTGGCCGAATAGCCCGGCGCGAATTGGTGCATAACGTCGAGCCAAGTCCCGTTCGTAAATTGGTCCGGCCCGGTCGCGCTCGAGCGCGGGTTCGTCGCAAGGTCATTCCCGCCGCTTTCCGCCTGCGCCACCTTGGCTGCAAAGCCGCCGTAGTATTGGCCCGGCGAAACGCCCCCAGGGGTCGGCCCATTCGGCATGTTGAATTGCGGCAGCCCCGAAGGGCCGTCCGGCGTGCTCTGGATGATTTCCGGTCGGATGGGGGGCGGCCCGGCAGGGGCGCCCGCCGGAGACGCAGCCACGGCGGCGCGCACCGATGCCGGATTGCTGGGATCGAAAGGAAGCGCCGCCGGCGATGGTGCCGGGGGCGCCGGCGGCGGCGGCGTGGGTGCCGAAGCCCCGTCCGCTGTGGCTCCTCCCGGGAAGGCGAAGTATCCCAGCTCCGACGGATCGGCGGAAAGCATTCCGCCCGCCGCCTTTTCAATGCGGCCGCCCCTTTTGTTCCCCTGCGCGCCTTGGAAATTCATGTTGTTCAGATTCTGCTGGGCTTGCTGCTGCTGGAGCAAGTCCATTTGGACCATCTTGTTGATTGATTCCGGCGTCGGCGCGGCCGGGGCGGCCGGCGCCGGCGTGTTCGGATGAAGGCCGGAGGAAGGTGCAGTCGGCGTCGACCACGAGTTGAAGTAGGGCGAGGACTGGTAGATCGAGTTGATGTAGTTCGAGGGGATGCCGGAAGGATCGGTGATCGGGCCGGAGGAAGCACCACCAGGCTCCGTCACCGGGGCGAAGCGCGCACCGCCCGTTGGGGAGCCCATGGCAAGGCCGCCGGCCTGCGGCGCCGCAACGGACGCCATCCCGGCCACAGGGGCGCCCATAGCCGGCGTGCTTTCCACCGGCGCCGTGAAGCCTTGCCAATCGCCGGGAAGCGCCTGGCCCGCGCCGGGCGCCGACAGCCCGGCCATCGCGCCGATAAGCGGCATCGACGAGATGCCGGATGGGCCGCCGACGGGCGCCTTGGCGGATGCGACCGGGGCGCCACCTTTCGCGAAGCCCGCCACCGGGCCGCCGCGGGCATAGACCCCTTGCGGCGCCTGATACTGCGTCTTCTGGACCGGGGCGCCCGGCATGAGCTGGGACATCTCGTTGAAGTCGAGAATCTGCTCGGACATAGGCGTCGGCACCGAATAGTCGGCGCTTCCCCCTCCGGCGCGTGGCACACGACCGCCGGCATTGTAAAGGGTCGCCGTGCCGTTCATGATCGAGCCGGGCGATGCCGCCCCTCCGCCCCCGATCAAATTCTGGAGCCACGATCCCTGATAGGAGTTCGCCATCGATCCAAGGCCGGACATGAGGCCTCCAGCTCCGCCTCCGCCGGCGCCGTTTGCCGCGTTCACATTGACGGGAGGAGATGCCGGCGGCGCCGGCGGAAGGGTCGAGTGCGCGTGGATCGGCACAATCGATCCCGTTTCCGAATTCGGTCCGCCCGGCGCGGTCGGGTCCATGGGGGCAATGCCTGCCATCTTCGCGACGTGCGGCTCATAGGGCGCCCCGCCGGAGGCAAAGCCTGCGCGGCCGCCGGTCTTCAGCGCCATGGCCGCCCCGGCAATGCCGGCGATGCTGCCAAGGGTGCCAAGCACCTGGGAGAAGGTGGAAGGCTTCGGCGGCGTGGTGGTCGACGTCCCGCCCATGAGCGACCCCATGCCGGACTGGATGCCGGCGAGGAAGTTGGTGTTCTGGAAGGGATATTGAACCGAACCAAGCCACTGGTTCTGGGCGGCGGTGAGCTGGTTCTGCTGCTGCTGCTGCTCCGCCGTGCCCATCCCGAATTGTGCCGTGGCACCGGTGAGGCCGGCCTGCATTCCGGAAAGCGCCGCGGCCTCGTTCGATCCTCCGAGGTTGCCATATTGCGAGCCGATGGGGAGGTAGGAGCCGGCAAGCCCCTCGGCCGCCGAAAGGGGCGCGGAAAGGCCGGAAAGGGCGGCATTCTCCGCAAGCTGCCCATTCTGCCCCATCATGAAGCCGCCCTGCAGCTGCTGCCCCTTGGTGGTCTGCGCGGCGCCGAGGGCGGTGTTGAAGCCCTGCGAATTGATGTTCGCGAGCGTGGCATTTTCGGCAAGGTTCTGCTGATTGGCGAGCGCGGCCTGGGCAAGCCCGATCCGGTTTCCCCCAAGCGCGCCGGACGCCGCGGCGTTTCCCACCAACCCCTGCTGCTGCATCAAGTTCTGCTGATTCATTTCCGCCATGGTCGTCTGGCCGACCTGCTGGAGGAAGGGGTTCATGTAGGAATTGATCTGGCCGGCGGTGACCGGCGAAGCCCCGGCGGCCGTCATCGCGCCCGCTTCATTGATATAGGGCATCGCGAGGCCGACAGTGTTTGCCGGGTTCTCCAAGGCGCTCAGGGCGCCGCCGGCGCCCCCAAGCGCCGCGGCCGCATTCCCGGTCATGGTGCTCCCGGCATTGATGAACGGCTGCGCCATGCCGTAGGTGTTCGCCATGTTTTCCATGCCGCCCGCAATCGATCCCGTGGCGCTGATCGCCGACGTCTGATCCGGCGACATGCCGGCGACCATCTGCCCGGGGTAGAAATAATAGGGGTTGCCGGCGGCCGAGTTCGCCTGATTCTGGACGTTCTCGTATTGCGCCATCACCTGCGGGGGCGGCGTGGTCGTGGTGGTCGTTGAATTGTTGCCGCCCTTGCACATGTCAGCTTGCCTCCTTCATGACGGCGCCAAGGGCGCCGGGGGGCCGATAGAGGAAAAGGGCGCCAACCATCGGCAGCTGGCGCTGATAGAGCCGGACCTTCGCTTCGGCGCGCTCTTCCGTGAGGACGCCCATCAGAAGGGGAAGCGAAAGCCGGGTGCTCGCATACTTCGCGAAGTCGAGAAGCGGGCGGGCCATCCGCATGTGGCGATAAGGCGCGCGGACGAAGGTGAAGAGGTCCTCGAGGTGCTTTTCCTCCGAATACCACCACCCGGCGATAAGGAGGCCGACGGCGCCGGCGATTTCGCCGCCTTCGCCATCGATGACCCCCACGATCCCATTATGCTGGGCCAGAAGGCATTGGAGCGTCGGCACCATTTTCTCCATCGAAAGGGGGGCCATCCCGTTCTCGAAGTGCATCTCGATTAGGAATTGCACCATCGGATTGAAGTCCGACGGCGTCCCAACCCGGACGCGCGGCTCATTCTCTATCATGGTCAGTCCTTTTTCGGGGGTTTGAGTTGCGAAAGGGTCCGGCGGAGATTGTCCCGGGTCTTCACCACGAAATCATCGAGGCGCTTGTATCCTTCCGGAACGGTCCCGCCGCCGAACCAGCGGACGGCATGGGGCGGCACCACATATTCACCGCCAGCCGCGATGATCCCGACGCGCCCATTGTTGCCGCCGGGAGGCACGCCGAGGAGCTTGGCCAGGGCTATCGCGCAGCCGGGATGAAGCGGCCGCGGCGGCACCGCTGCGTGCGCCCAGCGCCATCCCACGTGCTCGGCGTCGATCTTCGGCTCGAAGGGACGCTCGACCGGCGCGGCGAACGTGACAAAGTCGACCCCTTCGCCGCGGGTGTGCGCCCAAAGATGAAGATGCCGCGGGAAATCTACGCCGATCTCCTCCCGCGTCTCGCGCACGGCGGCTTCGGAAGGCGCCTCGCCCGGCTCGATGTGGCCGCCCGGGAAGCACCATTCCCCCGCATGGTCGCCGGATGCGCCGGAGCGGCGAAGGAAGAGCACCATGTTTCCGGGCGCGACGATCATGATGCCGGCGCCCTTTACATGCGGCGCCACGCGGCCGCCGCGCTTGCGGGGGGCGAAGGTCGGCGCCGGCGAATAGTCGGGCATCAGCGGGTGCGGGGGCGCGGGAAGCCCCTTCACATGCACGCCGTGGGCACCTTCGCCGGGCCGGATCGGCAAGACGTCGCTGCCGTAGGGGCCATCGTGGATCGAATAGGGCGCGTCCTTCACCACCTCCTCGATGGCGTGCGCGCCGGCCTTGGTATTGCCCTGGCCGACGGCCGAAACGATATCGGCCGGAAGGATGTATGAACCCGCCGGCACGTTGAGCGGCAGCTTGTCGGTGCGGCCATGAATGTGGGAGTCGATGAGGCCACCGTTGAAATCGATGCCCTTTTCATGGATCGCCTTGTGGGCCGCCTTCGCGGCGGGATGATGCCGCGCGCGCTCAAGCATATGCACGGCCTCATCTATCGCGGCGAAATTCGGCCCGCTCATGGCTTCCCCTTCCTCACCACACCACCGCCTCAACCGCCGCGACCGTGGTAGCCGCCATGACCTGGGCACTAAGACTTGCCAGCTTGAGTTGCTGGGTTGTCACCCACGCCTTGCCATCGCTCCCCGCCTGCTGAATCTGTGCGGCGGTGTGAGGGAGCATCGCCCATGCGCCAGTCGAGTCCTGACACCAGAAAACCGTGGTCCAAGTGCTGGCGATCCCCGGCAACTGCGAGGCAATGACGCTCGCCGCCATGTTGAGTTGGTCGGTGGGGGTGCTCGGGTAGGTGTGGGCAGAGCCGAGCGCCGAGGACACATACCCGCCGGTGATTGCCTTGGCACACGCGGTTTTGAGAACCTCGATCTGCGCGGCTTGCGCAGCGGCAAGACTTTGCACTAATACGCCGCCGACGAGTTGCCAAAGCGTCGGGTTCTGCGCCTGCGCCTGCGTGCAAGGGAACTCGTTCGCTGGGTATTGCTCCGGGGTTTCGGTATAGCTTTTGGAACCGAGAATAGTATTTGTCTTTGGATCAAAGACTATCGCGTAATTCATCATGCTTCCTCCACACGCAAATAAATCGAGGTAAATTGCCACGGAGTAGTAACAGACGAACCGCCCGCGGCTATAGTGAAATCAAAAGTCACCGCTTGGTTTTCTGCATATTCAATATTTGTGTAGTTAAAGAATGAGAACCAAAAATATGAAGTTGATCCGGAGTTTACTCCCCCTACTAATGTATTATTTGTGCCATCATTCAACGCAAGTGTAATTGGCTGCCCTGCTGCCGATCCTCCCGACGCCCAAAGTTGCCCGATTCCGCCTATGCTTACCTTAAATTTTCCTGTTTTGGAAAAAGACGGGAAAGTTACCGAAACTGTCCATACAGTCACGGCTGCATTTTGACCGACAGTTCCACTTAAATTGCTAGTTGTATAAACAGTGTCGGTCTCAAATTGGCCGACATTAACAACCTCATTCGCCGCCGCGCCATTCGCCGCCGAGAACACCTGCGAGGAATTTCCCGCGAGAGCCGCGGCACCGAGTGCCGTGAGTGCCCCGGCCGCCGAATTGGCCCCAGTCCCTCCGTTCGCAATCGGGAGAAGGATGGCGGCGAGGTCTTGCGTGGCGATCCCGCGGAAGCCCGGCGTCCCTGCCGTTCCGTTGGGCGAAGCCAGAAACTCATTCGCCGGCTGCGACGAAGTGATCGGCGCCGCGGATGCGATGGCCCGCTGGATGCCTTGCGCCACCTGCACAAGATTGCGCAGCAGGGCTTCGATGGTGGAGAAAGCGCTCATCAGTATTTCCCATCCGGCGCTACGCGATAGCGCACCATGCCGATCCTCGCGAAGCCCTGGCCGCCGAAGGTGAAGACGGCGTGGCGGCCGCGAACCCGAACGGTCTGGCCGCCGATCCCGGTCGCCGAAAAGGTCGCGCCATCGGACGTGAGCGGCTGCTGATCGGTGGTGAAATCATAGGCGTCAATGGTCATCGTGACCGGCTGGTTCGATGCGGCATTGTTGGCAAATCCCCACTGAAATTCGGGGAGAACCCAATCGATGAAGCCCATCATGTCGCCTTCGGCGATCATCATCGCGGAGGTGGAAATCGACCAGTTCAGCGAAGCGCCATCCGCCGTCGTGCCGATTTCGTGCTGATAGACGTAGCCGTCCGCGCCGCCGCCCAAAGGATTGCCGACCG
>JAEHJW020005897.1_pt1 | contig 11601 bp, 17 predicted proteins | sample 9271431 | NCBI WGS metagenome assembly JAEHJW02
CACTTTCTCAGTTCCTTCCTGTGGAGCCGAATCCCTGAACGCCACGCTCCGTCGGGGGTAAGGTGGTTACGGGGCGCACTTGCATCGGAGGGCAGGCAAAGGGCACCAGTTGGGCAAATCGCTCGCCTCCGCCGATGCCGACGCATCCTGGTTGCATCTGCACCATCACCAGGAGCTCGCCCCGATATTCGGGGTCAATCAATCCCTGGTATACCACGACACCCCGTGTGGTGGCTCCTGAGCGCCCCTGAATCCAGGCGGCGTACCCCACGGGCAACGCGATGGCAATACCCGTGCGGACCCGAATAATACCTGGCTGAAAACGGACCATATTTAAGGCATAGAGATCGAATCCTGCGTCCGTCTCATGAGATTTCTGCGGGAGTTGGGCACGGGGATCGAGCAATTGCACGGCTAATGTTTCCACGAATCTCACTCCTTTTCCGACGTTATTGGCGTTAGGAGAATCGAAGGCAATCCGTCTACAGGATCAGGGCCAATAGCCAGATCAGCATAAATGGCAGGGGCGATGGCGGCCAAGTGGGGAAAAATATCCAGCATTACGGCCCGCATTTCCGCATCGGCGTGCGCATTGCCCCGCTTGGCCAGAATTTCCCGCCACGAGCGATGATTCCCCGTTACGACGATCTGGGTCTCCATCATGTTGGGCAAGACCGCTCGGGCCGCTTCGCGTGCCCGTTTGCGCCGCAACGTGCCCGACAGGGCGGGTTGGGTCTCCCTAAGATGCCCAGTGCCGAGGGCGACCAAACGATCATAGGTGTCCTTGAGGATCTGGTTCATCTCTTCCAGTAATGCCTGGGCCGCAGGAATCTCGGCATACAAAGGCGGCAAGACGATCTGGGCCGTGGCTTCGTTGACAAACCGTTGACTGAGTTGACTGTAGGAATTATGCCGATGGCGAATCAGTTCGTGAGTAAAGGCGCGACTGACCCCGCCCAGCGCAAACGTTACGGCTGCGTGTTCGATTACGGAGAAATGTTCCTGGGTCCGAATGTTGGCCAGATATTCCGCATTGGTGCGGCCCGCAGGATTGGCCCAACTTTGGTAGCAGAGCCGTCCTGCCATCTCGGCCAGTTGGTCGGCGTCCGCAATGTCCTGATCAGGCACCCAGGCATCCCACGCAAATCCTGACGGCAACGGATGCATTTGGGTTTGCGCCACACAGACGACATAACGGGAAGCCCAGACGCTCATTGCACATTCCCCCTGCGCGTTTGCTGGCGATGAAAGGCTTTGTCGATTTCGATCACTTCCAGACGCTTGGGATTCGGTACATAATCCGCCAAATAATCCGTCAGTTCGGCGGCGATGAGATCCTCCGAAAATTCTCCGACCACAAATTCGGGGGTGACGCGGTAGGCGTCGTCCCCAAAAATCTCTGCTTCCTTGCCTGTGGGCATGATCGTTTCGGCGCGGGCCAGGGCTTCTTCAGGGCTGTCGGCGGCGATGAGGGAATACAGCCGAAATCGCTGAAATCCCACATACACCCCCGAACAGACCAAGTACTGCGGGGTCTTGTGTTCCATATTTAATGGCTCCTTTTGTTAGGTAGCGCGTTCCAAGGGATGGGCTCCGTCATACGCGGTATGCAGGTGTTGGGGGGACACATGGGTGTAAATCTCGACCGTGCGCAAGCTGCTATGGCCCAAGAGAGTCTGCAGGGCACGGAGGTCCATGCCGCCTTCGTAGCAGTGGGTTGCCATCGCGTGCCGTAAGAGGTGCGGATAGAGTCCGTACCGCTCCAGCCGTCGGGCCATCGTCTCTCGGGTGTGGTGGATAACCAGGCTCTCCGCATCGGGGCGTCCCGTCGTCTCGTACCACTGCTGGAGCAAGGGAATGGAGGTGGACGGGAAGAGGACCATGCGATCCTTCCGCCCCTTGCCGTGAACCAGAATCATACGATCTTCCCAGCGAATGTCGGACCATTTTACCTGGGCCAATTCGCTCACCCGCATTCCTGTCCCGTAGAGGAGTTCTGCCATCACCCGATCCGCCAGCGGCATCTGATGCAACAGCGTCCGCAAGGCATCCACCGTGGGCACGGGCGGCAACGGACGACTAAAGCGAATTCCTTCCACCGTTAACGGCCACTGGGCAAAATGGGCGAAAGAGCGCAGAGAGGCCAGTTTACGGGCACGGGAGCGGTCCCCCACGGGCAACGACAACAGCCATTGACGCACGTTGGCGTCATTCCAGGTTAATTGCCGATTGCGCAACCAGCGAATACACTGTTGCACATCCCGCACATAGGCACTGGCGGTGTTAGCCGATCTTTCCAATTGTAAATAGTCCGCATAATCTTGCAAAATGGTGGCCTGCGGCATGATCCGTCCCCCCTCACAGATTTCTCTAAGGGTATTATAGGATCAATATACTATAGATGTCAAGGCTTTTCGGGCCGTTCTTCCCAGGCTTCTTCCGCATCTTGGAGCGAACGGATCTGCTTGGTGGTTTGCCGAAATTGCTGACGCAGAGACTTGGGGCTCTTCTTTTTCTTCTTGACGGAGGGCAAGTCATTCACGCCAGGGGGCCTCCTCCCAGCGGCACGTCGCCGTTAGGGGTTTGGGCAATCCCATAATAAGGACGCGCCCGTTCGGGTTTCACGATCTCGGAGACGCGGGCGCGAGGCACCTGCAAGACGGCCTCTTTATCCGTGGGGTGTACGACCACGATATAATCCTCATGCTCCTCTAAGACTTCCCCTTGCATCATGCGCACGGTGTCGAGTTCGCCATTGGCCCGAAACGTCTGCCAGGAATAAAACGCAAACACTTTGTTGTAATCATCCATCGGGGGTTAATACTCCTCTCCATCTTCATCGTCGTCGCGCTCTTCCATCCACTGCCATTGCTGCAAAATGCTACGCAACACCTGATCCCATTCCCGTAAGACAGGTTGGCCGTCCACCTCGGGTAACGCCTCGGTTGTGAGCACCACGGCCTGCGTGGGAGGACGATCGGCCAAATCCCGTGCCTCCAGCTCGCTGTCGTGGCCGCTCCATTCTTCCATCCACACCCCGTCCCGTGCCACAATCCGTTGGCGGCGGATCGGCGTGGGACACTCCAGGATGACGGGCAGACCCCCCAGATCCCGCAGAGCATACCACTCATTGAGCCGCCGACAATCCTCCACCACCCAGGGAGTCTGGGACGGCAAGCGCAGGACGTCCTGACGTAACAAGTTGACCCAAAAGTTGCGATCTGCCGCTCGCATCCCGTCCCCCACTTTCTGCAGCCAGGCCCGTTGCACCGCCTTCGGCTCCTGAGCCAATTCGGGCATCACTGCCGCAATCACGCGACGGACATAACTTCCGAAAGCCAGACGGTGATAGCCGTGACGGGTGACCAAAAATTCGGCAAAGGTACTCTTGCCCGATCCCATGGGGCCGACCAGAAAGAGCGGCGGCAAGGGGGCGTGTAGGGGGATGACCTTATCCATGGGCGGCAGGCTCCTGGGCAGCGGATTCCTGGACAATGGGTTCAATCACCCATTCGGGATGATTGAGTTCTAATGCAATGGCATTGATCCGTGCTTCGTGCTGACCTGCGGCCTCTAAGAGGATGCCTGCCAAGGTGAGGATGACCTGGGCTTGTTGACGCTGGCGATGATCCGCCAGATCGATTAAGACCATCCAAAATAGGATTAACCCGTCGATCAGTAGGAGTAATAGGGTCATTGGGGTGCGCTCCCTTCGTCCTGACTAGGCCAATTGGCGAGAAGGTGGAGAGCTTCGGCCATCTCAGGCTGTTCACTGGCCAAAAGATTGGGGATAAAAAGGGTCAACGCCACGACCCACTCCGAGGCGGTCAAGGTGGCAAAGTCGGGATCTTGGCGAATACTTTCCAACACGTCCATCAAGGTTAAAATGTGCTCGACTCGTTCATTCATAGCGACTCCTCCTTGGGGCTGAAGCGAATGGTATACTCAAATACGCCGTCTTGTTCGTCGATATGATCCTCAAAGTAGACGGCCCCTGCTTCGAGGGCCGCCACCGCCACATGCAACAGATCGCGCACCGAATCCGCAAACCGATAGTCGCCTTTATGGATGGCGTCCAGCGGTGATCCTGGCCCCAGTTGGTAGGTCATCCCCTGCAGACGATCCGCCGTATCCTTAGGGGACGTGAGCAGGCGCGGCGTGCGCAACCAAGCGCGGGCAATCTCTTGAATCATGTGGGGAAATTCCTGCCGCCGTACCCCCATCAGTTCCCCTTTCTCTGCGATTAAATAGATCCAATCGGCATCGCTGTTGATTTCTCGGTAGTAACGGGTTTTAAGCACATTGCCCGAGGCCAGCGTAATATTAAAGACGAGGTAGTAGCGCCCCTCCGAGTCAATTTGAATCACGAGTGCGCCCCTCCCCCCAACTGGTCATAGAACCGCAGCGCATCCTCTAATGTGTGCCCTGGCCAGGGACGAGGATACTCTGCTCCCACTCCCCCCTCGGGCGAGATGAGACGTAACACCTTCTGTAAAAACGCACTACCTTCAATACAGCTCCAGCACAGATCGGTTTGAAAGGTTTCGCCGTCTAAACGGGCAGGATATCCCATCGTCACCGTCCAGGAGGCTGTCTCGCTGGGAGAGAGCTTCTTCCCGCAGTGATCGCAGGAGCGCCCGACCTCTTCCTGGGTCGCAGCCGTAGAAACTTTGTAGTACCGCATCCTTGACATCACCTCTAACTTATACTATCATGATACTATAACTCTGTCAAGAAAAAGTTTTTGATTTTTCCCAAAGGGGGTTGACATTATACTATCATGATAGTATACTCTAAACAGACCTAATGTCCAAGGCGATAACCAGGAGTCTTCCTGCGCCTTTACCCCATACGCCCATGTTCCCAGGCTGGCGAGCGAGACTCCAAATCTTGCTGGGTGGGTTCGACTCCCACGGCGTATGCCACTAACCTTTTTACCCCATGTTCCAGGGATGCCCGATGGAACATGACAACTGAATAGGAGACACAAGGCTACAGGCGTAGCTATCTGGCACCCACGTTGACCGCGTGCAACCCAGGAGACCCTTGTGTCGGCAACTGTGAAGCCGTCCTGTGCAAGAAGCCGTCAATCTCTCGACGATAACTGCAGCATGTGACGAAAGTGGGCTATGAGACACCCACGAGGTGAAGCTAAGTGTCGCCCCAGGATGGGGAGGACGACTGCGGTTCCCGAAGTGGTGTCTTTGGAACCAAGGGGGAACTCTACCCTTGGACGGATTGGACGACCGCCTCAGATCCGTTAGACCAAAGACACCCGTACCCACGACGCCGAGACCCGCCCGAAAGGGCCTGTGGAAAAAAGTGTGGGCACACGGGAGGGGGCTTTACCTGATCTTACCTCATTCCGCCTCAACCCCTGCTGTGGGTCTAGGGCCTTCGCTTCTCGCCCTGCTCGGCAATAAGCGCCGAGCGGGACCCCGAGAAGACGAAGGCTTCCCTCTTGACAAAGCCTTTGGGTTATAGTATCATGATGGTATAGAGAACGGTACTCCAAAAGGTAGGCACAATCCCAAAGAGAGGGGTGAAACCATGGATCAACAGTACGTACACCTGACCGTTTCCCCTGTCACCAGTAGTCAAGACCCAGGCGGGAAACACCTAGTCCAGGTGGATACGAGTATTGGGATTTGGGGGATCTGGAATGGGCAGGATGTGGTGGAATATCTCTTTGAACGATCGAAGGGGTGGACCGCCAGGAAGGCCAATGTGTGGTACAGCCAGCAACATCGAGAGGCCACTAAAGCCTCCTCCCCACGGATTCCTGTGGGGTCTCACGGGAAGAAAACAGGGCGATGAATAATTATACGGTGTCGCCAGAGAGAGCCAGGTGAACTCATGCGTTTACGTCATACCTTAACCGACTTTGCGGCGTGGGATCAAATTGCCCGTCGGATCATTCAAGACCCCTACTCCCTCGATCGGGGTCGGGATTGGGAACAGTTGAATCAATGGATGTTACGGATCTTACGGGGATATTTACGCAGTCGGGTACGGGCCGATTTCCCCTTGGAAGATGTCCAACAACAAGCGACCGAAGCCTTGATTGGCGCATTGGAAACCTATAACCCCGTCAAAGATGATAAGCCTACGCAACACATTTTAGCTCAGGTGCGGTATCGGATGGGGGAAGTCGGGAAGAAGTTGCGCAACCAAGTCCCCACGATTCCCGTCGATCCCCGTGCCCCTGCTCTTATGCAGTCCGATACGGCCAGTGCGTCCATGGAGGATCAGGTCATTGACCGTCTCACCATTCAAGAAGCCATTGCCCAGTTAAAACCTGCCGAGCGGACTGTCATTCAATGCACCTTTTTCCATGATTGGCCCGACGAACAGATTCGCCAGACGTTTGGCTGGAATGCCAATCGGGTCTATCAATATCGGTTTCAGGGGTTGAAGACGTTGGGGGAATTGCTGGGGGAAGATTATCGGCCTCGGGGTTTAGCCCGTCGATTAGCGCGGGCGGTCGGAGATCACCAGCCGTGAAGTCGTATCGGTTTTGGCTGGGCATCGCGGCAGGGATAGCGGCTGTGGGGATCGGGGTCGTGATTGACGGGCTCCTGACCCACGATTTCGCCGTCACCCGCACGGGCATCGCCTGTGGAGTCCCTGCCGCCATTGCTGCCGAAACGGCGCGACAAATCCACCACGATCGTCAGACAGGACCTGACAATGAGCCTTGGTAAAACAATTTGTCAAAACGATCCAAAAATTTCTTCCCCGCCCTAAGATTTTTGTGGTTTTTCCCTAGTATATAGAGTGAGCGAGCTCTGCGTTTCACGAACCAGGGCTTCTTCTTTTTGTGTCCCCCTCACGACGGACACGGGCACCTTGTAAAGGAAAGGCGGTGATGAGGGAATGCCACGCAAACTCACCCCCGAGGAAAAGGAAAAGGCACTCAATAAGCCTTGGGCCAATCCCCCGAAGTTTACCACCGACCCTGCAAAACTCAAACGGTTACAGTCTCTCACAGGTCCGAAGACCCGTGCTGGCAAGGAAAAGGTGTTAAACAACTTGATTGTGGGTACGCCTCGCGTGAAGCATGGTGGGTACGTGCGTTCGCTCATGACCATTGAAGAAGCTGAGGTCTATGATTATTGGCGCGAGAAGTTTACGCAAGAATTTGCCGATTTAAACCAGTCCAGCGATCAATTAATCCTCGAACAAATTCTCATGGAAAAAGTGATCGAATATCGGCTGCTCAAGGCGAAGCTGGAAAAACCCACGCTCAATGTGGATCGTCCCCTCGCGGAATGTCAGCAGCGGATGCGCAAAGCCATGGAAGACCTGGGAGTCTCCCGCCGTGTCCGCATGACCTTGGATCAGCCCATGGTCAATAATTTTGCCCAGTTTATGCTGTCCTTGGACCGCAAGCGGGAGGAATACCGCCAGATCCATGCCCAGTACCAGGAAGAAGAAGAGGCGTTCATGAAGGCCCGCACGCTCCCCAGTTCTGCCGAACCTCCCGACGCGGAGGAGGTGGGGGACGATGGCCAAACGGAAAGTCCTCAATAACGCCAAAAAAGGCGGCGTCCCTGCCGTCAACGTCACCGATGAGCAAATGGAAGCCGTCGAGATCCTGCGCAACGATCCCATTGTGGCCGCGCACGAACTCCTAGAGCGCAAGATGCGTCCGTTAACGCTGACCCTGTATCAACGGTGGAGTTTACGACAGATGTGGGAAAAGCAATTTTCTTACCTCGTCTGGTCGCGAGGCTGTGGCAAGACCACCATGTTAGCCATTTATCTGATCTTGCGAGCGTTGTTGTTTTCAGGCCAACGCTGTGTGATTGTGTCGGCGTCGTATCGGCAGGCCATTTTGGTCATGCGCGAGGTCGAACGGTTCTGGCAGGAATCCCCCCACTTGCAAGCCAGTGTCACGGGTGACCCCACCTTTGGCACCACGGAAGCCATTTTGAACTTCAACAACGGCTCCTATATCAAGGCCCTTCCCTTGGGAGACGGCACCAAGATCCGCGGAGAACGCGCCAGCACGCTGGTGGTGGACGAATACGCCCAGGTGCCTCGGGATATCTTAGACACCGTGGTGCGCCCGTTCCTGAACGTCACCGCAGACCCCATGGGGGGTCGGGATACGCAAGCGAAAAACTTTATGGTCATTGCCACGACCGCGTACTACAAATTTTCCCACGCTTATCAGACCTATCAAGACTACAAGCGGCTCACCGACCCCCACGATACCCTCTACGATCCCAGCTATTGTTTGTCTGAGTTCAGCTATCGAGATGCCCCTGAAGGGTTCATGGACCGCAAGATCATCGCGGAAGCCAAACGTTCGATGGAACACAGCCAATTTCTCATGGAATATGAAAATATTTGGCTGGATGACACCGAAGGCTACTTTCCCCGCAGTTTGGTGGAGTCGGCTCGCCGCCCCTGGCTCAGTCCTCGGGTCCAGGGCGATCCCCGCCGCGAGTATGTGATGGGCATTGACCCTGCACGGACCCGCGATGCCTTTGCCATTGTTATCATCGAATTGGCGGATCGGGGAGCCCTGGATCATCGCGTCGTCTTCGCCCATCAGGAATTTCAGATGACCTTCCAAGATATGACGGCGACGATTCGCAACTTCCTGCGGACCTTTCACATTGTGCGCATTCAAATGGATGCGGGCGGTGGTGGCTCGACCATCAAGGACCTATTGGCCGTTCCCGCGCTCCATTATGACGAGCGCACCCAGACGACTGAATCCGAAGACGCCATTTTAGATATGGATGACGAGGATCACCGTTATCTGTCGGGCCAGCGGATTCTGCGGATGGTCAAATTTGCCCCGAAGATTATCACCAAAATGAACAACGACCTCAAAGCGCAACTGCAAGGTGAGCGGATTTATCTGCCAGGGCGCATTTCGCAGGACGGCTGGGGCGATCCAGGCTGGGAAGCGGAAGCCCGTATCTTGAAAAATATTGACACTCTGATTGCGCAGACCTCCAACATCGTGGCCACGCCCAATCAAACAGGTTACTACTCCTTCGATACCCCCACCCAGCGCGAGCACAAAGACCTGTATTCCGCCTGGATCTTAGCCTTAAATGGTGTGCTCGAATTGCGCTCCCCACAACCTGAAGCGGCCCAGTTGGCGCAGGGATTCTGGATGTCCAACAGCATGATTCGCACTCCTGCCGAGCACTTGCAAAATCCGCAAGGCAATGCCTGGAATAACCCCTATCGCTAGAAAAGAAGGAGAAGGTGAATATATGCCGCGCAAGCCCCGATCGACGCCCGCCTCGGCCTCGGGACACCCTCCCGCGCCCTCCGCGCTGGACCTCACTCCTGTATCCGAAGCGTTGCGTGACGCGGGAGCCGAACTCGTATCATCGGAGGTCAAGGACGGCCAAGCCACATTGCAAGTCAATATGGCCCATGCCAACGCAGGATTACGCAAGGCCCTGGGCAACGGATTTATTTTTAACCGCTATAACCCGATTGAGCGTTCAGGCTGGTATTCCAGTTTCACCTCCGATATCTTGCCCTTCACCCGCGCCATGCAACTTCCCGCTCAACCGCACGATATCATGAAATTGGCGACGGAACTCTATTATACCGATGAACTGATCGGCACCGTCACAGATTTATTAGTGGACTTTAGTGCGGGCGGCTTGGAATTAGAGTGTGAAGATCAGGCGGTTCTTGATTGGTTCAACGAATGGGCCGATGATGTGGATCTGTTTGGCTTAACCTACGCCATTTTCCTCGAATATTACCGCACCGCCAACGTCTTTGTGTTTAGCCAGTTGAACGAAGACGATCAGGTGCCCATGGGCTATACCTTGCTCGATCCGATTCAGACCGAAGTGCAGGGGTCCTTGATGTTCAACCAGGAAGAAGTCGCTATCAACATCAACCGTGAGTTGGTGGAGATGGTGCGGGGTCCTGTGAACGAGACCGCCTCCGTGCTGGAATCGTTGCCTGTGGATTTAGTGGCGGCGATTCGGCAAGGACAGAACCACGTGGCGCTGCCGAAGAATCAGGTGGCCCGTATCACCCGTAAGCGTCAGCCCTACGAACGCTATGCGACGACCTTTTTGAACCGTGTCTTCTGGCCCGCCCTCTACAAGCAGAAACTACGCCTGATGGACCTTAGCGTCGTCGAGGGCACCACCAACCAGATCTTGTTGATTAAACTGGGTAATGATAAATTCCCCGTGGATCAAGACACCATGACACGCTTTAGCCAGTTAATTCAGACGCCTTCAAAATCTTTCTGTTGGGTGCCAGGTACTATGGTCACCATGGCGGACTTTTCCGAGAAAGCCATTGAGGAGATTCTACCAGGCGACAAGGTACTTACCCATGAAGGCAAACCCACCCGAGTTACAGGACGGTCAACACGGGCTGCAGGCTGGGATGGTCGGCGTATTCAAATTATGGGATCGCACCGCGTTCTAGAAATGACCCATGATCACCGTCTTTTTGCCGTCAAGAAGACCGACAACGACAACCCCGTGATTCAAAAACTCCGCGCCGAACAACTGGAAGTGGGAGATTATCTCCTCATTCCACGGTTCTTAGGGGTCACAGACAGCCAGCAATCCTGTCGGCTTTGGAAAGAGTGGTTCTTAGTTCCCATCACCCAGATTGAGTCCTTTTGGGGAGATACGGTGGCCTACAGCTTGGAAGTGGAAGATGCGGTTCATTCCTACATCGCCAATGGCATCGCCTCCAAAAACAGCCTCGTTTGGAACCACGCCATTGAGATGGACTTTGTCGTGCCCAGTGGACTAGAATCCATTCTGAATGCCCAAAAGTATAATCCTATTAACGAAGAGATCTTGATTGGACTGGGCATCCCCCGCCTCTTGATCGACGGGCAGGGCACAGGCGGGATGAGCGCGGGGTGGATTTCCACCTTGGGGCTCATTGAACGGATTGAATCGGGCCGTCGCGATGTCGCACGGTGGATGAATCAGGAATTCAAGCGCGTCGCGGATCTCAAGGGGTTCTCCATCGCGCCTAAGGCGAAATTCCGCAAGCTCAACCTGCGTTCCGATCAAACCTTTAAGAATATTATTCTCAGCCTCTATGACCGAGGACTCATCTCCGAAGAAACCGCCTTGGATCAGGCCAACTTCTCCTTCAACGTGGAACTGAACCGCAAGAAACACGAATTGGCGACCCGTGATCTCTTCGCGCCTGCGCAATTGCCCTACTATGGAAGCAATCAAAACGACTCAGGCGTCAAAATGGATGCAAAGCCCACGGATAAAGATGCGCAGGTGGGACCCGCGACCAATGGACGGCCTGCGGGCAATACGGGCAATAAATACAGTGATCGAGGCATTGAAACCCCCCGCATGGGGAAATCCTCGCAGGCCCAGGCCGCGTCGCATTGGGATCACCCCTTGGAAACCTATGCGGATGACCAAGATGCGGCCCAGCACCAACAGGACTGGGAGCAACAAACCGCCCAACGCTGGGACGACCTGTCGGCCACCATCCGCGCCGTGGAATCTGATACGGCGCTGTCGGAGGACGCCCGCCGAAAAAAATCTTAGCGGCTCTCGCCGCCTTCTTCCTTGCGTATCGCTACCTGAGTAATGCCTACCTGGAATACTTCTT
>JAEHJW020008563.1_pt1 | contig 11590 bp, 22 predicted proteins | sample 9271431 | NCBI WGS metagenome assembly JAEHJW02
GTTCTTCATCCATGGCCTGTGGAGCGGTTCACCGCCAGACACCCGAGGCAGGAGCCCGGTGCGTAAATCGCGCACGCCGGGATCTGTGCGGGGGGTATCCGGTAACGGGTATCCCTACCGCGACATAATCATGCGATGATTTAGTCAATCTGTCGTGACATGTCACAGCGGTAGTTTTGTTTCGTGCCAACCGTACATCACCCAGCATGCGGCTTCTCCTGAGTGCGGGCATGATGCCACCGGCAACTGATCGCCGCACTTGCCGCAGCGGCGTTTGCTGATGGCGTTAATCCGGCCGCGCACGCGGGCATCATCCTGGCGGATCAGCAGCGCGATGTACTCGGCCATTTCGTAGGGATCGCGACCAGGGCGCCGGGCGGCGCAGTTACGGGCTAGCATCTCCTGCTCCTGCTCATCCAGCACCAGTTCAATTTTGCGCTCACCGGCGGCGGACTGCCGCGCGCGCTGCGCGGCTTTGCGTTCTGCGGGGGATTTAGGCACCTTTCACCTCCCGTCTCATCTTGGTGATTGGGTTATTCCAGGAGTCGATATCCTCCTGAATCACCTTGCCGCTACCGTGGCACAGCTCGCAGGAAGAAAGAAGCCCGTAGCAGACCGGGCATTTCTCAAACGGTCCAAACTGGCGCTTCCATTTTAGCAGTGCTGCTCGCTTGCCCATTTCTTCGATGGAGGGCATCATTTCACCTCCTGTGGGGCGTCTGCGAGCATGGCGGCGCGGCGGTTTACTACCTCGATGAGCGCCTCTTCGGCATCACACAGGCAATCAGCGATGCCACGGCGATCGCCGTCGAAGTCATTCAGGTCGAGGCGTATACGTGCAACCTTCTGCAATGCGTCCAGCACATCATCAGGCACTACCGGCGCTGTCTGCTCGTTAGCCGCCGAGCGTAGCCTGAATGGCAAGTCGAACCACACACCTGCACCAGTCCTGTCTTTATTAGTCAGCAGGTCTTCGATTGCTGATGCTGCGGTATGAAGCAGGTCTGCGCTGACCACCGGCACCGGCTGCGCGTGGCGATAGAGTGGGATACAGGTTATCTCATGTTCGTTAATGTCTTCTTGGCTAACATATTTCGATACATGGCTGCGGCTAAGATGCCCCTCCACTCCCCTCTCTCTTTCATACTTGTCCTGAATGATGTATGCGAACGGCTCGCCGTTCATTGCGGCCAGCGCGATGCGGGCCAGCTCCTCAGCTTCTTCAGCTGGCAGCATTACGTTGCTTCCGGCGCCGTAGGTTTCACGCCATGATTTAATTTTTGCCAGGCGTTCTCTGGTTATGGTTGATTTGGTCATGGTTGACTCCAGTTATCCTCGATCGCCACACCTAAACGGTGCAGCCAGTCGGCAAGCTTGAGCATCGACTCACGGTCGCTAAGTCCTTCCGGAAAGTCTTTTAGTTCGATAGTCGGTATGAAACGACCGAAACTATCGCGCTCTATTGTCAAATGCTGCTCCAGAACAGTCTGATGAATGCGGCTGTTATGCCGCACCAGGTAAACGGATTTGGAGTCTTTAGCTTTAGGGTCGTAGCGATACTCGGTCAGTATCATCTGGCTTCTGGTGCGATCGGTTCCTCTCCACATCACTCAGCCTCCACCTTGATGCCAGCGAGCCAATTTCTAACCAGCTGATATTCGTTATTTCGGAAAGAGCCGCAGGCGTAAATGTACGGCAACCGCAGGTTATGGCCGTTCTGGCGCAGATAGTCTTTGCATCCATGCTCGGTAAAGCAGGCAGTAACAAACTCATCGACTTCCTGCATGGCGTATCGATCATATCCGCGAGTGTCGCGACCATCCTGATAAAGCGCTTCCAGCCGCTTGGCTCTCAGCTCGCTGACCTCTTCACCATCCCATACCCAGCAAATCCGACTAGGCGAGTGCTCATCGCTTCCGATAATTTCACGCTTCTGGAAAACGACGAACATGGGCTGATCGGTAATGCGGTTGTCCTGCGTCCTGATAAGCTCACCGATTGTGTAAAGCTCAGGGGGCAGCTTCACGGTGCGGGACTCCAGCTCGGCGATGCGCTGACGGTAATCAGCCACCATTCGACGAACTCCTTCAAGCGGCGTGACATCACCGCCGTCTGGAGGGTCCATGTACTCAGCGCCTGGAGGCAGGAGCCTGCAAAGTTCTTCGTCTACCTGCTGCGCCTTCTCCAGCGCCTCTACCAGCTCAGCGCCAGCCGCTTTCCATGCGGCCCATAAACTGGTGTAAGTGTGATCAGAGTAGAATCCGGTATAGATGCGGAGTTTTTTGAGATAACCCCACGGCAGAGCGTTGCATTCTTCAGCCCACGCTTCGAATTTCTCTCTCTGCGCCAGTTCGGTGATATCAGTTGTCATGCTCGCCATCCTTCGCAGCTATAATTGCTGCATCCATCAAAGTCGTATGGGTTGTATTGCCAGGTAATGCGGCCACAATGTGGGCAGTTCCAGCGAACCTTTCCACTTTTTGCCTTCTGTCTGCGATTGTATTTTTTTAGCCATTCAGGCATCACCAGCCCGGCACCTTGAACCATAGTTCGGCGGTTGAAATTATTGATATTGAACGTGCGCCGCTTTACTGCATCTGCCAAATGGAATGGCAGCCACACAACGCCTGGCTCATCCGTGTTGGCGGATACAAAAACGAATGCCTTGCTGAAATCATCGGTTGGCAACCCTCCGCTTTGTAACCAGTAAACATCGTTCCCGTTCCAGTCACCTTTTTTATACGCAACGTATGCGCTGCAACCTTGCTCAACCACGCTATCGCATGGGATGTACTGGCAATCCACATGCCATACAGCCAGGGCATCAACAGCATCAGCGCAAATCGGCTGGTCAATCTCTCTCCCGTAGTCCCAGCATCTCTGCGCCTCTTCCTGCGTATAAACGTGCGCGCGGTCGATATTGGAGCTGTATCCGTTTCCGTTATGGCAATGAAACGAGGCGTTGCTCCCCACAGTTTCTCGCGTGCAAAGCATGTAAAAACGGTTGCTCATTTGTCGGCCCCCTCGCGATGCCTGGAAATATAATCCGCAAGTTCGCCTTTTTTATTTATGTTTTGCATCTCAATCAGGTCTGACATTTCAAGTCCATTAGTCGGCGAGATAACAACAAAGTTACCGTTCACTTCAAACTGGCGACCTTGCTTCTCCATGCGCTTCACAAAATCAGCGACCTTTGACATTCAACACCTCCGAAACGAATGACTTAGCCCACGTTGCTTCTAGATGGCATTCCATTGACAAAAGATGCGCAGCAAACTCTTCCACCCCATCAGCCTTAATCCCGGCATAGATGCGATCGGTGGCGGGGGTTTGAACTGCCGTCACATTAGCCCGGTGGTCATTCCATCCGCGCGCATATATCGGATTTATGGACATGCCGTCCTTCACGCAGTACATCTGACCGCCGCGATTGATAACTTCAATTTCTTCTGCAACGCCAGCCTTCAGCGCCACATTCTCCGCAGCCAGCTGCTTAAACGCTTTCGCCAGTTTCAGGAACTTCTGCTCTCTGATCGACAGCTCGCCTGCGCTCTCCAGGGAGGCGATGAGCTCGTTTACTGTTTCGATGTTCATGCTGTCACCCACTCGATCGCCAGATAAGCCACATACAGGACGGCGATGATTGCCACCCACCCAATGATGTTTGCCACCATCACGAACAGCAGCAGTGACCGCCGGCTGTAATTCACGAAATCAAAATCCATACTTACCCCCGCTTACCCGTTTAACTTATTGATTCAATTGATAACAATGAAGATCGTTGTTTTAGAACTCTTCGACCTTCCACCCGCCACCGGCTTTTGCCGGGAGCTTCGTTACTCCGATGATCCGGAATGGGTACTGGTCGGCGGCGACTTTGGTTTTCACCCTGGCATCGTCGGTCCAGTAACCCCCCTTCACTTCGTGCATTTCCAGTTGGCCGTTCGCCAGCATCACGGCGAAATCCGGCGTGTAGAACGTGTTATCAGCCAGCCTCAGCTTGATTCCTTCAAACCGGTACCAGGCGATTTCCCCGTAGCGCTTGCGCAGTTCAAGCTCTTGCGCATACGCCGTTTCGGTTTTGTTCATCTGGCCCGCTTTAAGCCGGCCAAGTGCCTGTAGTGTCTTTCGCATGATTTTTACCTTATTGGTAATTTATAACCATAAACGGATCAATATCAATAGTCTTGCGCATATTTTATTACCCTTTTGGTAAACATTAAGGCGTAAAAAAACGCGCTTCCGCGCCGGTATTACTTGATGAGTCCTGCTGCCTTCCCTCGCCGGTATTCCTCCATCAGCCACTGTGCCGGGGTTATACCTCCGAGTGTCGCCGCGTTAGGCATGCATCCGAAGCTTCGACCTGGTGGATGGTAGGTATTGCCACCGGGGTCTGGAGGGGTGCTTATAGGCTCTGGCTTCGACTGGATGCTCAGAATCGGATCAGGTATCTGATGACCTGCCGCGACCTTTGATGCCCATTCGTCAAGAAGCTTACGCGCATGTTTCTCAACCTCAATCTCACTTAACTGACGCTGGTACATCGCGCGCCTGGTATCGCACACAATCCAGTACATGACAGGGTGGCGCCACGGGAATTGTTCTGGTCCGCCAGGCTGTAGGCTTTTCTCCTTGGCGTAGCGGTGAAACTCCCCCATCACATCTTCGATGCTCACGCCAAGCACCATCTTGCTGTCTTTGCACCACTTAATGAATTGACCTGGTGACGGCCAGAACGGTGATTCACTGGCACGGGCATGGCGCATTCCTGCTGATACCTGCTCGCGGGTACGGATACCACCTTCGGCGAAAGCGGCGATCCACTGGCGCTTAGCGTCGGTCTCCTGCTGTGCGGTCTTAAGGTTGGTCTGCTCTGCTGCCGGAAACAGTTGCTTGAGCTGTTTAAACAGGGCATCGACAAGTCTCTCTGCGCTGATGTTCACAACATTGTCTTGCTGAGCCTGGTGATTGTCCGGACCCATCATGCGAGCCAGGGCGCCGGCATCACGATTCTGAATTGCTGCGAATACGTTACTCATAAGAAATCCTTCCAGCCTTCAGGGCTATTCCAGTGTGGTACTTCATCGTCAGAGCTTTCACCGCGCTTTCCTGCCGCTCTTTTTTTCCTGTTCATCAGCAGCCGGGCAAACTTCTGCTCCCACTGCACGTGTTGCATCACATTGCCTTCTGCCATCCAGTAGGTGATGAATTCGATCAGGTCTGATTTCTTGTAACCGTCAGCTGGTAGCGCATGGCCCCATGTTCTGGCGCGCATGACAAAGTCCTCTGACGGCTTCCAGTTTTCATGCATGGTGAATTTGCCAATTGGCTCTCCGATACCATCAACGACAACCGGAGGGACTTGAATTACTTCGCGCGCAGAGAGAGGGGTTTTTATTTCCCTGATCCCTGATCCCTGATCCATTCCTAATGGTACTTGTACCGTATCAGTACCGTACTCATACGGTACTAGGGGTAAACCTTTGATTTTGCTTTCTTTTGGCTTATTCACTACCTGATGTTTAAGGAAATTCGTTATGACCCCAAAATGCTTGCCATCAGGGGTGGAAAACATGGATAAATAACCACAGTTGGAAAGCTCCCGTATTAGTACCGGAATAGGAACGGATGGTTCTCTGATAGGGAAAACTGCAGCTTTGATAAGCTTCGGGTTTGCATTGAAATAGCCTTCATCATCTGCGTAATTAAGCAGACCAATAGCCAGCAAGCAGGCTGGTTCTGATACCTCTGCCATGTCTTCATCGGTCCAGAACTCGGGCTTAATGGTGCGAATGCGGGCCATCAGATCACCTCCACGGCATTACCTTTTGAGGCCTCATGCATTAGCCGTTTTATCTCAGCATGGCGGCGGCGGTTAGTCTCGAGGGTGCATTCGACACAATGCCCGTTGTATACCCATCGCTCACTGTCATGGCCGTGCTTACATTGCTTACCGGTGTAGTAGCGCTTTAGTCCTGCCTTTGCCGCTTCGACGCGAGTAATGATCTCCATAGTTCCTGTCTCACTCTGGTTGTGGTTACGGTAATTTTGCAGCAAGCCAAAAAAAGATCAACCGTATTTGGATAATTATTACCAAATTGGTGTACAGGGAGAGGCAGGAGCCGCCTGGGGGTGGCGGCGAGGGTGAGTTTTGGGGATTAACGTTCGTGGAACCAGAGGACCAGGTCGGATTTTGCGGAGATCCACTTACGGGATTTGCAGGCTTTAAACAGTCTTTCTAACAGAGGTTTACGTGGGATTCTTCTACGGCCAGTCAGGTGAACCTGAATGTAGTGGCTGGTCGTGCCGGCGTCACTTGCGAACTCTTCTCGCTCAGCCGGCGAGAGGTCGAGCCAGCAGCGTTTGAAGTCAAATTTTTGCACATCGCTCATATTTTTTTAGTCCCGGACTAACTTTAGACAGCCTGATTATTACCAATCTGGTGTAAAAATCAATGACTGTTACCTTTTTGGTAAGTTTACCTTTATGGTAATATTCTATTAAATTTAATCAGTTAGGTAACAATTTCAGGCTAAAAAAATAGAAATGAAAAGCATCTACGACATAAGACGCGACAACCTCAATGAGATAATCCGGAAGGATTTCGATAACACGCAACTCCGGTTTGCCGAGAGAATCAAAAAATCAGCTAACCTCGTTAACAGGTGGAGCAAGGGGACAAAAAATATCGGTGCCAACGCGGCACGCGAGATCGAGTCGTTCGCCGGGAAAGGTCGGTTCTGGCTGGATATCGACCATCTGTCAGATACCCCGACGCTGCCGGAGATTATCGACCCGCAGGAATGGAGTGTGGAAAAGCAGGCAGCGTTTACCCTGGGTGTATGGATGGGACAGCATCCAGATCTGAACTCAGAGAAAAAGGTTTCGGAAGCGGCCGGTATCGGCCAGGCGACCGTAAATCGCATCCTGAACTGCGAAGGCTCCACCAGCATTGGCGTACTGTCGGCTATCGCCAGGGCGTTCGGCCGCGATGCATATGAGCTGATCCTTCCGCCTGGTAATGCTGGTCTGATTGACTATGACCACCATGAATACGCCGGGCTGCCGCAGGAAGAGAAAAACAAGATCGCCGCCTTCATCAAGTTCATCGTCAGCCAGAACCAGTAACCTCTAACCTACCTGTCACTCCTGCCAGTGGGATAACTCCCCGCGCCTCATGCACTTACCAAAATGGTAAACTTTTCCTCATCAAATCTATTGACACAACCATAAATTGATCAGATTATTACCTTAACGGTAACAACAGGGCGTTGAATTACCAGAAATCCACCAACGGGTGGTTTTCTCATACCCCTGATATTTACCAAATGGTAATAGTGAGGTGTGTATGCAATGGCAAATCATTAACGGCTGGTACTGCGTTACGGCATGCGGGCTGATGAGCTGGAAGTTTCGCACGCTGCCGGAAGCAATCAGCTGGGCGTTCGTCAGCAAACTGGCAGCAAAAACGGAAATGGGTATGGGGGTGAGCAAGTGAACATTCAGCAGATTAACAACCTGAAAAAAATCATGAACAACATCGACGGCGACTACCAGCTTAACCAGATGCTGTATGAGCGCCACGTCGAGCTTATCGACGCGATCAAGTTCCATCAGCTGCAAAAGCCATTCTACGAGCTGGAGCGCAAAGGCGTGCGCAGCGAGATCCTGGAAGAGCTGATGATGAGCTCTGAGTTTGAAGAATGCCTGGCCGCGTATCAGCGGGAACTCACCGGCATCATTGCCAAGTGGGATCTGGCAGACCAGCTTGATACGGCGAGGAACGCGGCATGAAGCCAGGCATTTACTTCGATATCAGCAACGAAGACTACCACGCCGGCGACGGCGTGAGTAAGTCGCAGCTGGATATGGTGGCGCTGAGCCCGGCCCTTCTGCAGTGGCAGAAATCAGCACCGGTTGATACCGAAAAGCTGAAAGCTCTGGATATGGGAACGGCCCTGCACTGCCTGCTTCTGGAGCCGGAAGAGTTTGATAAGCGCTTCATCGTGGCGCCTCCCTTTAACCGCCGAACAAACCAGGGGAAAGCGGATGAAGCGGCTTTCATGAAGGATTGCGAGGGGAGCGGGAAAACAGTTATGGAGGCGGAGCAGGATCGTCAGTTGAAGCTGATGCGTGATAGCGCAATGGCGCACCCTGCAGCGCGCTGGCTGCTTGAGGCGGAAGGATTCTGCGAAGCATCCCACTACTGGACGGATCCGGAGACTGGCGAGCTGTGCCGCATACGCCCGGACAAGCGCCTGAAGAATCACCCTGTCCTGCTGGACGTGAAGAAGGTTGCCGATATGGAGCGTTTCTCGCGCCACATTGAGGAATTCCGGTACCACGTACAGGACGCGATGTACCGCGAAGGTACGCAGCAGACCACTGGCGATCCGCATGGATTCTTCTTCCTGGCAGTGAGCGAAACCATTGACTGCGGCCGCTACCCGGTGCGGGTGTTCGAACTGGATGCGCAGGACGTGGACACAGGGTATGCGCTCTACCGCCGGGATCTGAATACCTATCACCAGTGCCGCGAAACAGGCGACTGGGGTGGATTTGAAGTTATTAAACGCCCTGAGTGGGCACGTAAACAGGATATGTACGTATGAGCAACGATATCGCAATCACTTCTCAGCCTGGTGCTACCGTCGGCACCGCCGCGGCAATATTCAGCCCGGAAGGGATGGATCGCCTTGTGCGATTTGCCACCCTGATGGCTGACAGCAAAGCCACCGTTCCGGCGCACCTGGCTGGAAAGCCAGCTGATTGCCTGGCAGTCACTATGCAGGCGGCGCAGTGGGGAATGAACCCGTTCGCGGTGGCGCAGAAAACGCATGTGGTTAACGGCACGCTGGGCTATGAAGCGCAACTGGTTAATGCGGTTGTCTCTTCATCAAACCTTCTTGCCACTCGCCTGAACTACAAATGGGATGGCGACTGGTCAAAGGTAAGCGGGAAAACCGACAAATCTCCGAGCCTGACAGTGACAGTGTGGGCAACCCTTAAAGGCGAATCTGAGCCTCGCACCCTGACCATCAGCATGGCGCAAGCCGGCGTGCGCAACTCCCCTCTCTGGGAGCAGGATCCGCGCCAGCAACTGGCTTACCTGTGCGTTAAGCGCTGGGCACGCCTACACGCCCCTGATGTTCTCCTTGGCGTCTACACCCCTGACGAATTGCAGGAGGCAGCACCGCGTGTTGAGCGCGATATTACGCCAACACCAGCGACTGCATCCGGCATGAACAAGCTGATCAACACGAAGCCTGTACAACCGGCGGAAGAGAAACCAAAGAGCAGCGACGACCGCGATCCAGAAGAAATTCTGTGCGCTTTCACTGACGCAGCGATGAACTACAACACGCTGAAGGACCTGGACAACGCTTACAAATACGTTGCCAAAAAGCTCGCTAACGATGATGAGCGTCTGGCTAAAGCTACGGACGTCTACAGCATCCGCCGCGAAGAGCTGAATCAAATCCCGATGTAATCACCACCGCGGCGCCGGGCGCGCCGCACTGAAAAAAGAGAGGTAACGATGAAAGGTGCATTAGGCAAAAAGGAACTGCTGGCGGTGGTGCCTGTATCGATGAGCACTATCGACCGCATGGAGAAAAACGGGGAGTTCCCTAAGCGTTTCTGGATCACAGACAAGCGCTGTGCCTGGAACAGCGAAGAGATCGAGCGCTGGCTGGACGAACGTCAGCAGAACGGCACAACGGAGTTTGCTGGAAAAAAGCCTCCGGTTGAGCAGCGATTATTTCGCCCGGTTGGTAATGCGGCGTGACGTCGCTGGCGAGGTACTGGGAAAGGTGGTCAGGATGGTTTCTGTACCTGGCTGCCGTATCCGCCTGGCTGTTCCTGCTGGCGGTAATTTTTCGAGAGGGTTGGATACGATGAATCGGATGGAAAAATACCACGCGGATTATGTCTCGCAGCGCAAAGCGCCCCCTCTTGTCGCCGTAACGCCGGCGGCAATGGAGATCGAGCAGCGCGCTATTGCTCGCGAGAACAAAGGCCAGTACCGCCTGGCCGCTCGTCTCTGGCTTGAGTGCATGGATGCAGCCACTGGAGAGGTTGAGCGGGCCCGTATCGCTATACGCCGCGATCAGTGCATTGGCCGCGGGAATCGGCTTCGCCAGGGATGCTATGCCGGGATCTGCGCCACCGCCGGGGTGATTTATGACTAACCCACACGACAGCATTCGCGTAGGCAGTATCACGCTGGTTTATTCGTCTGTGCGGCGTGGCTGGCTGGCGCCAGGTGGCCAGGTTATCAGAAACCCATTGAAGGCCCAGCGGGTAGCGGAGCAACTGAATAGCAGGAAGGTGTCAGCATGAAAGAACGCGGAATGATATTCAACGGGGAGATGGTGCGGGCCATTCTCGATGGCCGGAAGACGCAGACGCGGCGGATTATGAAACCTCAACCAGAACCATGCCCCCGTGGTGGACATTGGTGGCCAAGCAACGTGTTCAAAACAATGCTTCATGTCGAAGATGAAATGCAGAACGGCAAAGGTGGCTGGGGTGGGCTTGTTGGAGATGCTTGCCCGTTCGGAGACGTCGGCGATCGCATCTGGGTGCGAGAAACATGGGCAGAGGCTGGAGCCAGCGCACCGGACCTCAAACTTTATCGTGCGAATTATCCTGAGCATGTTCCGTCGATTTATGAAAATGTGCCGCCGGCTGAAGAAATTCGCTGGACGCCATCCATCCACATGCCGCGCTGGGCCAGCCGCATTCTGCTGGAAATCACCGGCGTGCGGGTCGAGCGGCTGAACGCTATCAGCGAAGAGGATGCGCGAGCAGAAGGCATTATTGACGGTGGCTGTCTTAATTGCCGGGAACCTGAGCCATGCGGATGCGCCAATCCAGAGCCTGACGCTACCGATGCTTTTGCCTACCTATGGCAATCGATCTACGGGCAGGAAAACTGGAATGCTAACCCCTGGGTTTGGGTTATCGAGTTCAAGCGCGTTGAAGGCGGTGCGGAATGAGCAGAAAATACACCCTGATCTATGCGGATCCGCCATGGGCATACCGCGACAAGGCAGCCGACGGTGACCGCGGCGCCGGTTTCAAGTATCCAGTGATGAATGTTCTGGATATCTGCCGGCTGCCAGTGTGGGAACTCGCCGCCGAAGATTGCCTTCTGGCTATGTGGTGGGTACCGACTCAGCCGGTAGAGGCGCTGAAAGTCATGGAGGCCTGGGGATTCCGCCTGATGACCATGAAGGGATTCACCTGGCACAAGACGAACAAGCACAAAGGGAACAGTGCGATCGGCATGGGCCATATGACCCGGGCGAACAGCGAAGACTGCCTGTTTGCCGTGCGCGGGAAACTACCTGCCCGCATGGACGCCTCGATCTGCCAGCACGTCACGGCGCCGCGCCTGGAGAACTCGCGCAAACCAGACGTTATCCGCGAGAAACTGGTGCAGCTGCTTGGCGATGTCCCACGCATTGAGCTCTTCGCACGCCAGTCTTCTCACGGTTTCGACGTGTGGGGGAATCAGTGCACGGCGCCGGCTGTTGAGTTGCTGCCAGGCTGCGCGGTGCCGGTAGTGAAGACGGAGGCCGCATGA
>JAEHJW020001489.1_pt1 | contig 11589 bp, 9 predicted proteins | sample 9271431 | NCBI WGS metagenome assembly JAEHJW02
ATCACGAAGACGGTACACTGTCGCTGCGACCAGATTGGCCGCGATCTCGAGGGGGTGATTGGTCTCGACGTTGGTCGTCCTGGTGAAAGAAGCGAGCCGTGGTGTCCGGAGCCACGTTAAAGAGCCGGAACCAAAAATAAACGCCAAGCCTGCCTTGTCGTTTGCTGCTTAGGTAGCAACGTCCGCCTGCACCCAGTCCCACGGTGCAGTTCACGGGCGTCATGAAGTGGGACTTACCGCCGCGACACGTCAACGGTCTGGGCGGGACAATCTAGTTGACTACGGAGGGCCATCGGTGCCGACAGCACTAGCCCTCCCGACAATCTCCTGTCGGCTGCGCTCGGAGAATGTTCATCTAGAGGCTGACGGACCTGGGTTCGATTCCCAGCACCTCCACAAACCAGTTCGGCTTTAAGGCACTATGGTTGGTGCGCGAAAATAGAGGTAGGTGCGAAATCGGGTCCGACACCGTGCGGACCCGAGTTCAGGCTCTCTGACCCGGGCAACCGCTGGCCCATCTTCCCCCAGGGCCCCGGCCAGCGGGTGGATGCTCGTGCTGATCAATGCTCCCCGGTGTGGAGCCAGTCAGTAGCCATCTACGCTCGGGCCGTGACGGGTCCCGAGCAGTCAAGGAAGCGCCCGGGGCGACCCACGTCGTTGCCACCACTTTCAGAGTCGCACAGCGAACTCGCTGCCGAAGCTGATGGCTGGGACCCCCGCACCGTGACCGCCGGGGTCAATCGCAAGGTTCCCTGGATCTGTCCGCGGGGGCACCGCTACGAGGCGAGCGTCGCCAACCGCAGCAACGGGACAGGCTGTCCGATCTGCGCTGGCCGGCGGGTGCTTGTCGGCTACAACGACCTGGCGACGACGCACGAGGAGCTGGCGAAGGAGGTCGTGGGAGACGGTGGCCGGGCTGTGACGGCCGGCAGCGGGCAGCGTCTCCTGTGGCGTTGCGCGAAGGGCCACGAGTGGGAGGCACCGGTGGCCGGGCGGGTGCGCGGCGAGGGCTGCCCCGTCTGCGCGGGACGCACGGTCGTGATCGGCGAGAACGACCTCGCGACTACCCACCCAAAGATCGCGGGCGAGGCCCACGGGTGGAATCCGACGACCGTCGTAGCCGGCAGCCACCGCCGGGTGGCGTGGCAGTGCGCCAAGGGCCACGTGTGGAACGCCGTGGTGTTCAACCGCTCCCGTGGTGCGGGATGTCCGATCTGCGCGAATCAGCGGGTGCTTGTCGGCTACAACGACTTGGCGACCACGGACCCCGACCTGGCGGCCCAGGCTGACGGGTGGGATCCGACCACGGTCACCGCCGGAACCCGCAAGCGCCTCGCCTGGCGCTGCTCGTGGGGCCACAACTGGATCGCGAGCGGCTCCGAGCGCGCGAAGGGCAAGGGCTGCCCGTACTGCGCCGGAGTCAAGGTCCTCGCGGGCTACAACGACTTGGCGACCACGGACCCCGACCTGGCGGCCCAGGCTGACGGGTGGGATCCGACCACGGTGCGAGGGGGCAAGGACCAGAACCAGCCGTGGCGGTGCGAGCGGGGGCACCGCTGGACCGCCACCATCTACAGCCGCAGGGCCGGGCGTGGGTGCCCGGTCTGCGCCAACAAGGTGGTCCTCGCGGGCTATAACGACTTGGCGACCACGGACCCCGACCTGGCGGCCCAGGCTGACGGGTGGGATCCGACCACGGTCACCGCCGGTTCGGAGAAGATGCGTCGTTGGCGCTGCGCCGAGGGCCACGAGTGGGAGGCCGTGGTGTTCAACCGCAGTCGCGGGTCCGGCTGTCCTACCTGTGCGGGTCAGCAGGTACTCGCGGGCTACAACGACTTGGCCACACTGCGCCCGGACCTCGCGGCGGAGATGGTGAGTGGCGACCCAACCACGGTTACCGTCTCCAGCGGTCAGCACTTTCGTTGGCGCTGCGTCGAAGGGCACGAGTGGCAAGCGACGGTCGCCACTCGCACGCGCGGGTCCGGCTGTCCTACCTGCGCTGACTACGGGTTCAGCGTCGGCAAGCCCGCGTGGCTCTACCTAATGGGCCACGACGGCTGGGGGCTTCGCCAGATCGGCATCACGAATGTGCCCAAGACCCGTCGGTCTCAGCACGAACGCGCCGGGTGGGTTCTCCTCGACCTCGAGGGGCCGATGCCGGGTGAGGAGGCGAGAGCGATGGAGCAGAGTCTCCTGCGCTCGCTGCGAACGCGAGGCATCGCCCGCGCTGACGAGAAGACCACCGGCAAGTTCAGCGGTTTCACCGAGAGTTGGCGGACCGCTGATCTGGACGTGACCTCCCTCGACCAGCTTCGCGAAGAACTCCAAGACTGAGGTCACCATGTTGTCCGAACCGGTCTGGACTCGCGTGCAATGGGCTTCCGTGACATCCGATTCACTCTGCTCACCATCGTGTGCAGTGGATTGGCCGCCGCTTGATCAACTACGACGGGAGCATCAGAGATTCTGGGCTGACGCGAGGTCTCTCATCCAATCGAGCAACCTTGAGGCCTTCGCCGATCTTGACGCAGACGAGATCGCCCTAGTGTGGTGCATCCTAATCTCGAACGAAGCGCCTGCGTGGAGAGACCTTTCGATGTCCGTTAGGTGGGACGCCGGGCGCGTTCGGACGTTCACCTTGGATCTGGCGCGCCGCCTCGCATACTGAGGAGTCCTGGGTTGTCTCGGTAGACCTGGCTCAATAACTGCTCGAGGCGTACCACGAACCAATCCTCGACGCCAACTCCTTCTGGGCAACCAAAGTCATCCGGCGTCGGGCCAGAGAGTTCTCCGTCCGGGTCCACGAATGCCGGTACGAAGAAGTCCCACAGAGACCGACCCTCCGCTGGTACAGCCTCCGGATTGCGCAGCACGTCGCCGATGAAGGCGCTCAAGGACCCGAGTCCCCGCTCCGTCATCACGAAGCCAACGAGCGCGCCATAGCGCTCAGCTAGCCGCTCCTGTGATTCGTGGACATCGTGGTCCGTGCCCGAGGCCGCGATTACTGCGGCAAGGTCGAGATAGGGCAGGTCGCTGTCGTCGGGAAGATCGGAGTCGCTGCTGCCCACACGGGCAACCTAGCCCGTAGCTGACTTCGCGTCGTGCCAATGGCGAGGCGTGGCACTCGGGAGGGTGTCACGATCTCCATTCAGGGCGGCTGCACCGACTGGTAGCTCCTGACGTAAGGGACCTACCGCGGCGGCATCGCGGCGTCGAGCTTCGCGAACAGCTCCTCCACGCGCTCACGCGACAGGGGCCCGGGCTCGTTGATCTTCCGGATGATCCCGTGACCTCCCGACAGGAGTACCCCGTCGTGCTCGTAGGGACCCTTGCCCCTTCTGAAGTGCACGCTCTCGCGTAGCCCCCACGTTGGCTCGATGAACGCCATGACGGGATACCTTGGCACCGTAGGGTCCCCGATGACCTGAGCAATGGGGATCACCAGTCGGTAGATCTTCGCGATGTCGTCGGTCCGGTCGACCCCGTCGATGCTGAGGTAGCGCCGCGGGTCGGTGCTCGGCATCCTCGGACTCCGGTACTGGATCTCGCCCGCCCACTTCTTCGAGTCGATGACCCACACGCCCGAAGGCGCCACGACCAAGTGGTCTACGTTGGCTGGGGAGTCTCCGGGGACCTTCCTGTCGGTCAAGACCCGCGCACCCGCTACCAACTCCGCTACGAGGTAGGTGCCCATCAGGTACTCGCCCTGGGCTCCCTTGAGGTAGTTGTTGCCGCGGTGGTGAGCGTCGAGACGCAGCGCCGACGACCCGGCGACCGGATCGATGTGTGCGGCGGGCGCGTCAGGCGGGCCACAGTCCAGACAGCGCACCCGATGCCCTTTGGGCGCCTCGGCATTGGCCCAGCCCCGCGCGCCCTTCTCCACCCGTGCTCCGCAAGCTGAACAGGTCGCGGGGTTGCGGGTGAAGGGCTTCTCCGTCCAAGGCACACTCCGATCGTAGAAGCGCCCTGCCTCACGCCCGCGCGCGAGGCGCGCGGTGCTAGATGCCGGCTCCCCGCGCGCCCCCACGCTCTCGCTGGACAGCCCGAGGCGCTGGCGCTGCGGACACGACCAGCTCCGCCGCCCATCGCCCCAGCTCCTCCGGGCTCAGCGAGGGCATCCACCCCCGCAGCTCGCTCCGAAGTTGGCGTGCGAACGCCGCCGCTGAAGTGGCGGCGTAGGCCCTGACGCAATCTGTCACGCGACGGACCGTACCGGCCACATGTGACCGACTCGCAAAGGTCCTTGCCTGGCAGCCGTGCGTGACTTCCGCGCCCCGCGCGTCGCCCTGGTGCCCCCGCACACGTCACAGGCACTGCGGCCAGATGGCTGCCCACTGCTGGGGTATCTTGAGCGCCATCTTCAGGCGCTCGGCTGCCGGCTCGTAGTCCCGCGCCGCCTGCTCGGCCGTGATGCCCAGCTTCTCGCAGCGACCGCGGATCCACTCCGTCAGCGAGCCCCGCTCGAGCTTCGGGGCCGGCCCCCAAGGTCGCGCGCCGAACTTCTCCGCATTCGCCAGGCCCCCGAGGTTGTTGGGCTCGCACTGATCCATGTAGAAGATGTTCAGCGCGAACTCGAGAGCTTGTCGTTGCTTGCCCGGCCCGCTGCGGTCGAGCTCCTCCATCATCTTCCACTGCGTGTTCCGGTAGAGGCCGTAGTCGCGCCTTGCCTGGTGCGTGAGCTGGTCCTCGTTGAGCATCGACCAGCGCACGTCGCGATAGGCCGGTTCGTAGCCGAATCGAACGCGCAGGCGATCAGTGGTCTCGCGGACGCGGCGGTCGTACCGCGCGAGGTCGCCCGCCGCCATCACCTCGTGGGCGTCATCGATCCGAGCAGCTTGCTCCTCGGTGACCACGCGTCGTGTCTGGTCGCGCTTGTCGGTGCGCACGTACATCGTCTGGTGGCAGTCAGGGCATCGCGTCGCCGCCCCGGGGACCTTCTTCAGCTCAACCCCGCAGTACGGGCACGCCGCCACGCAGAGGTCGCGCACCTCCGCGCGCGCGGGGACTTCAGGGGCTGACGCCTCGGGGGTGCGTCGCCGAGAGAGTCCGACCATACTCCGACACTACGAGGTCAACGACCTTGGTGCATCACCCGCGACATCGGCGGCGCCGGAGAGGCGTCGCTCGTCATGATCATGGACGCACACGCTCGTCAAGCGAAGTGGTCACGCATGTACTGCTCTCCGACCTCGAGGTTCACTCCGGCGATACCGACGAGGAAGCGGCACCGTTCGCGCTTGGTGTTCTCGTCGCCGGTTCCGATTCGAGACGTGGGATGCTTCCTCTTCGTGGCCATCGTCGCGTAGCACTGGGTCTTCGCACGAGTGAGCGCAACGTACAACAGACGACGCTCTTCGTTGACATCCGCATCATGGAACGGCATCTGCTCGTTCTCGACGCCTACGACGATCGCGGTGTCGAAGGTGAGACCCTTGGACTTCGCCATCGTCATCAGCCGCACGCCTTCGGCCTCCTTGAGGGCCTCGTCAGCCCCCTTCGGCTCAAGCTGAGAGAGGAAGCGTGTCAGGGGTACCTCTGGTTCGATGACTGGTCGCACCAACTCCAGAAGGCGCACCGCTTCATCGCTCAGCGCAGGGATGCCCAGCTCAGTGAGCCACGCGCCCGTACTTGCCTCTTCCAGCACCCAGTCCGTCCACGAGGCGCCAGGGTGGCTGAGACGCCAGGCTTCGATGTCATCGTGGGCCGTCGCGAGTCGGCGCTCAACGACCTCCATAGTGCTGGCAGCGCCGCGCCCGATTCGAGGACCCACGCCGGGGAAGCCTGCGTCACGCAGACGCCTTAGAGACTCAGCGAAACCTTCCGACGGGCCACACTGGTCATAGGCCGCTTCAGCCACCTCCACATTCGTTCCGGTCACGGGTCCGACGAGCGCCCACCACGCGAGGGCGTCGTTCGAGTTGCATGCCAACTGGCCCAGTGCGGTCACTGCTCGAAGGCGCGATGAAGCCAGTGCGGCCTTGACCCACTCCACGTTGGCCAGAGTCAACCCTTGAGCTTCGAAGTAGGGGCGCAGCACCTCGGCCCAGATGTCCGCCTGGGTGCGCACCAACACCGCCACCTTCGCGCTGGGCTCTTCCTCTAGGCGGGAGGCCGCGATCTGGGCCACGGCGGCGGCTTCAGCGTCTCCGTTCTTGAAGCGCAAATAGGCGAAGGTCCCCGGCACCGCGCCGGCAGCAGCGCTGAGCGGAGGTCGAGCAGTGCGATCTGGGGCCGCACCGATCACTGATCCCGCGACTGCAACGATGTTCGCTCCGAACCGTCGGGTTTCGGTCAAGGTGTAGTCCTCACAGCCAGCAAACCGACTGTCGAAATCCCGGATGCCCGCGGGGTCCGCATAGCGCCACCCGTAGATCGACTGGTCCTCATCGCCGATGGCCATGACTCGAACACCCTTCGAGGCAAGGGCCTCAACGAAGGCGACGTCGGCCGCGTTGAGGTCCTGGAACTCGTCGACGATGAGGAGATCCACGTCGGGTTCCACGTCGCCTCCGAGGTCCTCGATCGCCTCCTTTGCTCGGAACGAGAGCTCCGCGAGCAGGGTGTAGCCGAATCGCCGACGGTGCTCGTCCCAGAGACCCATGTAGTGATCCCGAAGCACCGGATCGATCGTCGCGAACGGCGTCGCCTTGCCGTAGAGGTCCTGCCACTGAGCGGCCATCTCCCGCTCAAGGTCCTTGACCCTCTTCACTCTGAGGCCCCTGTGGCCAAGGTCGCGGAGAAGATGAGCCTGGTGCTCGTGAATCAGCTCAGTCTCCTCCCAGCTGTCGGCGATGCGGATCGGCGCCGGAAGGGCGCGACTGCCGAGGTCGAGCAGCCACGTGAGGGCGTAGGACGCGACGGTCGCGGGCTCGTTGACGACGTCGTCAAGCCCGTGCACGGCGAGCGTTCCGGCGAACTCCGCAGTTGCAGCGCGAGTGAACGTCAGCATCTTCGCTCGCACCCCTTGCTCATGGAGCTTGCCCAACAGCGCGATCGCGGTCAGGGACTTCCCGGTGCCGGGGCCGGCCTGTACCCGCCCGTGCTTGGTGGTGTCGTGGTCAGCGATCCTCCGCTGCTCTCGCGACAACATGGACTCGTCGAACGGCATCTAGCCTCCTGTGATTGTGATCCGCCAGCCGCGTACGGTGACTGGCCCCGCGGAGTTCGGCCAGATGCTGGTGGATCCAGAGTGGCAGACATCGATCGCCAACTGGTGTACGTGGTCGTCGCAACTTCCTCGCCAGGAGTCGACCGCGCGCATCAGCTGTACTGCCTCGGGTTCACGTGACCATCGGGCCGGGCGCGGCGCGGGTGAGTGATCGCCTTGCGGGGCTTCGCCTGCTGGGCGTAGAGCGCGTTCTGGGTGAACATGACCCACTCGTCCAGGTCCGCGTAGGCCGGATCAGTCGTCCGCTGCGCGAGCACCACGGCGGCGACTCGGAACGCCTCGTCCGGGTCACCGTTTCCGACCAAGCGCTCGCAGGCCAGCTCGACCAAGCGCGGGTCGATGCGGTGGACGCCCAGCGAGATGCCCAAATCCACGGCCATGAAGGCCGCCTCGTCATGCTCAGCGCCGAACTGGAACCGAGCGACGCGCCACAGCGCGTAGCCCAGCACGTCGGGGTGGCTCGTTCGCCAAAGATTCAGGTAGGAACTCTTCGACGAGAACAGCAGGTCCCGGACCCGGCCGTTGTCCATCACGCCGCGACCTCCCAAAGTAACGATCTCAGCCAGCGCCAGGAACACGACATCGCGCGGGCATGGCGCGCCTTCCTGACACGACGGACAGGACGTGTCGGCGTCGGACCGGTCACACGGCGTGCTCTTGGCAATCGCGGCCCAAGCCGGCTTCCACCACCGCAGTGCGCGAGCCGCCGGCAAGGTAGGCCTGGTCGGGTCCGAGCCCACGAGCAGCTCGCGGACCGCTCCAAGGAGTGTGCCCGCCTGGCCCGGCTCGCCGAGGTGGGGCAGGTCATCCATCAGCGGACGCAAGAGCACGGCTCCGTTGGCCGACGCCGCCACCCGGGCCTCGTCGCGCAGGTAGGGGCAGCGCAACTGCGCGCACTCGGCCGCCGTGTCCAGCCATCGCTCAGCTGCCTCGCTGCCCCCGGCCACTGGCTCGAGAAGGGGCTGGAGGTGACGTGCGATGTGCTCAGGTGGCAGCGCGCTGCGTAGGAAGCGTCGCGTGCGCAGGTGCGATGGCCCCCGCGGCTCGAGCGTGGTGCCCCCACTCGCCTCTTCAAGCAAGCCGTCGAGCGACCAGAACACGCGCTGGGTCGCGACGTGGCGCAGTATCGCAATCAGGGCGTTCGCGGACGCCCGGGCGTCCTCGCGCGCGTCGTGAGCCCGCTTCGGCCGCGCGACGCGGGCGACGTCACAGAGCCTGTCGAGGCTGATGTAGGAGCCCTTGGTGACGTCCGGGTAGCCCGCGGCTGCGACCAGTCGCTGGGTGTCCAACACCGGCATCAGCGGCAGGCCCGCGCCTCCGTCTCGCGCACCCAGTCGATCGAACTCCTCGAGCAGCACGTGGGCGTCGATCGTGGTGTGACACACCATCACGGCACCCTCCTCTCGAAGCCGCTCGGCGATGACCGGGGCGAAGTGATCGAAGCCGTGCTTGCCGGCGACGTCCGCGTCCCGGAACCGGTGGACGGCCGCGGTGGCCTCGTCGATGGGCACCCCGGGGTTCATCACGAAGTAGAGCCCGCTGGAGGCCCGTGCGCGCTGGCCTCCGACCACTGGGACGATGGCGATCGAGATGAGGTGATGCTCGCCCTCGTCGTCTGTGGTGAACTCGACGTCCACGACGAGGAAGGTACGAGTCGTCAGCTCCTCGTAGATCACGAGCCCCGCGTCGCTCAGCGGTCCTGTCACGAGCCCCCCTTCTTCGGGAGCCGTGACGGCCGGCGACGGAGCGTGCGTCCGGCCCGCGCCGCCTCGTATGCCTCCAGCACGGCCTTGGGGATCGCGCTGTGCCGCTTGATCTCGATCCCGTTCTGTGCGGCCCACTCGCGGATCGGCGCCAACTCCTCCTTGCGGATGCGTTCGCCCGACACGGGCTGGCTCGCCTTGCGGGCCTCGTACTTCCTGGCCAGCCGCCCCGCTTCGGCCCGCTCGAACGTGGTAATGGCCACGGCGTCGGTTGCGCCTTTCAGAGCCACGTCGTAGGCGAGCTGCACCGATGCCCGGATCGGCTCGGTCTCGCCCGCTGGAAGTCCGAGACCGCGCGCCCATTCGCGCACTGGCGCGCGCTCGACGGTCTCGGGACGCTTCTTGGAGAGCACCGGCGCTGGGGCCGTCGCGAGCGCCTGCGCCGTGGTCGTGATGCCCTTCGCCTTGGCGACCTTCCCGATGACGCTGTGCGACTTCAGCGACGCATAGCGCTTCGTCCGGCTAGTGACCCCGGGCGGCTGTTTGTCGAGGATCTGGCGCGGTGCGGGCGCCCACCCTCCGGCAACCTCGTTCATCTGCCGGATCCGCAGGGCCAGATCGTCAAGGTCTGAGAACGCACCAGCGCGGCGGGCCACCAGCAGGTTGAGGAGTCGGTTGGTGCGTTCCTGATTGCCGAAGAGGTGCTTCCGGTTCGCGAGGAACGACTTCAGGTCGTTGCGGATTTGGCTCTCGACGGCGGCGTTCGAGGCCGGCACCTGCGGGTTGGCCGAGAGGATAGGCAACGCCTCGAGCAAGCGAGACTCGTGTTCAGCGCGTAGGGCCCGAATGGACGACACTGGTGCCGAGAGGCTGGCGACGATGTTTGCGAGCTCCTGCCACCACTGCGCGACGTCCTCCGGAGTCCAGCCGAGGAGGCTCTCGCGCCCCAGGACGCCGAGGTGCTTGCGCAGTGCATCGACCAAGACGCGCTCGCTACCCACAAGAAAGGTGGTGTTGCTGAGCTCCGTCAGCGCCTCACGCAGGTTCTTCTGGATGTGCCAGAGGCTGGGCACCACGCCCACGCTCTGTCCGTAGTACGTCTTCAGCGCCGAGGTAAGACCCGAACCCCGATCGCACACCACGAAGTCGGGCCGCACGCCGAGCTCGGCGAGCACCAACTGCCAGGCGTCGGCGTTGGAACGAGAGAACGCTCGAGCCAGGCGAAGTCGCGAGCCTCGCTCGGGAAGCCCGAACGGGTCTTCGGTCTCGTACCAGAGCACCTCGACGGCCGTGAGGATGTACCAGGACGGACGTTGGTGCTTGCGGGGCCCCGCGTTGGTCCAGACCGGGTGCTCGTCGAGGATGTACACGAGCGGTTGAGCCAGAGGCACCTTGGGAGAAACCGCTAGTGCGGCGTCATTCGCGTGGCGGATCGCCTAGGCCTCTCGCAGATAGCGGGCCTCGAACTCGCCGAACACTGCCGGCGCGTACTGCTCGACCAGGTCGGCGGCCACCCTCCACGCGTTCCGACGCTGGGTGCGCGAGTAGGACTGAGACGAGGTCCGCGCGCTCGAGGCCGTGCGGGCGAACGCCTTGACTCCGTGGGCGTACTCCAAGTGCTCACGCACGGCGTCGCGCTTGGCCCGCAGCGCCAGTGAGACCGTGGCGTACGATTCGCCGAGGGACAGATCGTTCAGCGCCTGGACGACGCCGAGCAGCGGCCAGGGCGTGTGCCGGGCCGCCGTGACCGGCCCGTGGTGCACCGACAGCAGCTCGTCGCAACGCTTGCACGCCTCGCCGGGTGAAACGGCCTCTCGCGACAGCGGGGGCGTGAACTGGTGGGCCGCACCGCCCTCTGGCCGGCACAGGTAGCGCTGACGCGGACTGCGCGCGCCGTAGGTGCCCGCCCGCACGACGTGCGAGTCGGGGTGCTCCGGACACGTCGGCGCGGCGGGCGTGACGGTCGGGACGGCAGCTCCCTTCTCGTTGATCATCACGCGGAAGGAGTGGGTGCCACCTCCAGGACGCACACACGTGAAGCGCCGCCACGTGCCGGTCGAGGTTTGGCGCGTGCCTCTCGACTGGACCACGCCGTCCTTGTGACCGGGCCGCGGGCACACCACGACGTAGGCGATCCGACGCCCGTCCGGGGCCGGGGTTGTCTCGGCTGCGTCGGGTCCTACGAAACGGTGGGATGTCCCGTCGGCACTGACGCACCTGAAGAGCTGGCGCCGACCGGCGCCAGTCGTCGCCCACCCGTCGCGGCGCACGCGGTAGCCCTCCGTGTGCCCTCGAGGACAGGCTGGGATCGCTCCGGGCATCGGGCCCCTTCCACGACGTCTCACCAGGCCCAACGCGCCCGGTGAGTTCCGCACCCAGAGCCTACCAACTAGCCGAACAACCCTGTTCGGCTTCGATGTCGGATGCGCACCAGATTGGCGTGGAGTTCACGCACCATCATCGTGTCTAAAAGCCGAACTGGCTCCATAAATAGACGTTGACCAGGATGTATGACGCTACAACGAAGTCCGGCTGGGCTACGTGTCGCCTCTAGTCCCATGACCCCGCAGCCGTCGAAGTATGTGACGCGGGGGGTTCTTACGTCCAAGGCGCGCGATGCTTCCGACAGCTCCGACGACGCGAGCCAGCTCATCGTCACTCATCGAAGCCAGCTCAATGCGCTCGAGGAGAGTCCCCGGCTGGAGGTGGCCTGAGTGA